>Ga0308168_1000575_pt1 | contig 43021 bp, 57 predicted proteins | sample PhyCR2_FD_202133 | JGI IMG/M metagenome (GOLD analysis project Ga0308168, IMG submission 202133) | Phyllosphere microbial communities from UC Gill Tract Community Farm, Albany, California, United States - DLSLRC.R2 | ecosystem: Host-associated > Plants > Phyllosphere > Unclassified | place: USA...
CGCGCCGGGCAGTACGGCAGGCCGGGCCTACCGCGACCCCCCGAAACCGTCTGGCATCACCAGGTTAAAACCGTGCGCTCCAGGTGAAGGGCATAAAGCGGCCGTACCGGCCGCGCTGAAAAGCGTTCATTACCGCTCACCGCCCTCCCCATCCAGCATCACGCCAGAGCACCGCCGTCAATATGAGCCAAGAGTTTATATAGTGTTTACAAGTGTTGACCCCAAATGCATATATTGCGATAATTGGTGCTCTGATACGCTGGAGCCAATTATGAGCCTTGAGACTTTTGATCTATTCCCTGAAACGATCCAGGGCAGTGCTGAGCCGGTCATTTACGAAAGTCACGACACCTGCAATAGATGGGGCTTTCCTCGGGTTGTCGTTCGCTTACTGCCTCAGTGGTCGGATGCGTCCGGGTATTGGACGGTGGGCTGGTTTTGTAATGTGGATCACGCGGTTGATGAATGGATGCCAGGCACGGTGCCTGCTTCTGGCTGGCCGTGGTACCGCACGACCCAACAGCCGTTTTCTCATAGCTACGCCATTGCGTGTGCTTCAGCAGGACGGGCCGCAAAGATCGTCCTTGCCCAAATGGAAGCTTATGCCGAGTGTGACGCAGCCAAGCGCGCAATTAGCCAGGTACAAGAGCGCATCGAGGCCCAGGCCGTTCGTTGGCTAACAGGCATCGACAACAACTAAATCCGTCCAGGTTGAACCAGGTGGACAAGCTCATCATTGAGTCGGCAAAATCCGCACCCGCAAAAGCCAAGGACTGGATGAAATTACAATGGAAAATGTACAGCACAAAGTCGCCACGCTAGGTGTGACAAGCACAACGACGCAGGCCCAAGCAGCTCGCAACCCCATGCCGGCTCAAGCATCACCCGTGGTTCACGCCTGAATTCCCTGTCTTCCTACATGCTCCATGCGGCACGGAGCATCCTAATTTCGCCTTTTTAATGTGTTTACATGTGTTGACACATTACTAGAATCTGTAGATAATAATCCTACTCTGACATGCTCCTTCACTGTCAGGGCTCACTTCACGAAGATAGAGATAACTATGAAAAAATTGATTGCATCTGCCCTGGCCATTGCCACCCTTTCCGGTTGCGCGGCATTGCAAAATGAAGACGGATCTACCAGGAAGGCAGCAACGTATGGCGGCGGCGCGGCCGTGGTTGGTGCCTTGACTGGTGCGCTTTTGGGTAACGGCAAAGGCGCTGCCATCGGTGCCGCTGTGGCTGGCACCGCAGGAGCTGCATACGGTCATTATGTCGATAACCAAGAGGCCGAATTGCGCAAGAGCATGAACGGCACAGGGGTGCAGGTGCAGCGCGACGGCGATGCTTTGACACTGGTTATGCCCGGCGCTATCACGTTCGCCACTGGCAAAGCCGACATTCAACCTGGCTTCTACCAAACGCTCGCCCAGCTTTCGACCAACTTCCGCAACTACCCCGATAACATGGTGGTCGTCACTGGGCATACCGACAGCACAGGCAGTAATGACACCAACGTCGACCTGAGCAACCGTCGCGCCGATGCAGTAGCGCAGTACCTCATGGCCAATGGTGTTCAGCGATCACGGGTCAATTCAATCGGTATGGGCTCAAGTAAGCCTGTGGCAAGCAATGCCACCGCAGACGGCCGTGCTCAGAATCGTCGTGTTGAAATCAATATCTGGCCAACCAAAACCAAGTAACCGGCGTGTGGCCCTGGAATCGGGGCCACCCTCCCAAGCCCGTTTAAGCGGCGGCAACCGCACAGGGCTTTGTTTTCACACTCTTGCAGGGGCAGACATGAACCATTCCATGAATCCGAACATCGACGCTGAGAAGGCCCATCAAGCGGCGCTGAAGCTGATATATCGCCACACGCACCAGGATTACAAAGGTATGCGTGAAGGCGTCAAAGAAATCCTCACCCTTCGCGGTTTGGTGGCCTTGGACGAGTTGACAGAGTCTGAGGTTGCGGACCGACTTCCCCAGGCGCTCAAGAAAGAAATCCAGCGCCAAGCAGCGCGAGCAACAAGCGGCGTTGAGTGAGACTGGCATTTAGCGTTTACATCGGGCGGAAGTGATACAGCGCCGCCCCCTACACCATCCGCAGAGTGCGGTTTTTTTAACGGTTGTACTAGTGTTTACAAGTATTGACGTTTTATTGATTATGAGCGATCATATCTCTACGGTTTTAACCGGCTCCGATACTTCAAGGAACAACTATGGCAACCGCAAATCCCGTTGATGGCTGGACTGATTTTTCTCATGGGAGCGCGCAATGGTCGTTCGACAATGACCAGTTGGCCGAATGGGATGAGGACGACCAAGCGTTTCATTTCGACTCGTACCACGGCCTCAGCGAACCCACCATCGACAAAATGATTCAGTACATCGAACAGAAATGACCACCCGCCATCAGCCCGGATAACTCGGGCGATGGCATCACAGCCCGGCCAGCGGCGGCAACCGCACCGGGTCAATCTTGCAGGAGATATATCAATGGCTCGTAAAGTGAAACTCGGCCAAGCACTGGCAACTATTGGCGTCCTTGAACTGTGTCGGTACGGCCTCGATCTAGGACCGTTGTTCGACCGTCACGCATCGGGCGACTGGGGGGATGCAGAAGAAGCCACCAGGAAGGCAAACGACCTCGCAATCATCGAGGGTGGCCGTATCACATCGGTATACCACCCCAACGGTCGCCGTGTTTGGATCGTTACCGAAGCGGATCGCACTCGAACGGTAGCAATGCTGCCCCATGAAAAAGAGTGATCGAAACCGGTCTCTACGATTGAGAACAACTCTGGTATCCCTGGATACCAACGCCAAATAAAGCCCGCTCATCAGCGGGCTTTTTAATGTGTTTACATGTGTTGACTTTGAAAAGGACAGGTTAGATAATGTGCACACAGGAAGGGAATCGCGGCGGCAACCGCCCCACCTGTCCAAATCCTTGCAGGAGATAAATCATGACTGTATGCATGAAGTTGTTCCAGGCCGGCACTCGCGTTAGCTGCTCCCTCCCCTATGCCGGCGCCGGTATCGTGTTCGATATCCACGGCGCACAGTTGCCCGAGAGCGTGCAGACGTTGGGCCGTGGTGTCGGTGTTACTGGCGGCAATGCCCGCGTCGACGTGGTGTTTTCGAACGGCACCATTAGCTGGAACCTGTCTGAAGCCTTGTTGCGCGGTTCCGTGCAATGGCGTGTGTTCGATGAGGTGGCCAGCGAAACCGAAGTGCAAAGCGCGCTCGAGCACGCGCAGATCGAGCAGGCCAAGCGTGAGGCATCTGCCCGCGACGAAGCCGCGACATTCGCCGCTGAAGTGGAGCGTCTGAAGGCAGCGCCGGAGCTTGCACACCTGGAACAAGGCGATGACCGCTATAGCGGCGTTCTGGCTGCAAAGAACATCCGCAAGACCCTCAAGGCCGCATTTCCGGCGGTCAAATTTTCTGTACGCAAGACCAGCTATGGCAGCCTGGCTATCGAATGGAACGATGGCCCCACTGTGAAGGAAGTAGAAGACACCGCCGGCAATTTCAAGGGTGGCTATTTCTGCGGTAGCGAGGACATTTACAAGCACCAAAGAACCCCATGGAATGAGGTTTTCGGCGCAGCTGAGTACATCAGCGAACGTCGCAACCATTCCGCCGCCATGACTGAGCGGGTCATTGATCAAATCTTCACCGATAGGAGCGATATGCTCGCTGGAGTCGAGCGCCCATCGGTAGAGCAGTTCGAGAGCGGTGAATTGTTTACTGTCCGCGTGCCTGGCACGTCCGACACGCTGCAACAGATCATCCGGCAAACCCTGTACCGGACACGCTGCTAAGGCTGTACACGGGGCCAGCTCAGGCTGGCCCGGTGTGAGCTTAGGCGTGTGCCGTAACCACAACATGCGCAATAGCCTGAGAACCACACCATGACCGTAACGAAAAAAAATGAGGACAGGCTGATGAAGATGGCAGCCAAGATCAAAGAGACGTTCGAGCCTGCGGAAATCGCGCAACTTGTGCGCCTGATAAGCCCAACCCCCACCACGGGCGAAATGAGCCCCGAGGAATTCGAGCGGCTTATGCAAGAGCTGGAGGCGAAGAACAACCGCCGCGGCTACTCCCCGAAATCAATCGAAGCCGCCCGCCTTGTGTTGGTCATGGGCGCCAGTATTGCCGAGGCAGCGGCCGACACTGAGCTATCCCGCCAGTCGGTCAATCAGCTGATGGTCCGCATCCGTCGCCGCATGGAATCGTTGCCACAAGGCTGGGTGCAGATCACCGATTGGTTCCCGTCCGAGGTCGCAAAGCAGCTTGAAAAAATGGCCGAGTCCATGAAGGCATCGCGAACTACAGGCCAAGCCCAAGACGCGGCGCAGACGTACACAATCACACTCAAGGGATAATGCTATGTCGAACCAGGCAACGGCCGTCCGTGATGAAATCAACGAGTTGATGAATCAGCCTTCCACCAGCACCTGGCTAAAAACAGCGCTTCAATCGGCTTTGTCACGCGATTGTGTAGACGTTGCCAATGACGCCGAAGTACTACGCAACATTCTCGACCGGCACGCAGCCGAGAAGCTGGGCGTTAGCGTTCGAGTGAGCAACCATTCACCCAAATCAACCCCACCAGCAGCGGAACAATAACGTGAGCAAGTCCAAAACCATCGCCACATGCTTGACACTGGTTTTCATGGGCGTCACTAGCGCCCAGGCACAAATCACTTGCGCCCAGTGCGAAGGCGTTTTGCCCGTGACCGTACCTGCCGGTACCGCGATTATCTGCGAGCCATATTCTGATATGGACACATTGACAGCTGCCCCAGCATCGGCAGCAAAAACTACCGTCCTGGCTTTGGCTTGCGGCATTGCCGATGAGGAAAAAGCGATGGGTCCTCGTTTCGAGGCTGCGCTAATCGGCATCCAGGACGATGCACCAGGTAAAACTCAAACCGAATGGACTCAGTTCAGTTTCCCAAATGCAATTGAGCAAACTGGTATGAAACGCATTACCTATGCCATGAACGATGGGGATGCATTCGAGTCGCGGGAATGGTTCGACGGTAAGCTGCGCCTGAGTTTGAAGCATGATCTGGTATCCATACCAAAGCACTAGATGTTGTGTTTTGGGCGGCCCGATCGGGCACAAGATGTGGGGTTACAGAGGGAAAGTGATAGTGATACCCGAAGACGTGAAAATACCTTTTATGGCCGCATGCAGACTGTCTTTAACCGCAGTCGCCCTCGCCTGTCTGTATGGTCTTTATCAGCTGGTCGACTGGCTTAATGGCTTCGACACAGACATCTTGGTTTACGGGGCTTTCGTCGCAGTTGCACTGGTGACACTGAGCCTCGCGGCAGTGGGCTTGTACAGCGATCATCGAAAAAGCCGTGCTCGTAAGGCTGAAATTCGTGAAAGGAATGCCATGCACCACAAGGGCATAGGAGGCTGAAAGGTAGCAGTTAGATAGCAATGGATAGCAGATAGATAGCAGTACGGTAGCAAGCTGGTGTCTTTCGGCCCGCCGCTGGCCAGCCTCGCAACGCGGGGCCATGTCAGTAGAGGGAGGCGACCAGCGCCCGAACAGATTTTGCCAGGAGGTGACCATGGGCGAAAAAATGTACCCGGTGCAGATCAAGCGCATCGACAGTGAAAAGGTCTACTCAGTCGATTTTCAGACCGCCGCAAAATATGCCACGCAGTGGAAAGAGGTTCTGCAAAAAGCGCACAGTCGTTCGGTAGTGGCGTGTTTGTGTGATGGTTCAGGTGATCGGCGTTTGGCAATTCGTCACCTGTCAGCAAGTGACAGATTTACCCTATCTAAATACCCGCACACAGGCCAGGAACACGCCCTAACGTGCCTGTTCTATTCGCCCGACCATAACAAGTCCGGACTGGGCGCCTACGGCGCTGGTGTGGTTGAGGAAACGCTGGACGGTGATTTGAAAATCCGGCTCAAGATGGGCTTGCGTAAGAAGGCCGCCACAGAAGGCGACGAGGACGAGCAAGAGCCGGGACCTGATGAAGTGCCCACGCCGGCAGTCCCCAGCGCTGGGCAGTCGAAAACAGCCATGACCCTGCTCGGGTTGCTGCATTTGTTATGGTCAGAATCGCATCTGAATACCTGGACGCCTGCTATGACGGGCAAACGCAACCTTGGCTTAGTACATCACCTACTGACAACCACGGCCGAAAAGGTACTTACCAGCCGTATGCGACTGGCGGAAGCGTTGGTGGTAGCCACATCCACATCAACAGGCAAGCAGCCCGACGCCAACGCCTCTAAGGTCGCTAAGGCCATGCGCAACGGCAGGCGTCTTGTAGTGATTGCCCCGCTCGCCTCGCACAGTGCCGACCGCGAAGAATGCGCTGGTAACTACCTGACAATCACCGGCTTTCATGGCGTGCCGCGACTGATGGTTGATCCTGAGTTATGGGAAGTGGTGAAGCGCCGATTCTCACGAGAAATTTCAGCTTGGCGACAAGGCCGAAAGGTCATTGCGATTGCACAGACTGACAAGCCCAGCACGAAAGCGAAAGCCGATTGCCTGGACGTTGCACTGATGGTGGTCAGCAACGAGTGGATTCCGGTCGATTCATCATATGAGGCGACCATCGAAAGCAAGTTGCGGGACGAGGCGCGGCGATTCATGAAGCCCCTGCGCTTTGACTCTGCCGATGAGGTAGTTTTTCCTGACTTCTGGCTAACTGACGTTGCAACAGCGCACGAATTCCCGATGGAAGTCTACGGCCGGGCAGACCCTAAATATCTAGCGCGTAAACAAGTGAAAAGCGATCACTACACTAATGAGTACGGCTCTTCTGGATGGTGGTGGTGGGATGCATCGGCAGATCCACAAGGACAGAATATTCCGCCTTTCCCGATGCCAGGCACGGCAGAGCGATAATTGTGCTGTGACTATTACTGTTCCAGGTGCAGGGTGTTCCCTGCGCTACGCTCCGGGCCGGGCTTTCGTGCTACGCATCGAGCCAGGCCAAAAAAACCGGCCTGTCTCGCCCCTTCGGGCTTCAATCCCCGCCGGCAAGCCGGCTCTAACCCCTTCGGCCGTACCGGCCTGCGCGCTCCGCTTGCAAGCCCCCTATAAGCGATTCTAAGGCGCTATCCGGTCTTTTCTGCTGATAGCGTATCACTCGGCACCAAAAACACAGCCTACGGGCCGCTGCGCGGCCCTGCGCGCCTTCGGCTTGCCACCTTGCGCGCCGTCCTGGAGAGCGACGGTATCAGGTGGCCACGTCCAGCCCTCAACCTACCGCACTCCCCGGCTTGTGCGATCAAGGGGCTTTCGCGGCATATCCTCAGTCGCTTCGCTCCTTGCGGTATTCCACGACCCCTTGACCGCGCCGGGCAGTACGGCAGGCCGGGCCTACCGCGACCCCCCGAAACCGTCTGGCATCACCAGGTTAAAACCGTGCGCTCCAGGTGAAGGGCATAAAGCGGCCGTACCGGCCGCGCTGAAAAGCGTTTATTACCGCTCACCGCCCTCCCCATCCAGCATCACGCCAGAGCACCGCCGTCAATATGAGCCAAGTATTTATATAGTGTTTACAAGTGTTGTCGTAACAGTTAAATATTGATACAATGCTTTATCGAATTGACCGGACGAGCCTTTGAAAATGATGACTTATGACGAAGCAATCGAAGAAAACCCAATCATTTCCCGCGCCTTGGCAGAGCGTGAATGCAAGCTCCATGGCGTGGCGGTGGTCGAGATGGTCGAAGAACTGGGCGACCTTCCCGAGTATCAAGCCGCCGACCTTTTGTGCTGGCTCGGTTACTGATCAATTGGCATGAATTTCCAGACCGGCCAGCGGCGGCAACCGCTCCGGTTTCCTTGCAGGAGTAGCAACATGAACCATTCCATGACGACAGTGTTGAACGTAAAAATTGGCGAGTCCAAATGTGTCCCGCGCATCTGGATGGAAGGCGAAAGCCTGACCCGCGCCGGGCTCAGAATTGACACCCGGTATCGCGTTCAGACCACCGCCGAACATCGTATCGAGTTGCACGAAGCGGCAGCTGACTACCGAGGCGAGACTTTCAAAGTCAGCAGCCGCAACCGTCACGGCATCACCCGCCCGCTGATGGAGGTTCGCTCTCGTTTGCTGCGGGCTGTCTTCGAGCAGTGCGAAAAGGTTCGGGTAGCGATCCGTAAAGGCGTCATCGTGATTACCGCGCTACAGCTCGAATTGAACATCGTCGAGCGGTCCAATCGGATCATGAAGAAGGTACGCGAAGGTGCCCCATTGGCCGTGTGCAGTCTTTTCCATGCAGGCGGCGTGATGGACAAGGCTTTGCACCACGGGTTTGCATTGGGCGGGCTGGCCAGCTTCGTCAAGGTCGCCGTAGAGCTGTCGGCCGTCTACCTCAGCGCTTCGCTTCGCAACAACCCCGAGCTATGGCGGGCCGAATCGGTAGCTGTTCACTCAGATATACGCGACATGAACTGGAACAACAAAGCCCCTGCGTGCGATGTACTGGTGGCCGGCATCCCGTGCAACGCAGCGTCAAAATCGGGGCTTGCAAAAAACGAACTGGAGTTTGCCGAGGAACACGACGACGCCGGTACGCTGTTCGTTGACTTTCTCGACGGCGTGAAGGCCACCAACCCGGCAATCATCATTGCGGAAAATGTGCCCGAGTATCAGAGCACCGCGGGCATGGCCGTTATTCGTTCGGTATTGGGCTCGCTGGGATATCAGGTGTTTGAAACCGTGCTGGACGGAAACGACTTCGGTGCGCTGGAACGTCGCCGGCGTCTGGTGGTAGTAGCCGTGTGCAAACGCCTCGCCCATGCCTTCGACTTCGCTACCCTTTCGCCGGTCAAGGTCAAGGAATCGAACCTGAATGAAATCCTCGATCCGGTGCCGCTGGACTCAGACCGTTGGAAGTCCTACGACCACCTCGCCAGTAAGGCAGTCAAGGACAAAGCCGCCGGCAAGGGTTTTGCCCGGCAAATTCTAACGGGCTCAGAGGCTTTTTGTGGAACGATCGGCAAAGGGTATTTTAAGGGCCGCAGTACCGAGCCTTTCATTCAACACCCGCTAGATAGCGCCCTTTCGCGCCTATTCACCGCTCAAGAACACGCACGCTTGAAAGGCATCCCCGAAGGCGTATTTGCCGGAGAGGCTGAAACAGTGGCTCACGAAATCATGGGCCAATCTGTTATCTATCCGCAGTTCGTTTCAGTCGGTGCCGGCGTTGCCAAGCTTCTGCGCACCGCCTTGCTTGAGCGTGACGCGCAGCCCCAGTACCTGCTAGCGGCCTAAGCAACAGCGCCGGGGGTTCCCCCCGGCCTTGCCGGTCCCATGTGCGGTATGAACATATCGAAGACGAACCCAACACCACGCTTTCAGCGATGCGCGCAACCTGTCGCGAGTCTTGCGAGGCCCGGGATTTTGCCGAATCCTACCTGGATTGATAGCAGGTTAATCCAAGTGCTGGGCGTTCCCTGCGCTGCGCTCCGGGCCGGGCTTTCGTGCTACGCATCGAGCCAAGCCAAAAACCCGGCCTGTCTCGCCCCTTCGGGCTTCAATCCCTAACGCCTTCGGCCGTCCCGGCCTGCGCGCTCCGCTTGCCTCCGGCTTCCAGCCTGCGCGCCTTCGGCTTGCCACCTTGCGCGTCAACCTGGAGAGCGACGGTATCAGGTGGCCACGTCCAGCCCTCAACCTACCGCACTCCCCGGCTTATTCGGTCAAGGGGCTTTCGCGGCATATCCTCAGTCGCTGCGCTCCTTGCGGTATTCCACGACCCCTTGACCGCGCCGGGCAGTGCGGCAGGCCGGGCCTACCGCGACCCCCCGAAACCGTCTGGCATCACCTTCAACGGAATTGTGCGCTCCAGGTCAAGGCAAGGAAGCGGCCGTTCCGGCCGGACTTAAAAGCGTCTATTACCGCTCGCCGCCCTCGCCATCCAGCATCACGCAAGAGCCCCACGGTCAACTAAACCAGCGAAACTAATAGTGTTTACATGTGTTGCGCATGATGGGATAATATCCACAACGGCGCCAAACAGGCGCTGTTGCCCGATCCGAACGGCGGCAACCGTTCCGGGCCAACCTTGCAGGAGTTTAAACGATGGAAAATGTTTTCTATGTACCGGGTCAGCGTTGGGTGATCGACTTTGCAATCCACCGCGCCGATGGCGTTGCTGTGAGCCAGTTGCAAGGCCACACGCTCGAAGAAGTGCAAGCGCGCAACCCCGGCGCCCAGGTCATGACGTACAGCGCAGCCGTGGCAATGATCGAGGCCGGGTGCAAAACTGATCCACGCCAGATTACAGAGGAAGACTTTGATTATGCGCTCAACGTCCTACCGCCCATGCAGTGGGTACGCGGCGATCATTATGAATCGTTCATGATGAGCGAGCGCACCAATGGCACTGTTACCGGGATTTATGCGCGTGTAGGTTCCACCTACTGGAAATTCGAGGACACTTGCACCCTTGCGCACACTGCAATTATTGCCAAGGTTCGCAAGGCCATGGAACAAGCCTCAGCCGCCGAAGGGGCCAGCGTATGAAGGTGCGTATTGTTCATACGCTTGAGCGCACCCTAGAACTTGAGGTGGACGCGGCCGACGAGCAACAGGCCATCGCGGCGGCGTTGCAGCAGGCCGCCGATATCCAGCCCGCAGACTGGCATTACACATGGGAGCCAACCGCCACGACTGGCGACGTGGTGCCCTGATACCTGCCGAGTAGAAAAGCCCGCCTAGAGCGGGTTTTTCTTTATCTGTTTAATGTGTTTACAAGTGTTGACGTATAATCCAAAAAACAGGATAATAATCCCATCGGCGCCACACTGGCTCCGATGCCCGAACCGAGTGCCGGCAAGCGCTCCGGGCCAACCTTGCAGGAGATACACCATGAAAAACCAAGCTACCAAACACCCGCGTTCGAACTCCCTTGTGAACGTTGATTTTTCCGTGCTGGAAAGCGTACCGGCCTATCTGCGCAAAGGCGTAACCGTTGCAGATAACGGCCAAGTCATCACCGCCAGCCGCGCCGGCAGCGCCGCCGTATCCACTATCAGCCGCGTCGCTTAATCAACCCTAACCGGAGCCCGGCCCGCCGGGCTCCACCTCACAAGGAAAACGCTCATGAACAAATACGAACAGAAGATCGAGGATCGCCGCGAACGCTACCAGGATCGCGCCGAGAAGGCCGCCAGCGAATCCGATGCAACCTGGCAAGCCGCCCGCAAGCGTGGAGAGGCGATTCCGTTCGGTCAGCCTATTCTGGTGGGTCACCATAGCGAGCGCCGCGACCGCAACTATCGTGCAGGCATCGACCGCCTGCATGAAAAATCATTCGCCCTCAGCGAAAAGGCCAAGCACTACGAAGAAAAGGCCGCAAGCGTCGGCACTGGTGGCATTTCTAGCGACGATCCCGATGCGCTTGTAAAGCTGCGCAGCGAGCTGGACGAATGCGCTACCAATCAAGAGCGCATGAAAGCCGCGAACAAGGCGATTCGCACCGGCAAGACGCCAGACAAGCAAATCCCGGCGTTAGTCGCCTTGGGCTTCAGCGAGGACAGCGCCCAGACCTTGCTCAAGGGTGATTTTTGCGGTCGCATCGGATTCGCGCCCTACCAGCTCAGCAACAACAACGCCAACATAACGCGCATCAAAAAGCGCATTGATGAATTGGAAGCCCGCCGCAGTCGTGAGGCCGTCGAGGTGGAAACCGAGGGCTACAAGTACCGCGAGGACGCCGAAGAAAATCGTGTGATGTTCGAGTTTGACGGTAAGCCTGCACAGGAAGTGCGCGACCTGCTCAAGCGCCACGCCTTCAAGTGGTCGCCCAGCCGTAACGCATGGGTTCGACAGTTGACCAGCTCCGGCATTTACGCAGGCAAACAGGTACGCGAAGGGCTGGCCAAGCTCAAGGCCGAATGAACCCATGGCCGGGGCTTGCGCCCCGGCCATGCCCAGCGTGCAGGAGATAGGGCATGACCGAACGAGTGAAGACCGAAGCCGAACGGCGTATCAGTGACAGCATTGAGGCCCTGACGACCGCCGCCACCAGTCAAAGGCGCGGGGAAGGGCAGATAATACGCGCCTACCACTTCGCGGATGGCTCGACGTTAGAGGTTCGCAAGTTATCCGGGCGTAGCGCTTTCGGGGCCTCGGGTCGGCATCTGGCGGATAGCAAATAGCCGCTTATAGTGTTTACATGTATTGTCTTAGATTGGTTCTGATGGTATAATCTCTTTATCGGTTTCACGCTGGAACCGATACCCGGATAAGCGGCGGCAACCGCTCCGGGTCAACCCTTGTAGGAGATTGAGCCATGCCAAATGTACCCGCCACCTTGTTTTATTTCCCTGACGCTCAAGCGTTGAAAGCCTTTCACCGCTTCGAAGTGACTCAGACCCAGCAAACCCACGGCGGCAGCTCCGTGCCGATGTGGGCTGTCACTGGCTACCATCGTGAAAGCGGTCAGAACACTGTCCTTGCAGAATTCCACGCACAGGGCAACGCCGAAACTTTCTGCGCCATGACCGAAATCGTCGCAGCCAGCTAACCAACCAACGGGCGGCGCTGCCGCCCGTTCTGCAAACCGAGAGGGCAGAAAATGGCAAACGAACAATCCCAAAAAACACCGTTCGATAAGCAGCTCGATGCGCGCGGAGACTGGGAAAAATTCAAGGTTTCAGGCGAACCGGAGTACGGCGAAAAAGCATTGTCTGCCGCCGAACAATCCGGTTTTTCCAACGATGGTAAAACTAATCTGCTGAAGAACGTGCCCGAGCTTTCAGCGGCCTACGACAAGGGCGTTTCCTACAGCGCCACGGACTACGCCATATCCAAGAAAGAAAACCAGCTTTCCCATGACCACCTTGACAAGTACGGGCCCGAAATACCGCCTACCGTTGGCAAGACGTACGAGGGCCCGATTGTCTACGGCACCGAAAAAAGTCTCTATCAGGCCGCCAAGGTTGAGCACAACGAGGTTCTGGTAAGGCATGACCGTAAAGCCTTGCAGAGTACGCAAACACAAACGCTGGAGGCGGCGAACTCGGTGAGGGTTCGTTACGTGACCCCTGAATATGCCGTTGCTACTCCGATCGCCAAGGAAATCACCGGCCCTGTTAAAGATATGGGACGCGAAAAATGACCGCCGATCAAATCACAACAGAACAAAGCCAAGCGCTGTCGCGCTTCAAAAGCAAGCAGGGCAGACAGTGGAAATCTCGACTGATTGCGTTGTGGGTCACTGGTCGCGATGATCGAGGTGAGGACGGCGCATTGCTGCGCCAGGTGCGCAACTCCTTGGGCCTTGATGGACTGGCCCGACTGAAAATTTAGCTCCGACAGCAACGGCCGGCTGTCGCGCTTTTTTTCTTGCGCGGCGTCGGCCTTTTCGTATTCCAGGTGGCGGCAAGCAGTGGCTGGCTGACGCGCTTTTAACCAGGTGCGCCGCCTGATAGATCGTAGGCCGAGGCGAAGGAATGGATAACAAAACGGACCGCCGTTCGCAGAACAACGCACACATAGCCGTCAGAGAATCCGGCGCCGACGCTGCGCGCCGGCGCGAGCCAGTGCATTCCTGTCCATACTCACACCCGGCTATGCGCAGTTCATGGCTGAACGGGTACGCAGCAGCTCAGCAAATGACGCTCATTTTCGACCTGGAGAGCCCCGATGCATGAAAGCCTGATTTGGGTTTTAGCCGTTGCTGCGGTTGCCGGGGCGGCGCTTTTTTTCTGTCGCCGCCGGCTAGCCGCATTGACGCGCAATCCGACGCCGGCCTTTCTGAAAGTAACGCGAGGAATCGGCAGCGTTGCCGGCATTGTTTGCGGCGCCGCTGCAATATTTCTGATTTGGGCAGGTGCTACACAAGCCAGCGTATCGTGGTTATACGCCCTGTTCGGCGGTGCTGTTTTGTTGCTCAACCTCATGCTGTACGTCCGCACTCGGACCGGTCATAGACGTTAGGTTGATTTGACGCATGGCCAATGGACTATGCGTGACCGCGCAGACGTCATCCCCCTTTTTCCACGTTCTTCCCCCGCAAAAGATGTGCATTCCCGGTTTGCCCCAAGCTTGGCCGGTGCATTCGTCGCAGTAGTATTTCACCCGGTTGCAGCGGTTTACAGGTTCAAGCGACGGCAACACAAGGCCGGGCATGAGCTCAACGTTGTCATCTTCTTCCAGGTCCTCAGCATTGCCGCCTGTTGCTGAGGCTTCAGGTTCACCAGGTACTTTTAGCAGGGTAGGGGACCGGGGCGCGGGTGGCCGCTCAGGGGGGTATTTATCCACCCAGGACAACGTGAAATCACGGGTTAGAAGCTCATTACACGCAAGGTCGAAAGGACCGCCCTCGATGATGTAATGCGTCATTTGCTCGCCCGTTTTTGCGCCTCCGGGCTCGCCTGTACTGGACGGCATCAAACCGATGGACTCCATCAAGCTGGCCCATTCTTTGTTGTGGTATCCACGCCGGCCAGGGTTTCCATGGTGCATCTGGTGTTGATGAGTCATTTCGTGCGCGAGCGTCGACAAGGTTTTGCGAATTGTGCGAATAGCGAAATATGCGGGATTCATGGCGATTTCATCCACCAATTGCCCGCCATTGCGCGACAGAAAACGATGCCGCGAGCAATAACCGAAGGTTCGTTTCTCACGTTGCAGGGTGAACATCGGTCGTTGCAATACGCCGCCGAAAAGCTTCGTGTTGAAGTGGTCGTGAGCCATTTCCAATTCTGCATAGGCTTCGTTTGTTGGGGTTTTCATCGCCGGTCCTGTTGATCGAGCATGCCGATAGTATGGCGCATTTTGGATTGTGCAATCCAAATCCAGCAAAATAAAATTGGATTGTGCAATCCAAAAGAAGGGGGCTTTTTCGCTACGCGAAAATCGGGATTCCCTTCCAGGCTCGCTATCGCTCGGTCCTGCGGACTGCCGCAAGCGGCCCCCTCCAGGCAACCCTAGCCTGGCGCCATCCTGGCGCTGGTTGCCACTGGTTTTTGGATTGTGCAATCCAAAATTGAATGAAAAAAAAACCCGGCAATGCCGGGCGAGGGGATCGGGGAAGGGCGGAAGGACCGCCCAGGCCGAAACTTAATGCATGAAAAACGCGGCGACAGCGATACCACCCACCAGGCCTGCCACTACGCCACCAGCCATACCGGCGAGCATGGCCCAGGTAGCCAATCGGCGGGAGCCTCCTTCTACAGCCATCGCAGCTTTGTTCACCGCATCGGACGTTTCACGCAGAGGCTTCGCCATCTGCGCCTGATGCTTGGCGAGCAATGCGGCGAACTCATCCGCCGCTTCCTTGATGTTTTTGGCCGCGTCCTCACCCGCGAGGTAAACCCGCGTTGCTGCCGCATCTGCGACGGCGGGCAGAGCCGCCTGGAGCGCTTCTGTTCGATCCAGGAGCGCGCCTACATCACCCAGCAGTTCCGCCATCAGTGCTTCGCGGGTTGTTTGAGGCCCGGCCATATGCTTGCCCTCTTACTTTTTCATGATCGCGGCAAAGACCGCATCGAGGTTTTCATTTGCCGAAAATGCAAGGCGACGCATAGACACCATGGAAACACAGCGCATTTTTTCGCCCTCATCTTTCGCTTCGCGCATTTTTGCCTTGTAGTCCGTGGTATCAGCCAGCAATTCAGGAATAGTAACTTTGTTGACGCGCAACTTGTGATATAGCTCGCTGTAGTCAACTGCCGCAGCTTTGCGCAGGGTGTAAGCCTTGCTCGCTTCGTGGTATTGAATCAGCGGATAAAATTCTTCGTCGACGGTTTCACTCGGTTCAAGCTTGTTGAATACAACGGTGATTTTTTTTGCCGGAACGCCCATAGACCGTAAAGCTTCAATGGTCGCAATAGTATCCTTTACCTGTTTGCTGTCTTTCACGGTAGGAATAACGAACAAATCAAATTCTTCGTGAGAGCCGCGATATTGTTTCATCAGCTTCACAAAGTCTTCAATGTTGGAAGCACCTACATCGACAACAGCTGAATCCATCATCATCAGTTCTTCTTGAAGCTGGCCGAACTGATCGCCGCGCACGGTTTCATCCGAGCCTTCATCAGAGTTAATGGATTCGACCGCGAAGAAATCAGCACCTGGCATGCGTGGCTGAAACAAGTGTTTGGCCAGTGTGGATTTACCAACATTGCCGGACAAGCTTACGACTGCTACTTTCGTCATTGTTTTTTACCCCTGCGAATTGATGGACGTGTCATGAATTGATTAGCGAACTCTTCGCGGCTTTGTTCATTCGACAACAGATCAGCAGGCGAGGGTTCGACATGCTGCATCTTTGAACTTTCCGTTTCGGGTTCATCTACCGCCGCTTCAGAATTGCCGTTCTGTACTACAGGTGGCGGCGCTATTTTATTGCTGGGTTTTGCCGGTGTTGCTTTTGTAGCAGGTGAAGCAGTTGTTGAATTCCTTTTGCGGTATCGGTGCAGGTAGTTGTAGAACGTTCCCTGCGAAATCTCTATGCCTTGTGCGGTAATGAGCTGGTGAATCTCAGCACGTGGCACACCTTCCCTGATTTTTCTGTCGATCTCCGGCATCAGTGGTTCGAGCTGGCCATAAACGGTTTTGCCTGCTAACCCGGAAATCATGGTCTTGAGCTGATCGGTGTCTGCCATGGGTTGAGCCTCTGTAAGCTTGGGTGGACTCTACATGCTACTTTTCAGCTATGCAAGTGCTATTTTCTGCTACCTAACTGCTACCTAACTGCTACCTGACTGCTATCTGTTTGCTATCTATCTGCTATTTTTTTGCTTCTGAAAAGCAATCGGGCAAGCCGATTGGATGAAAAATGACCCTCTGATCGTTTTTCCCTTAAAGAAAGGCGTTGTTTGAAAGAGATTTGGGTCCTTATCCTTAACGAGTAAAGCGATACACCATACGCACCCTGCGGGTGCAGCGGCTGGCCTTGATTTTCAAGGCTTAGCCGGCCTTTGCGTTTTGTCTGTTGTATTGTCGTGCGACTACAGGATAGGCTAGAGGCCACGTAATACGCGGGTTTTGTGTATAACATATGGTTTACAGGTGAATTCATGCGATTGGCTGATGCTATCCCCCTACGGTTGACCCTTGAAAAGCGGGAGCTATACGAGGCCCAGGCAGCTGCCGCAGAGCTGCCGCTGAGTACCTTTCTGCGCAATCGACTGGAGCGCGATGACCTCCTGCTTGATGAGGTGCAAATGCTAAGGCGAGCCATGGAACGGTTGGCAGATCGAGCACCAGGAGCAGCAAGCGGGACCGCGCACGGCGCAGATATGACAGCCGTGTGGCTTGAGATGCTGTTGACCCTCAGACAACTAGGGGGCGCCAAATCCGGGCTTGCACAAAAGGAACTAGAGCGTCAGGGATTTGAACTTTGGAGTGGTGAAAAATGAGAACAGAAGATCGCAGACAGTTCGGGCTTGCGTTGGTTGTCATGCTGCCGATTGCTTTCTGGAGTATGGCGGTAAAGAAAACCGAAGTGCTCACCGTACCCAAATGGAAAGCCGGATGGGAACTAATAAAACATACTCATGAAAAGCCTATATTGCTCGGCTCGGCTATCGGCGGACTTGCGCTAGCCATTTTGCTTATATGGTTAATGCATCAGTTGGGTAAAAGTGACTTTGGCGGCGCTCCATTTAAGAAGTTCATTAGGGGCACCAAAACCGCTACCGTGTCCGGTTTGAAAAAATTGACTAGGGAGAAAAAGAAAGAACAAGTCACCATTGCAGGCATTCCAATGCCTACAAATGTTGAAAACTTGCATCTGCTTGTACAGGGCGCGACAGGTTCTGGTAAGTCAGTAATGATGCGAGAACTTGCCTACACTTCTCTCAAGCGCGGAGACAGAGCAATTTTTCTAGACCCGAACGGCGATATGTATTCTAAATTTGGGCGCCCTAAAGACGTTGTGTTGAACCCCTACGATGAAAGAACAAAGGGTTGGACGTTCTTCAACGAGATTCGGGCTGATTATGACTTTCACCGTTACGCATTGTCGTTGGTTCCCAGGGGGCAAACGGCGGACGCAGAAGAATGGTGCGCCTATGGCCGATTACTGCTGCGCGAAACCGCCCGCAAGTTAAAGCTGATAGGCAAGCCATCAGTCTATGAGCTGTACCATTGGACAACCATTGCGCCGCCTGAAGAATTGCGCGCTTTTTTGGTCGGGACTACCGCTGAATCTCTTTTTGCTGGCTCAAGTGAAGCAAGCAAAGCGCTCACCTCGGCACGCTTTGTTCTGTCTGACAAGTTGCCCGAACATCTCAACATGCCGGCAGGAGATTTTTCTATCCGTACCTGGCTGGAAGAAGGCGAAGGCGATTTGTACATCACCTGGCGCGAAGACATGGCTGAGGCATTGAAGCCGCTCATTTCCGCCTGGATTGATGCTGTATTCGTGTCGATTCTTTCCATGGGGGAAGATGAGAACCGCCGCATTTGGGCGTTCATTGACGAGCTGGCATCGCTTGAAAAGCTGGCATCACTTGAAGCCGCCCTAACGAAAGGCCGTAAGCATGGCTTACGAGTGGTTGCCGGCCTACAGTCCACATCACAATTAGACGACATTTACGGTCGCGAACTAGCGCAAACCCTGCGCTCTTGCTTCCGTTCGCTGGCTGTTCTGGGTGGTTCGAAGACAGACCCGCGCACTGGTGAAGACATGAGCAAGGCACTGGGCCAACACGAAGTAGAGCGCGACAAATACAGCAAAAGTTCAGGCTCGCGCACCAGCTTGAGCACGGCCGAAGAATTGAAGACAGAGAGCGTGGTAACTGCCTCGGAAATATCCAGCCTTCCAGACCTCACCGGATACATTGCTTTCGCAGGAGATTTCCCTGTGGCGAAATTTAAGCTCGAGCCTATCAATTTCAAGAAGGTTAACGAGCCATTCATCTTGAGAGCTGCCTAATGCTTAGTCACCAGGTACTGACCAGAAAAAGCATCGGCGCCCTTGCCAGCTACTACGGCGACGGTGCCGACGACTATTACGCCAAGGAAGGCGAGTCTATGGAGTGGCAAGGTGAAGGCGCCAAAGCCCTTGGCCTGTCTGGTGAAATCGACCAGCAGCGGTTCAAGGAGCTTCTAGCTGGTGAAATCTCACCCGGTGTAAAGATCATTCGCACCGACACACGTAAGGACAGTAAGGAACGTATCGGTATTGACTTGACCTTTTCAGCGCCTAAGAGCGTATCGCTCCAGGCGCTGATAGGGGGTGATGCCGCGATCATCAAGGCCCATGACAAGGCTGTGACCAAGGCTATCGAGCTTGCCGAACAGCGGGCCCAGGCTCGCAGGAAGGAGGGCGGTATCACAATGGTGGAGGATACCGGCAACCTAGTGGTAGCCAAATTCCGCCATGAGACGAGCCGTGAAAAAGACCCGCAGTTGCACACCCATGCCGTTGTTTTGAACATGACTCAGCGGCAGGACGGTCAGTGGCGTGCGCTCAAGAACGACGAAATCATCAAAACAACGAAGTACCTTGGCGCTATGTATCGCGCCGAGCTGGCATCGGAGCTGGCCAAGCAGGGTTATCACATACGTCACGAACGTGATGGCATGTTCGAGCTTGGCCATATCAGCCGTGAACAGCTCGAAGGGTTCAGCCAGCGCAGTGCGCAGATTGAGGAACGTCTAGCGACCCAAGGCAAAACACGCGAAACCGCATCCACCGCAGAGAAACAGGCGGCGGCAATGGAAACGCGGTCGCCCAAGACAGGCGCTGAGCGTGACGACTTGTTCAAGGACTGGAAGAACCGGGCCAAAGAGCTGGGGATAGACTTCAAAAGCCGGGAATGGGCCGGCAGTGGCGAGAAGGGCCCTCATACAGAGCGCAACAGTGCCCCGGCCCCGGCTGAAATAGCCGCAGAGCTTGCCGCCAAGCGTGCTGTGCGGTTTGCTGTCAATCACCTGACAGAACGTCAGGCTGTCATGAGCGAAAGCAACTTGATCAACACAGCCGTGAAGCATGGCATGGCTGGGTCCACGATGAAGGACGTTGAATCAGAGCTGAAGCGCCAGATCGAGACAGGTTATCTAGTGCAGGAAAAGCCTATGTACCGGCCCGCTGAAAATGTGGTGGCGGGTGATAGAGGGCAAACCCGGGAAGCCTGGATAGCTGAACTGGAAGCAAAGGGCTTGCCTGTGCACGCCGCACGCGAGCGCGTCGACACCGCGATCAATCGTAAGAGTCTGATCGAGACAGAACCGCAGTACACAACGCAAACGGCGCTGGAGCGCGAAAAGCGCATTCACAGCATCGAGCGCGACGGCCGCGGTGCTATGCAGCCGGTCATGTCCAGCGACATTGCAAAAGTGATCCTGGATGGGACGAACTTGAACGCTGGCCAGCGCAGCGCAGCCGAACTCATCACAACCACTGCTAACCGCGTGATCGGCGTTCAGGGTTTCGCCGGTACCGGGAAAAGCCACATGTTGGACACAGCCAAGCAGATGGTTGAATCCAACGGTTACGAGGTGCGCGCACTGGCCCCATACGGCAGCCAGGTTAAAGCGCTGCGCGAGCTGGGGGTTGAATCGAATACTCTGGCATCGTTTCTGAAGGCCAAGGACAAGAACATCACAGAGCGTACCGTACTGGTGGTCGACGAGGCTGGTGTGGTTCCCACTCGCCAGATGGACCAGCTATTGAAAATTGCTGAGAAGGCCGGTGCGCGTGTTGTGTTGATGGGCGATACGGCGCAGACAAAAGCTATCGAAGCAGGGCGACCATTCGACCAGCTGCAACATGCCGGCATGACCACCGCCAGGATGGAGGAAATCCAGCGGCAGAAGGACCCCAAGTTGAAAGAAGCTGTTGAGTTGTCGGCCCGTGGCAAAGCGGCCGAGTCTCTGGAAAAAATCAGCTCGGTTGTACAGATCGAGGAGAAGCACCCACGCCGGCAAGCAATCGCAGATGAATATGTGGCTCTAAGCCCCTCGCAGCGCGAGCAAGCGATCATCGTCTCCGGTACGAACGAGGCCCGCAGGGACATCAACAAGGCCGTACGCGAGGGGATAGGGACATTGGGTAAGGGGCTCGAAGTCGACACTTTGACCCGAACAGACACCACCCAGGCAGAGCGCAAATATTCCAAGTATTTCAATGTTGGTGACGTGATTCAGCCCGAGGTTGACTACAAGAAGACTGGACTCAAGCGCGGCGAGCTGTACCGCATCGAGGACACTGGCCCAGGTAATCACCTCACCCTAAAAGACGCGGCCGGCGAGCTGGTCACTATCAACCCCATGCAGCACGCCAAGCTATCGGTGTATCAGCCAGAAAAAGCCGAATTGGCACCGGGCGACAAGGTGCGTATTACCCGCAACGACGCAGCACTGGACGTGGCCAACGGCGACAGGTTTACCGTTGAACGTGTCACAAAGGACGCTGTGACGCTTCGCAGCGAGCATCGAAGCATCGAATTGCCGACCGATAAACCTTTGCACCTGGACCATGCATATGCGACCACCGTGCACAGTGCGCAGGGCTTAACGGCCGACAGGGTGATCATTGATGCGGACTCGAAAAGTAAGACCACTGCCAAAGATGTTTACTACGTGGCTATCTCACGAGCACGGTTCGACGCCAAGATATTCACCGATAATGTCGAAGCCTTGCCCAAGGCCATCAGCCGCGAGAACGTCAAGCACGCAGCCCTGGATTTATCCTACAAACTGCATCGTTCACCCAATGAAAAGGCCCGCATGCAGGAGCTGAAGGACCAGGCTAAACAACCGCGTGAGATAGTCAGCATCAAAGCTCCAAAGCAAAGCAGTGAGGCAAAGTCGGTAGATCGTCCAGGACGAGCTACAGGCAGCGTTGAAAGCGATAGTGAGAAGCGAGCCAGGCCAGAGCGTACGCAGTCCGCAAACGAACGACAGATAGCCTCTGAGGGCCTGCCGCACCATCGACCCGATATGGATGTGCACAAGGGGCGTGTGCAACAGGATCGAAGCGAAAGAAGCCGATAGCAGCAAGGCAAAAAAAAGCCGCGTCAGCGAACTGACGCGGCTGTACAGCCTTTGTAGCGATTACAACTTTACCAGAGGACTTCTGTGTTACTCGAAGAAGTCGTAGTAGTCACGCATGAATTCCCAACCAGATTTGAGCATGCTCAAGGTTCTGATGGCAGTCCACACGTGGCTCAGGGTACTTAGCATGCGCTTCATATCCTTGGCCCTCCATGTCGGCTTGGGCCATCTTCCACCGCCTGTGCTGGCCTCGGCGGCTTTGGAAACGAGTGACTGTATCCAGTGGAAGGCGGTCCGGCGGGGGGCCCCCCCATAAACCACCAGCACGGGTTTCTCAGGCCCGCGTAGGGGAGGGTGTACAGCGAAATCTTTACTTTCCGGCACCTTCCACGGCACTGGTCGCTTGTAAGCCAGCGCATGATACCGCAACTTTTGGCGTAGGGAATGCCCCAGGACTGATGCCGGCAGGGACGAGGGGGATGATTGATGCCAGGCGATGCGGATTTGAGGGGAATCCAACGGTCGTTATGGTGAAAGAGAAGGAAAGGGAGTGATGGGCAGTGATTGACGATGATGCGTTTTTTTTTTAAACTGTGCTCAGTGACTGTATCCAGTGGAACCGCAAGTCAAGGACTCTCACCCTGATTTGCAAAAAAAAACCGCCATTCTCAGGCGGTTTTTTTTGGCTTTTTTTTGACCAATGCTGCAAGGGCAATGATCAAGATTGGTGCCTGGATGCCTCAGGCGGCTCACCACTGAGCAGGTGACGCAACCGCTAGGCCACGGCGAACGGTTTCCTTTCCGTCACAGCATCTGCTGCTTGGCAAAGATTGGGTCATAGAAGATTTCGCACAGCTTACGCTCTGAAAAGTATAGGACAACGTCAATTGTGCTGTAGAGCGTACGGTTGATCATGTCCATATCCAGGACACGGCCGACCTCAGATTGTTTAATCAGCGTGCCTACACGCTGATACGTCTGAAGCGCGTTGTTCGCATGTGTTGTGGTGACTGATCCAGGATGGCCAGTGTTTGCACTACCCACGTATTCCCACGCCTCATCGCCGCGCAGCTCTGCTAGAAAGATCCGGTCAGGCGACTGACGCATGGCCGAGCGCAGAGCTTCGACCGCAGACACACGGCCTTTGCCGTAGCCATAAAGCATGTGAACGCGGTTAGGGTGATTCTCCAAAAAGAGTTCGTGCACGTCTTCAATGGTCAGTAGACGTTCATCAGGCGATACGCGCTCGATCAAGGCTCGGGCAAAAGTCGTTTTACCCGATGCGGTCTTGCCGGAAATTATGATGTTGCGGTGTGTGTTGATGCACATCTCAAGAAGTTCGCGCCAGCGACCTTCGCGCTTGAGTGCCAATAGTTCGGCTTCGAAGGGCTCGAGCCGGCTGAAGTCTTTTTTGAGCACGAACCCTTCAGCTTCAGCGGCCGTTGGTTGGTTGAAAGAAACGTCTTTTGCGCCTTCGAAAGCCCCCTCGGCGGCTAGCTGATCGAGGGTTTTTACAACGAGTGAGTGTTTCCGAATAATCAGCGACAACGACCCGTCGATACAGGCCGGGGGCAAGACAATTTGCCCCCGCTCACCGCCAGGCATCACTACCGAAATAATGCTTTGCAACGGAATGCCGTTGAATACGGCAATGGCGTTGGCCAGCGACGTTAGGTAGGTCATGGTCAGCTCGGGTATTTTGACCACATCCCAGCCGTCGAACGTCCGTACCCACAGCTCGCCCGGTCGATTGACAGTTACCTCAAAAACATCAGGCCGCGCCAGGTGTGGAGCAATAGGGCGCATCAGTTGATTGACAGTTGTGTCACGGCTGAAATTAGCGGTTGCGTTCAAGGCTGTATACCCCTCTGAAATCAAGGTCGCGTGCTACAAAAATCTGGAGACGATCGCCTTGGTTTTTGTACAGCGTTGGTGGAATGTTGATGGTGTTTTCCAGAGCCTTCGAAGCCATGTCTTCGCCGGCATCAGACGTATTGTCGAACTTGATACGGTCCTGACCGCCACTTGAGCCTGACGCCTTGTTAGAAACGAAATCGCCTACGTCACCAATCATGCTAAGCATGATCGCGCCGCCGAAGCGTTCCCAAAAGTGCGTATCGACATAGCCACCCAAACCACCTTCCCCCAGCGGTCCAGCGCCCGGCGAATCCAGGTTGATGATTACCCCATTAGGCGTTTCAACCCGCGTCCAGAGGACGAAGATTCGAGCCTGTCCTTGTGTCATGCCGCCCTGATACTGGCCTACCACCTTCGAACCACTATCAAGCAGCACAACGTGCCCATTTGTTGAGTAGATATCGCGGGTGGTGTAGCAAGTGGTCATCCCAGGCACGGTAGAAACGATTTTGGTTTCAAGCTGGCAGTCAATCATCGAACCTTGAGTGAGCATCATGTTACGGTCAGGCAGGACACCGGCACGGGCTCCGGCAAGGCGCACAGGCTGTAGATTGTCGGCCAATGGGCCGGAACCACTGCCCGAGGCCGGGCCAACTCCAGGCTGGCCTGGAGCGGGCTGTGAACCCTCACCGCTACCACTGCCCGTACTGGTGATAAGCGACGGAGCCAAGCGTCGGGCACGTATCAGTTCTTCAGGCGACGGGCCTTCAGGTTGACCTTGAGCGGCCACGCCTTGCTGCGATGGACGCGCCTGCGCGGGTGTTGCTGTTGGAGTGGAGGCAGGTGCCGGCATGTCCTCAGCGGGCTTGGCCGGTTCGATTACAGGTCGTGGTTTCCAATCCGCGCCGGCTTTGTTCAATGCTGTTTGAGGTTCTACCTTTTTCTCGGTCGATTCCCCCTGTCTGTTCATCATGCCCACAGCCTTGTAGGTCACAAAGCCACCGCCACCGATTACGAACGCCAGGACAACCAACAGGAACATGCGCGAGCCTGGAGGGTTGGGCTTACGCTGATCACCAAGACCAGACCCGCCGCGCTCGCCCTCGATGCGGTCGAACTCATCTGTTGCGTTGATTTCTTCGCCTTTGCGCGCCATTACTCATCCCCCCCGACGACAACCCGTTTCACCTTCGGAGACTGGGTTCTGGACTTGTTTTCTACGCCGATAGGATCAAAGGCGTTGTTGTAGATCGTTACCGCCCGGTCGCCCAGCCGTAGACGCCATTTCGGGTTTACCTTCTGGACCGAATAAACGTGGTTGGACTCACCGATGGTGTTCCGGTTGACCATGCTTTCGTTACCGTCTGCGTCCACCAGGTAGATACCGGGCAAATCGACGTTGCCGGGGAACTTGAAATAGGTGAACTCGTTGTTGTCCCACACATGGACCGGGGCAACGTCGAAATCGCCAGCTTTGTCATAGTTGATGTTGTAACGGTCGCGGGGAGCTTGCTTGAACCCATCCGCTACAGACTGCTTGCGCAGTTCCTCCAGCGACTTCTTGTGTGCCGTGTCGGGGTAGTTGAACGACAGGCTATAGAGCGCTGATGCTTCGCGGGTTGGCTTGAAAATCAGCCGGAAATTATAGGTGCGGCGGTCAGTAACGATAATCAGGTTCGTGTCCGCTTGCTCAGCAACCGGTTTGATGAAGACGTGATTTTGCGACTGGGCGAACGAGTAGGACGCCGAATCACCAAAGGCATGCGTCACATAGTTTTCACCGGGTTCGAATTCAATGTGGGTCGCGATCCCGATAACCGTGTCGATCTGCACCACGTCGTTTTTGTTGAACGTGGTGCTACGAATGCGATGGTCATATGGCGATTGAGCAGGGTTGTCCAGCGCGAATGCTGGCATCGAGCAGGAGGCCACCAGGGCGAGTGTGAACAGACGAGATTTAATCATCATAGTGGCCTCAGTTCCTGACGACTTCAGGAGCAGCGCGGAACGAGTTCACCACGAAGCCCAGTGGGTTAATGCGACGTTCCTCAGTGGTCATCAGAGCGCGGACATAGGTGTATCCAACCGTGGCAATCCAGTATTCGGGGGCATCAACCTTGCCATTGGTCCATTTGGTTTGCGTCGTGTAGCGCACCGTTGCTATGCCGGTTTCGGAGTCGGTCGAAATAGACCGGACAGAAACGCTGATCGAGGCACGATTGCCTAGCGTGGTGTCGCGGGAGTTGGGGCCTGAGTAAATGGCGTTATATTCCGTCCAGGCATCGCCACCGCTCATCAGCCGTGTAGAGTCGAACATGCCCTGAATGGTTTTGTAGTCGTACCCTTCGCGATTCAGGACATAGCGATTCACGAAATAGCTATCCACGGCCTCGCCGTAGCTGATTTCCGTGACTTTCTGCACTGTTGTGGATTCTACGGCGCCTGTCGTTCTGTCAACGGTCAAAACCACCGGCGGCGGGGATTCCTGCCGCAGCCCGGCTATACCGGCCAACATACCCACGAACGCAAGTCCCCACGATGCGTAAGCGGTACGCCAAGCGAGTTTTTTAGAGTCCTCCTTTTCCTTGAGCAAATCGCGCTCAAGAGCAGAAGATTCAGCCAGGTACGCTTTGATTTCTTCCTTGCCAGACAAGGGCTTTTCGGCCTTGCTCATTTGACAGCTCCTTGCACTTCGGCGGGTACTGTTTTGTTTACAGGCTGACGGTTGGATTCGTCGGGTTCTTTAGGCTTCGGCGCAGAGCTGCACCCTGCAACTACAAAAGCCATCATCAGCACGAACGCAAATTTTTTCACAATAAAATCCCCATTGGCTTTGCTAAAAGCAAGCCTACCCCTTTTAGATCAAATTTGCAATTTTGATTGGTAATAAAAAAGCCCCCATGAAGGGGGCTAGAATGGATTTCTGCTAAGCGGCTTTCCCTTTGAAGTAGCTGTAGGCTTTGCCTACGCCCGTCTTGATGCCGCCGGTTGCGGCGCCGGCAACCTGAGCGGTCGCCCGCCCAGCGCGCATGGTTTGGTTGGCCCCATAGCGGCTCATGCGACTCGCGCTGGCTGCACCACCTCGAACAGCACGCAATTCGTGCATGTAGCTGAGTGCGGCACCACCTGCGAGAGCCCCAGCAATACCTGGAAGCTGCAACAGCACAAGCACCATGGCTATCGAGAGAATGATGGCCCCACCCAGCGAGTACGCCACGTTGACGCCACTTTCAAATTTAACGCCCGAAACGTACCCGCCGTAGATGTCCATCATCAGCCCGAACAGCGCCGAGAACAAAACCACCAAAAGGACGTAGTTCAGGACTTGGCCTATCCACATATCGAAGAAACGTGCCAAAGGCTGCCACAGGAAGCAAACGATGAAGATCGGCCCAAGGCCAGCGAGCAGCGCTAATGCCACCTTTGCAAGCAAGATAAACGCACCACCAATTGATACGACGACCGCCGTAGCTAAAATAATGATGATGCCAAATATGCCGTAGAGCAGACCATCGGCCGAGAAGAAACTCGATTGCTCGAATGCTCTGGATGCAGCGTCGAAGCCTTTGCCCGCTGCAACGTCAATGATGCTTGCAGCGCCTGCGCCTTCTTGCGGGTTTGTTATCAGAGCAACGGCCAACGAATTCGGCAGCTCGACGATGCCATCAGCGATTTGTGACTGATAAAGCCCACCCGCCAGGGCGACAGAAACGATTATTCCTATGCGAAGCGAACGGCCAAGAAAATCAAGGATGGGCATATCAACTGCCCCTCGAATGATCGCGATTGCATAGGCCATGAATCCAAGGGTCAAACCCAGCGTCACAAACGGGGTGATGGTTGCGATGGCATGTGACGAAATTTCAGAAACGAAAACCTTCGTCGCAGTGTCGACCTTCGTGAATAGTGGTTCGAATAACGTGAAAGCCATGGAAACCTCACCCGGTTATTTGATGGTAGGCATACCGGTATTGCTGGAGTTGAAAAGACTCTTATGTTGAGCCTCCTTGGCGTTGACGCAGTTTGCAGCTATGGCGCTATCACCTGGATTGTTCGCACACTCAACCAGCTTTGCCTTGCGGTCTTCAGCGTGGGACAGGTAATAGTCCACATCATTGGTAGGCTCTTTTTTGCACGCGACCAACAGAGCACAAACGATGATTATTAGGTACTTGCTCATTACTGAATCCCCGGCATATTGGTGTTCGCCGGGTTGAGAATGTCCCGGTTCATCTGCTTACGTTTTTCGTCCATCAGCTTTGCTTCAGAGCTTGAGAGCTGGGACACCATCTGCAATTTGGTCGATTCATTTTGAACGGTTGCCTGTTCAGCCTGAATCCTGGCCTGAAGGTCCTGAATAGCTTTTGGGTCAGGCGACGTTTTGATCCGATCTATCAACGTGTTGATGTTGTCCAGTCGCGACTGAGCGCCATCGAAAGTTTTTAGTGCCAGTGCCTTTTCAGCGGCAGCGGCCTGGAAATTCCGCTCCCTCAGTTGATTTTGCGATTGCGCGTTGGTGGTAGTGACACGCTCGCTGTTCATGATTGATCTAGTATCGCCATAGGTGCCGGAGTAGACCGACGAGGGCTCATCGGGTATCTCACCGTTGATACCTGGAGTGTTGGTTACACCCAGTTGGCGGCTACCAGAAACCATGCGTTCCATGGTTTCCATTTTGCTGTACTGCTGCCTCAGCACGTCGTACTGCTGCTTCATTTCAGCTATTTCCTTTGCCCACTGAGCAACCGTCGCAATATTGTGTTGCGTCGTTTGGCCGTTCAGAACTGCGTCAGTGACGGGAACTTGCGCGCTGACAGCGGTGCTTAGGGCTGAAGCCAAGGCCAAAATGGCGAACCTGAATTTTGCTGTTTTCATCAATTTTGCTCCTTTGCATTCAGAGCGCGTGCACGCTCGTAAAAATGTGGTAGCCAATCCTTGGGGTCTTCCCCAAATTCGTTCACACAATCCTCGGAAATCTGAGCGGTTTCGGGTGTGCCGGAGAGCACAAGCAATTGGTCATCAAAGCCGTACAGATTCAGTTCAGCCACGGCGCAGTTGCCGCCCTGCTTGATGAGGAACCGCCGGCTGTCTTCGCCCAGGTCTTTCAACATTGCGAACTCTGAATCAGTAAGCTTGAAAATTTCGGTGTACGTTTTGTAGTCGGCTTCGGGATTCGGCAGGAAAACGAAGGTTGCGCACTGGCCAACCAGAGTAGAGGCAATCGGGCTATTCCCAATGTCGTCGGCCTCTTGAGTAGCAAACACGCACAGTCCGTTTTGCTTACGAATGGTCTTCTGCTTGTTTTTCACCAGGTCTTGGAAATACTCATCTTCCAGAGGCTTCCAGAACTCATCGAAGACGTACATGAACCGGCGCCCGTCGATCATCTGTTCAGTCCGGTAGATCAAATACATCATGACCGGCCCGCGAATATCAGGTTGCTCCAGGAACTCAGTCACGTCGAAGCCGTAAATCTTGTGCGTATCCAGGTTGAGCGCGTCAGTAGGGTTGTCGAACATCCACCCGTAATCGCCACCTTCGCACCATTTGACGAGCCGAGAGTTGACTGTGGCGGGGCCGTCCTCATCACCCACATGCAGGGCATGAGGCAGGCTTTGCAGCAAAACACTGAGTCGACGCAAAGGCTTGTCGATGGTCGTCATCAACGTGTTGATACCCTTGTCTATCTGCTTTTCGTCATTGGTAGTTACTGGCCCGGATGCAGCTACCAGTGTGCGAACAAAGCGCTTTAGGAACGAAATGTTTGCCGGCGTCGGTTCAAGCTGGAATGGGTTGAAACCGGAGTGCTCGCCCATCCGTAGCGGCAGATACCGACCGCCGAGCGAGCGAATCAGCACCTCGAGGCCACGGTCTTTATCGAACGCGGCGATGCTTGGTCCGAACTTCTGCGCTTGGGCCAGGGTGAACCCTAAGGTCACAGTCTTACCCGTACCCGATTTGCCGGTAAACATAGTGTTGCCCAGCATTTTCTTGTCAATGCTGTTTTGTTCAGGATTCGAAAAGTGGTAGTTGAAGTACAACGGCGTGCCGCTCACTGTCTTCAGGATCGTAACCGCTGGCCCCCATGGATTGCCCGTAGGTTTGCCACTCAGAAAGTTGTGCAGCGGAGACAGCGATAGAAAATTGAGCGACGTGATAGCAGCTGGACGTGGCCGGTACTTGAAATTGCCAGGCAGTTGCGCCCAGTAGCCCGCTTCAAGAGCAAGATCGACTTTTGTGTCGATGATGCTGCGATCACTCAATGCTGCTGATACCTTCGACAGATAGTCGCGCACTTCAGCACCGGAATCGCCAAACACTGTGACGGTGGCGTGATGCTCACCCATGACAAAGTGGCCCGAAATCAACGAGTTCAGCGCCTCGTTAATCTCAGTGATTTGCTCGGTCGCGACGTCTTTAGCGTCGATGAGGTTCTTCTGTTGCTTGATCAAAAACCCCTTTGCCGCGTGTCGAGAAAGCGCACTGAAGCTCTGAGTCAGGATGAACTCAAAGGGGGATTCCATGAGATTGTTGATTTGCCCAGGCTCGGTGTAGGCCGGGTAATCGAAGATTTCTCGCTGACCGAAATAGCGTGAGGTGTCGTCTCGACGAATCTCGCCAATTTCACCCCACTTACTGAAGAACAGGCGATTGCGGCCCATGTACTCAGCGAACCGAGAACGGCAGACGGGCATCGGGTGATGTTCACCATTCACCAGGAAAGCCAGAAACTCGACCGCCGACGAATAGGCGTAGCCGCCTTCTTCTTGCTCATCCAGAAGCTCGCCAGCGTCATTGCGGCGATAAATACCAAGGTTCTCAGGAGCGTACTTACCCAGGCTTTGGGTGATGCGCATGTTGATATCTTCGACTGCCTTGATGCACGCCTGCTGCCGCTCTGTTTTCACGGCGACAGATTCTTTTTCCATCGAGCCAAAAAACGAGAGGACTTTGTCAACGACAGGCCGGTACACGACCGTAAGGTAAAGGTCGTTCACCATCAGGTTGTAACCGGTGAAGCTCTTGCGGTATTGCTCATCGAGCTGATGGCAGAAAGGATTATCGAATTCGGCGTCTGGATATTCATCGACGCGACGGCGCACGATGTGCGACCAAACGGACACATGCGCCGTGGAGATACCACGGAAAAAGTTGTTCAGGTCACGCCGCCAGGTGGTGACTTCCTCGATCGAAGCGCTGGTGTGCGACCGGCCACCTATCTTCCAAACAGTCACGTATTCGGCCGATTTGGTTGAAATGATCTTGTCCGTGACGTGGTGCGAGTATGGAATGAAGCCCGAAAGCGGGGATTCGCTTTGCAGGTTTTTAGCGGCCGGGTTAAAGCTCATTTTTTGAATCTCCGTTTCCGGTAATCGGCAGGGCCATAGGACGAAGCCCCCCAAAAACTTTTGTTGCGATTACGAAATTTGGTTTCAAACCAAAGACCCCAAATCCGAAAGGCTTTGTCGTCCGTTTTTGTGATCTGAGCCATCACGAACCAGAGCGGAACGACCAACCCCCAACACCAGAGACTGAATTTCAGAGCGAGTGCAGCAACGCATATGAACATCAGAAGCAGTGGCATCATGGGGACACCCGCGACCGTTGGTGCGCGGGTGCAGCCTTTGAACAAGGGCACTGACGCCTGTTCAGAGGGTTCCATGTCGGGGGCCTATCAGGTGAAGAACAGGGCGGTGAGTTGCGCAGCGGAGCCGGCGATGATGATGCCGATTGCCCAGCGGACGAACGTGTCCTTTTCCACAAACTTAGTCGCGTAGCCGATGCCAAGGGCCAGCAAAGCGATGACCGCGATAGTCGGGATAATGTCGGTCAATTCGACCTTGAAGGACTCCATCACGGTCTTGGCCTTGCTCAGACCGCCGGTCTGCGCCATAGCGACTTGAGTAGTCACAGCCAGGGTGAAGCCAACCGTCAGTGCCTTGTTCACAGCAGCGGTGGATTTAGCGAGAGCTTGGCGGATTGCTTGTTTCATTTGGTGAATCCTCTTGGAGTAGAAATGTTCCGTTTTTTACGTCGAAGCGTTCCTCTAGAAACGCGAAAAGGGTTCGTGGGTCAGCCCATATCTTCAGTTGCCCTCGCTGGGTCAGAAGCGCGAATGTTTCGGTCTTCCGAGTTACTGGATCGTCGGCATCGAATGTGAAATACCATTCCTTGTGCGAACGCTTGATCACCACCACGTTTCTTGCTGCGCCCATCTGAAAGGCCAGATCAACGCTGTCCTGTTGAATCTTTTTCATTCGATTGGCCTACCGGCTTTTTTATATGAAATTCCGGTCCATCCCTTCTGCTTTGTGTACGTCCGTATCCTATCAAATTTGCAATTTTGATAGCAAGCAGATTTATTCACTTTTCAACATGACAGGCTCGCTTTTTGATGGAGCCGGGTCATTCGATTGGCTTTCTGGCAACGGCTCAGCTTTGGGCGCGAAGGCACCACCGCTGGGACGTGAGAAAGCATCACCAATGCCGTCGGGCAATGGCTTAGGAGCTGGATGTGGGGCTGGTGAAACACGGTTCGAGGATTTGAGCCGGATAGGTTCAGCGTTTCCCGTGGTCGATGGAAGGAGCGCGGGCACCTCAAGCGTAGTGGCAGCGGCAGCCATCACATAGCCCACGTATCCGTTGCTGATTCCATCCTTCATGTTGCCGGTGTTGTAGCAAGACAGCGCAGCATGAAGCGCAGATTGCTCATCGCTGTATAGCGGCTTCGCACGCTTGTAGCAGTCAGTGATAACCCGTGCAGCGCCGGCCAGATTTTTACAGGGGTCGAATACATCTGCCACCGAAAGGCCCAACCAATCCAGGTTCGCGCTATTCACTTGACCGTAGCCGCTATCGAAGCTGTAACCATGGGCCTTGAGCCATGTAGCAGTCGCTATCGCTTCCTCCCTGTTTGCTGGCTGACGGGGCAACCTAGCTCCTTTGGCGTTAACACCAATGGCATAGGGGTTGACGCGTGATTCATGGCGCACGATTGAGGACAGGGTTTTGATGTGCACCCCAGGTGCACATTGTGCGGCCAGGGCATTAAAGTCAGCGGCAGGCGCTGCAAATGCGCTGGTGGAGGCAAACAAGCCAGCGATCAGGGCTATGCTTTTCATAGGCCCCGAGCCCCGCCGAACTTATCACCGATTTTCGATACAATGTCTTCGTTACCGCCGGCACATTTCTTCAGCTCTTTATCGCGCTCGCTCGCAGTGCGACTTGGGCTAAACTTGCCGTGTTTCTTTACGATGATACTGAAATATTTTTGCTCATACGATGAGCACTGGGAACCACCACTGCCGCCCATGATTCGACCACCAAGGCATAAGACCATCCCGCATGCGTCATCTGACGCTTGGACGGTTGCAGTGCTGAGAACAAAAACAGAGGTGGCCGCCACAAGGTAAGCCAAGAGTTGACGTTTCATCATTATCTCCATCACGTATTTTCAATCAAATTTGCAAATTTGATTGAAATGGTGCGGACAAGAAACGATAATGTCAATAGGGCGTCCTTGCCGACAGCCGCAAATTGTACCCGATTCGACACAAGGCCGCACGTATGACTACTGATAATTGGTTAGCAACCGTTGAGCAAAGCAGCATTGAACAGTTAAAAGAATGGCGTCACGCAATTGACTCAGAACTACAGAAACGAGAAGCAAAGGAACGCTCTGAAGCGCGAAGGAAAATCCGCGAGCTGGCCGATGCTCACGGCATCGACCTTGCCTCGCTAGGCTCTGGAGCCCCAGCAAAGAAGCATGAGGCGCGGTACAGAAACCCTGACGACCAGTTCACTACATGGTCAGGAATCGGTAGAAAGCCGAAATGGGTTGAGCAATGGTTAGCCGCTGGGAAGCCACTGGCCGACCTGGAAATCAAGTAGGTCGCTGGCCCAACCAGTGATAGGAGATCGAGCAAATGAAGAAGACACCGAAAGCAAAGGTCTACGACATTGGCACAGGCCGGCCAGCTATTCCCAGAGCTGCGAACGAGGACGAACCTCGCACTGGTGGTGAAGACCACCTACCAAGCCAGCAACGTGCACCAAACAGCTTTGGCATTTTCTTACGACATGTCCTTGTGATGGTCATGATGTGGTTGCGCGGCCCGCTGCGCTTCCTTGCGGCATTGGTGGCGATTCCGACGATGATAGCCTTGCCCATTGTCGTTTTGGGAATGGATAGCTCACCCCAAAAGACAACGATGGTTCTGTCACTGCTTGGCGTTAGCTTCGGTTCCTTTTGCCTGCGCTGGCTCTATGACTCATTGGTCATGTGGATTTCGCCGGACCCTTTATTTTTGAACACTTGAGGATCGACACATGCATTCTGCTACGCAATCGCCTGAATCAGAAGCCAATGCCCAGGGCTTGAAGATTGTCGGATTTTCTCCATGCGCGGGTTGGTACTGGATTGCCAACGGAGGAAGAACCGCGTTGCCATTGGCAGGCTGGGCGACCACTTCTAATGGCGACGTGGTTGGCATGGTCAGTAGAGGCGCAAATGACAACGGTGTCCCGCACCTGAGCCCACCACCGAGCGGCGCAACTGGTGGTCGATACGTCCAGGAGCAGCAGCTACCGGAAGCAGCGCGACAAGAACTCAAGCGGCCATCCATCTGATCATGGGCAAACTTCCAATAACTCCCAACCATCAGCCAGGCAAGCTAGAACCAGGTGATGACCTGGAGCAGCTGCGGCTATTCGCTCAACGCTACCAGTGGCTGCGGGAACGAGCGGTCAGGGTTCAAGGTAGTGAGGTATGGTATTCAGGCAAGTACCTAGATTTGCGTGTTGATATAGGGCTTGGCCATCGCCGCGAAAACGAGCTACCCGACGAATAGCTCGACTCTCACCAGGTTCAAACCCAAGCCGGCATATCGCCGGCTTTTTATGCTGATTCGAAAATGTATTTTTACTGTGCCTGCGCCTGGCTAACGCACCGTTCCGGCTTGTTGGCTACTGCCGTCGAGGCGGACAAGTCCACCTAGCCATCAGCAGCTCCAGGAACAGAATCGGGCATGTGGCCATCACCGAATAGACCAAATTAGGTTGATCAAACCCGGGCTTTAAACTACTGTCCATGCATACAGTACAACCCCTTGCCGCTTGCGCGCGGTTTTTTCCGGTCCGTTATGCCGTGGTGCCCGTTATGCCATCCTCTATCCTTGGCGCTATAAGCCCCTCCCATACCCGTTTACCGTTTTTCTCACATCGCGTTCCCGCTGGGTTTCCATCACCAGCGGCAGACCATCTCGAAAAGCACATTTCGCTGGATGAACTCTTCGAAATACGCGCTCCGCACATGTATCTGGTCAAGATCGAAGGGGAAAGCATGATCGGGGCCGGCATCTATGACGGCGATTTGGTCATAGTGGATCGCAGCAGAGAAGCGCAGCACGGCGATATCGTCATTGCCGCTTTGAACGGGGAACCGGTGTGCAAACGGCTGCATCACAAGGGTCGCGAGGTCATCCTACAATCTGAAAATAAGGCATATCCTGCCAGGTACATTCTCGAAAGTGACGAGATGATGGTTTGGGGAGTGGTCCGCTACAGCGTGCGCGATCATGCATACGTCTAAACAGATTTTTGCTCTGGTGGACTGCAACAGCTTCTATGCGTCCTGCGAGCGTGTCTTCCGCCCTGACCTGGCCAAGACCCCTATCGTGGTCCTTTCGAACAACGATGGCTGTGTAATCGCGCGCAGCTACGACGCAAAGCCATTTGTCAAAATGGGCGCACCGTACTTCCAAATCAAAGACACGCTGCGCCGCGAAGGTATTGTGGCCTTCAGCAGCAACTACGCATTGTATGGGCAAATTTCCGAGCGGGTCATGACCATTATTGAAGGCATGGTTTCAAGCTCAGAGGTGTACAGCATCGACGAAATTTTCTGTGACCTCAGCGGCCGTATGGAAGATTTGACTGTGATCGGACGATCTATCCGTGATCGAGTATTGCGGTGTACAGGTATCCCGGTCGGGGTTGGCATTGCACATACCAAGACTCTGGCAAAGCTGGCCAACCACACGGCTAAGCGCTTGCAGGCACAGACCGGGGGGGTCGTCGATATCTGCGATCCGCACAAGCGCGATTGGGTATTGCGTAATACGGCTGTCGGAGAGGTATGGGGAGTGGGTCGCAAGCTCAATGCTCACCTCCAGGCCATGGGCATCCAGTCTGCAATGGATTTGGCCAAGGCTGACAAAGTGATGATCGGGCGAAAGTTCAGCGTCGTCCTCGAGCGTACAGCGCGTGAGCTTGCCGGTGTGTCATGCATGGAACTGGACGAGCCAAACCCTCCTAAACAAGAAATTTGCTGTAGCCGAATGTTTGGTAAGCGTATGAGCGAAATCGGCTCAATCAAAGAAGCAGTGGCTACCTACACAGCGCGAGCAGCTGAGAAGCTGAGAGCTCAAGGATCGGTGTGCAAGAAAATGCGCGTCAGTATCCGCACCGGCATGTTCAGCCCTGATGAGGCCAAGTATGCAAACGGTGTGATGATCGTGCTGCCCTACGCAACCAACGACACCCTGCTTATGACCAATGCAGCCACTCAAGCGGTAGACCACGTTTTCCGACCAGGATACCGCTACAGCAAAGCTGAGGTGATGCTGCTCGATTTGCGTCAACCAGGTGAATTCTCAGACGATCTGTTTGCCCTGACTCAGCCAGAAACCAGCAACCGTTTAATGGGCGTCATGGACAGTATCAACAGCCGGTGGGGCCGTGGGACGTTGCGCACTGCTACTGTGCCGGCTGAGCCTGAATGGGGCATGCGCCGCGACTTCATGAGTCAGAGCTACACCACTCGGATAGATCAGCTATGGACGGCCAAAGCAAATTAGCCCAGCCACTGCTGGTGGGAAGATCCCTCGGCGGCTATCCTCGGTGTGCAATCCAATTGCCATCAAACGAGGTAAACACATGTCCAAAATGACCAACCAGGTCCAGGACGCTTTTGAGTTCCTGACCCATGACCAGCGCACCAGGGCCGGCGAAGCCTGCGCACGTATCAACGATTCACTGCAAAAGGGGGTAGCCCCGGAAGCGCTAGCGGCACAATTGACGGCTAACGAACGGAAAAACAACCCCACCAATCCTGAAGTAGTTACCGTTCAGGACGTGGAAAGCGCTGCCAAAATGTTTCGCATCTCGAAGTCCAGGCAGGTGCTACCTAAGACCCAAGCTGCGGAGCTGGTAAAGGTAGCTAACCAAGATCAGGAAGCCGATATCCCTCACCCAATCTACCAAACCTGACCGATTTACCCTCTGTTGCAAAACTACGATTCCTTGGAAGCCGCTTCGAGAATAGAATGATTGACCTTGACAAAAACCCGCCCAGTGCGGGTTTTTTTTTACCCAAAATGGGCATACAGACTTTCGGCCCTGTATGGGTACACCCAAAATGGGATAGCAAATTCAGTGTCCCTAAATTACAGCTTTACAACCCAAACGGGGACAGTGTTAAATAGGACACCTAACGGGGACAATCTTCTAAACCCATCTTGTCTTGTCGTGCCCCGACCGGAGATAGGAGCAATGTCGAAATGATGAAGGAAAATTGCATGCGCTACGAACAACCAATCCGCCAGGTAGCATCCCTGGCTATTTTTCTGGTAGGCATCTGGCTGACCACTGGAATTCTAGGATTGCTCTACGCATATTTTGCTGAAAACGCCCAACACCCGATAGCCGCGGTAGGGCAGCTTTTGGGGGTTAATACGCCTTTCAAAACCATGGCTGAATTGTCGTGGTTCGAAGGCAAGGGTTTGGATGTGGTCGTCAATGTGGTCACTGTACTCATGATCTACATTCCCCTTGCAGCTGGGGCACTTCTGTTGTGTAACGAGGCTCGCCTTTTGGTAAGCAAAGGACGCCACGGCTACGCTGCATACAAAGAGCAACAACGGCCCAATACCCAACCTATCGAGCTGGGCACTTTGATCGGTGTCACCGTGAACAACGGTGGTTTCTTTACAAGCACCACGACAACCATTCAGACCGACAAGGGCTTTTACTTTGTCTATGGCCGTACTGACACGCTCCAGGCTGGCTCGGCAGTGCGTTTGGAAGGGGACGAGATTGTTGTTGATCATGTGCAAGGCAATACACAACGCTACCCCCAGGCGAAACGCACATGATTGTTCGTGCCTACCTGCGCGCAAGCACCCGTGACCAAGACGCCAATCGCGCCCGTGAGCAGTTGAAAGCTTTTGCGCTCGAGCACGGTGCCCGGATCACGACCTATTACGTCGAGAACGCATCAGGCACGAGCATCGAGAGGGCAGAACTACAGCGGTTGCTAGGTGAAGCCGCTGAGGGTGACATTTTATTGGTTGAATCTATCGACCGACTTAGCAGACTCCCGCAGCCCATGTGGGAAGCGTTGAAACGACAGATTAGCCAGGCGGGCTTGCAAGTGGTCGCAGTCGACCTGCCTGTCACCCACGCCGCCCTGAAGCCCGCGACCGAGGGTATCGAGGCTTGGCTACAGAAAGCCATGGCTCAAATGCTGGTCGAGTTCATGGCCGCATTTGCGCGTAAAGATTGGGAAGATCGCAGAACAAGGCAGGCACAAGGTATCGCCACAGCGAAGGAAGCAGGCCGACTGCAACCACGACAACCAAACTTGAAGATGTACGCCCGAATCATCGAGGCGCGAAAGACGTTGTCCATCAGAAAGACGGCCGAAATGCTGGGATGTTCGAAGGGCACCGTTGAACGTGCCCAAGCTTGGGCCCGTGATGTACAAGAAGGGTCAACTATATGAGTGAGGTTATCCCCCTCGGCCGGCGGATCGACAGCATGATTCGCGAGAGCCTTGCTATCGAGTACGAAGATGCCAAAAGCGCCGGCATGCTGGGCTACATGTCGCGGTCACTGGTACAAGCGACGTTGCCACACACTGACCCCAAGGCCAGCTACTTCGAGCGTACGAATGGGATTGTCACGCTTTCGATTGTAGGCAAACCATCTGTAGGCATTCCCTATGGATCGGTGCCGCGCTCGTTACTTGCCTGGATATGCTCTGAAGCTGTAATGAAACAAAGCAAAGAACTAGAACTAGGACGCTCGCAGTCCGAGTTCCTGAGCAAGCTGGGTATGCCTAACGATGGCCAATACATCGGCTCACTCAAGAAGCAGGCACACCGGCTGTTTTCATCCATGATTTCCTTGGACGGCTCACGCGATTCGGAAATTGGACTTGAAAACGTGGTCATCGCTAAAAAAGCTTTTCTATTCTGGAATCCCAAAAAGCCAGATGAACGAAGCCTTTGGGAAAGCACGCTGACTTTGACGACCGACTTTTTCGAAGACGTGATCGGTGCCCCAGTACCAGTAGACCTGCGCGTTTTACATCACCTGCGCCAGTCGCCGTTGGCAATGGATATCTATACATGGGCTTGCTACCGGCAATTCTTACTTAAAGCCAAAGGGCAAGGAATGGTTAAAATCCCTTGGGGAGCTTTGAAGAATCAATTCGGCTCAAACTATGGGGGTAGCCCTAGCGAGTCCATTACCGATGAAAGAACACAGATTGCGAAAGATGCACAAGCTACTCGCAATTTTAAATACAAGTTCATGAAACGCTTGGCTGAAGTAGGGATTTTCTATCCTGAACTGGTTGAGGGCATTAGTGACACCCCACAGTTTCTGATCATGAAGTCAGTGAAACTACACATCCCACCGCAATTCAAGAACGAAGTATCGGTATAAACAAGCCTGATTTCTCATCAAAAAGAGCCCCGCTGAAGCGGGGTTTTTTCTGTGCGTAAACCGATGGATAACCCATTTTATCCACGGGTAATCGGTAACAACGTCGCAAAGCCACAGCCCACAAGGGCTGGACACCCATTCGCTTCAGTTGTCCACGTGTAATCGGTAACGAAACCGCGTGTAATCGGTAACGTAGTGACGTGTAATCGGTAATGAAAATCTTACGTGTAAACGGTAACAAGCCCCGCAGGCCGTGGCTTGTAGAGGGGCTGATTTTCCCCCCATGTATGCTTTTCAAGTATCCTTTTCAAATATGCTTTTCAAGTATTGGTCAGACACGGTTGTGGACAATGCGCCGCGCGCAACGGGCTATAGCCATTGCCCACAGCGCCTATTCGGCGGAAGGTGAAGAGCATTTGTCTTTGAGAGTTGAGATGAAAAACGGAGGGCAGAAAGCCAAATCGCGGGCATAAAAAAGGCCGAGAGCCCGGCAAGGCTTTCGACCTGGTGCTTCCATCACCCTTGCAGGAGATTAGGAAAGTAGCGAGCCCATCATACAGCTCAGGTGCGGGCACGGGCAAGACTGAAATATTGTGTTTACAAGTATTGACGCTATTTCGTAAAAGTGAGATACTTCCTTTGTTGCTCAAGGAGGTTCAGATGAAATCCACAGCAGTATTAGTCGCAGGTTTTTTATGGGCAGGCCACGCCTTCGCGGACACAGTTTTCACAGCGGATGTTATCCGTATCCTCGACGGTGACACCGTTGAAGTGTTGGACGCAGAAAAGAAAACGCACCGGGTTCGCTTGGCAAATATTGACGCGCCGGAGCGTAAACAGGCATTTGGTGAAGTCTCACGGCAAGCGCTTGCAACGATGGCTTACCGTCAGCACGTCGAGGTGCTGGACCAAGGCGGCGACCAGTACGGTCGACGTTTGGGAGTTATCACCGTCAATGGTCGAAACCTCAACTCTGCGATGGTCGCCCAAGGCATGGCATGGGTTTATACCAGGTACAACAAAGACCCCAGCTTGATAGCCGTAGAGAAATCGGCACGAATCGGCAAAATTGGTTTATGGGCAGATGCTAACCCTACTCCGCCATGGGATTTTCGCCATGGACGGTAAATGGCTTTTCTCAGCGCTAGCCGCAGGCCTACTAGCAACGGCCCTAATTCAAACTGGCGTAAAGCATGTCAGGGCCGAGAATGCCAGTAAGCCAACGGAGGAATGCACTCTGCAATTCGATAACGCAACGCTCGCAGACGTTCCCCAGGTGACGACCACACTCCAAATGGAACGTGGATTGTCAGGGCGCAAGAACGTAGGCAACGGGATGCTGTTCACTTGGCAGGATGATTCAGCCCGAGTTTTTTGGATGCGCGGAACCCCTACCCCACTATCGGTAGCGTTCATCGACTCAAAAGGCGTTGTATTACAGATCGAAGACATGAAACCAGAATCTGATTTTTTGCACTGGTCGACACTTCCAGCCCGTGAAGGACTGGAAATGAAAATGGGCGAATTTCAAAAACTGGGAATTGTTCCAGGAAGCCGACTGATAAGTAGAGAGTGCAAGCCCATCAGCTAAATATGACCTCAAGAGGGAATTAATATGTCCAAGGAAATGTACACACTCGTTAAATCCGTAGACCAAAGTAAAGAACATTTTTCAGATGCTAAATCAGCCGCTGAAGCTTTTAGTAAAGCCCATGCAGCCGATTTGCCTTCAGTAGTTAAAACAATGCCAGGCAAGGGCGCCGAATTTGTTGCCGGAACATCGACCCTCAAAGCGGCTACGGGAGCCGACTACTCGAAGTACGTCAGTCACAATGACCGTGACTTTAGCGATGCCTGGAATAAAGCCGAAATGGACCGTATGAAAAATGACCGCGTCCATGAGGCAGCAAATCGTGAAAAGCAAGCGGCCCAGGTGGACATGAACAAACTCGAAAAGGCCGAAGTCGGTAAAACCTACCGAGGACCAATTATGGCGGTTACAGCCGAGCTAATTGTACAACGCTATACCGACCCCAAAAGCGGTAATCAGGTGGACATTGCCCATACGAAAGCGAACGTATTCAACTACGACGATAAACAACAAAACATCGGTAAAGAACATCAAATTGCCTATCCCCATAGCAAAAGCGGGTTTGCCCGCGAGCTACAACCCTCCGAACTTCAAAAAGCGCCTGAGAAAGCCATGGCCCCTCAGCACGAAGTAAGTAAAGCCCCTTCCATGGAGCGCGACCGCTAGCCCCTCCCCGTCCATTTCTGTTTTCCGCACGTCTCAGCAAGTGACCTCAGCCACTGGAGCCGGTTGTGAATGGGTGATAGACGATGGCGAAGCCAAGTCTGTCGCCCATTCACAACTGGCCGCCGCCGGCAGGCGACTTTTTGTCCAACCTATCGCGGTGTGTCAGTAGATCATAAGAAAGCACAATTCTCAGACCCCCTAAAACCGGGGGGTTTAGCGGTGGGGTTCGTTCATCCAGAGTGAACAGGGGTTCGTTCATCCAGAAAGAACAGGGTGTGTTCATCTAGGATGAACGAACCTGTGTTCACCCGTGTGAGATATCTGCCAAAAATGAACCACCTTCGATCATCTAGGTGAGCGAACCCTAGATCATCCTTGTGCTGTAGGGCGAATCTGTTGTTAAATATCTCACAAGACAGATCGGATAACGGACTAGCAGGTTACTTATGTCAGAGCAGACGCCGCAAAAATACCATCAAGCGGCTACCCGTGGAACGTGGGTTCAGACCGAACGCGCCGGCCATGAAGCATGGGCTACTCTCATCCACCAGCACCCAAAGGCGGCGCAGCTGCTGCATATTTTGGTTGCTCACATGGACGAGAAAGGCGCATTGGTCGCGAGTCACAAACTGCTAGCCCAGCTTTGTGGGGTGTCTATCATGACCATTCGCCGGGCACTCGTTACTCTAGTCGATCAGTGTTTCATCCAAACTGTACGCGTCGGCAGTGAACGCGGCGGCGTCTTGGCTTACATCATCAACAGCCGTATAGCGTGGGCAGATTCGCGCGAGAATCTGAAGTACGCAGCCTTCAGCGCCCGTGTGCTGGTCACGTCATCGGAACATACGGAATCGCTGGAAGGACCGGAGCTCAAGCAAACGCCGGTCATTGGATTAGATGAGCTTCAGTTACCGCACGGGCCAGGCTTGCCACCACCTACGCAAGACACCCTGGACGGTATGCTTCCTGACCTTCCTGCTGTCAAAAAGTCTGAGCAGATGGACCTGATTAAGCCTTGATGCAATCCTAGCGGCTTTCGAAGCCTACGGGCCGTTGCGCGGCCCTGCGCGCCTTCGGCTTGCCACCTTGCGCGCTGTCCTGGAGAGCGACGGTATCAGGTGGCCACGTCCAGCCCTCAACCTACCGCACTCCCCGGCTTGTGCGATCAAGGGGCTTTCGCGGCATATCCTCAGTCGCTTCGCTCCTTG
>Ga0308168_1000577_pt1 | contig 42932 bp, 30 predicted proteins | sample PhyCR2_FD_202133 | JGI IMG/M metagenome (GOLD analysis project Ga0308168, IMG submission 202133) | Phyllosphere microbial communities from UC Gill Tract Community Farm, Albany, California, United States - DLSLRC.R2 | ecosystem: Host-associated > Plants > Phyllosphere > Unclassified | place: USA...
AGACGTGGGCAAGATGCCCGACAAGAACGTCGCCGACTCGCTGCAGCGCCTGCCGGGCGTGAACATCAGTGCTTCGGCCGCGGGCTCCGGCGGCTTCGACGAGAATGACCGGGTCAGCCTGCGCGGCACCGCGCCCAGCCTGACCCAGACCACCATCAACGGCCACGCCTTGTCCTCGGGCGACTGGTTCGTGCTCGACCAGATCGGCGGCGCCGTCGGCCGCAGCGCCAGTTATTCGCTGCTGCCGTCCGAGATCGTCGGCCAGGTGATTGTCCACAAGACCCCGACCGCCGACCTGGTCGAAGGCGGCGTCGCGGGCACCGTGGACGTCATCACCCGCAAGCCGCTCGATTTCCGCCAGCCGCTGTCCTTCGAAGCGTCGGTGCAGGCCGTGCACTCCACGCTGGCCAAGAAGACCGATCCGCAGTACAGCGCCCTCATCAACTGGAAGAACGCGTCGAATACCTTTGGCGTGCTGCTGCAGGGCTTTTCCGAAAAGCGCAGCCTGCGCCGCGATGGCCAGGAGCTGCTGCAGTGGGCCCAGATCGCCCCGGGCAGCAAGATCGCCGGCGCCCACCCGGACCTGGCCAACGTCTGGTATCCGCGCCTGATCGGTTCCTCGCTGTTCGAACAGGAACGCCACCGCAAGGGAGGCCTGATCGACGCGCAGTTCAAGCCGAGCCGTGACTTTTCGCTGGATGCGACCTATTTCACGTCGAAACTGAACGCCTCGAACTACAACCGCAACTACATGACCGACATGCTGGGTTCGGGCGCCATCGGCGGCGACGTGGCGCCGGATGCCTACACGGTGCGCAACGGCACGCTCACCGCGGCGTCCTGGATCAACCGCGGCACGGCCGTGGCCCCGCTGCGCTACGGCATCGTCGACAACATCAACCGCGAGGGCGCCTACGCCAAGACCCAGTTCTTCGACCTCGACGGCAAGTGGCGCGTCAGTGACGTGCTGACCCTGTCGGCCAAGGGCGGCAAGACGCGCGGCACCGGCGCCACGCCGGCCCAGGGTGTGTACGAGGGCGACGTCAACAACTCGGGCGTGAGCTACCAGCTGAATGGCCTGGGCAACCCGGCCACGGTCAAGTTCCCGAGCATTAACACCGCGGTGTTCACCGGCACGCCACTGGACTGGGTGTTCGGCGCCTCGCCCGCGACCACCTTCGACGAAGAGAAGTATGCCCAGATCGACGCCGCCTACCGCGTCGATGCCGGCCCGCTCCGGGAAATCAAGTTCGGCCTGCGCGGCACCGACCACAAGCGCAGCAACCTGGAAGTCTCGCAGGGACCGAACTGGGCCAACACCACCCCAGGCAGCGCCGCCACCAACCCGGCCTGGAACGGCACGACCTACCCGGGCGACTTCGCCAGCGACCTGGGTGGCGACTTCCCGCGCAACGTGTGGCAGCTCGACCCGGCCATCCTGACCGCCTGGGGCGATCTGCACTCGAACCGCGATGTCAGCCGCACCTATTACCCGGACATGTTCAACCTGAAGGAAAAGACCAAGGCGCTGTATGTGTCGGGCGACTTCGAGGGGGAGGGCTGGAGCGGCAATGCTGGCGTGCGCGTCGTGCGCACCGAGGGCACCTCCAACGGCTACCAGATCCTGCCCAACCAGCTGCCGGGCGGCAGCCTGCCGGCCTTCCCCTGGGGCGGCTTCGTGCAGCAGACGGCGGTGGAGAACAACAGCACCCATGCGCTGCCGAGTGCCAACCTCAAGTTCGACATCAACAAGGACGTGGTGGCGCGCCTGGGCGCCTCGCGCACCCTGACCCGTCCCGACTTCGGCGCCCTGGGCGGCACCGTCACCCTGACCGACGAGAACCACACCGGCAACGGCGGCAACGCCAGGCTCAAGCCCGTCATCTCCAACAACCTCGACGCCACCGTCCAGTGGTATTTCGCGCCGCGCGCGCTGGCCTCGGCCGGCCTGTTCTACATGGACCTGCGCAACTACGTCGGCTACGGCACCACGACCGGCACCTTCATCGACAGCCGCGCCTCCCAGCAGACCGGGCAGGGCGTGTTCGCCACCTATGCGGTGACGGCGCCGATCAACGTCGACGCCAGTGTCAAGGGCGCCGAGTTCAACCTGCAGCTGCCGCTGGGCGCCGGTCTCGGCACCGACGCCAACCTGACGCTGGCCGATTCGAAGCAGGATTTCGGCAGCTGTCCGGCCACCCAGACCGTCACCAGCGCCGACCCCTGCGACATGCTGGGCGCGTCCAAGGTCACCGCCAACATCGGCGCCTTCTACGAGAACGACCGCTTCAACGCGCGCATCGGCTATGCCTGGCGCTCGTCCTACCTGGCCGCCCAGGACCGCGGCACACCGCTGTACCAGGACGCCGTCGGCCAGCTGTCGGCCTCGGTCAACTGGAACATCACCAAGAACCTGACCCTCACCTTCAGCGGCCAGAACCTCAATAATCCGGTCCTGAAGAACTATGTCTACAACAAGGACCAGCCGGCGCGCTTCTACGTCAACGGCGCCCAGTATTACGCCGGCCTGCGGATCAAGTATTGATGGCGCGGCCAGTGCGCGAATGCGGCAGCGTCGCCGCGGCGCTGGGCGTGGGCGCAATCCCCGACGCGGCGCACGGGCCGCTCGTGCTGCGCGGCGCCGTCGCGGACTGGCCGGCGGTGGCGCAGGCATGCGCGTCGCCGGAGGCGATCTGCCATTACCTGCTGGCGCTGGACAATGGCCAGCCGGTCGACGCGCTGTTGCTGCCGGCCGCCGAGCGCGGCCGCCTGTTCTACGGTCCCGGCATGGAGGGCTTCAACTTCGCGCGCCGCCGCCTGCCCATTGCGCAGGTGATTGAGCAGCTGGTGCGCTACTCGCAGTTTGCCGAGCCGCCGTCGGTGGCGGTGCAAAGCGCGCCCGTCGATGATTGTCTGCCGGGCTTCGGACGCGCGAATTTTCCCGACGATACGTTGTGCCGCGCATTCGAAGGGCTGGCGGATGCGGCGGCGCGCATCTGGATCGGCAACGCCATCGTCACCCCGGCCCATTTCGACGAATCGGACAACCTCGCCTGCGTGGTCGCCGGCAGGCGCCGCTTCACCCTGTTTCCGCCGGAGCAGGTCGGCAACCTGTATATCGGCCCGCTCGAGTATGCGCCGACGCCCACGCCGATCAGCATGGTCGACTTCAGTGCGCCCGACCTGGAACGCTTCCCGCACTTCGCCCGCGCGATGGAAGCGGCGCTGGTGGCCGACCTGGGGCCGGGCGACGCCATCTTCATCCCGGCGCTGTGGTGGCATCACGTGCAATCGAGCGCGCCCCTGAGCATCCTGGTCAACTACTGGTGGCGCGCCGCGGCGCAGGCGCCAGGCCCGCAGCACACGCCGCTGCAGGCCATGATCGCCGCCATGGATGCGCTGCGCAGCCTGCCGCCCGTGCAGCGCCAGGCCTGGGGCGCGCTGTTCGCGCATTACGTCTTCGATGCCGGCAGCGATCCGGCGGCGCACATTCCGGCCCAGCGCCAGGGTGTGCTGGCCGGGGTCCGGCCAGCATGAACAGCTGCGCGCTTAGGCAGCGTTCAGCGCCGCACTTCCGCCACGTATTCGTAATAGTCGCTGCGGCAGTAGGAGTGGGTCAGCTCGACGGCGGCGCCGCCTTCCAGGTAGCTCACGCGGGTGATGTGCAGCATGGCGGCGCCGGCGTCGATGCCGGCCAGGCGCGCCTGTTCCGGCGTCGCGTTGACGGCGCGGATGTGCTGCAGCGCGCGCGACGGCGTGGCGCCGCGTTCTTCCAGGTAGCCGTACAGGGAATCGGTGACGCCGTAGGGGTCGGGCATGTAGACGATGGGGATGGTGCTGGTTTCGATCGCCATGACCACCTTGTCGGCCGTGCGCAGGCGCTTCAGGCGCGCCACCGGCATGCTCAGCGACACGCCCAGCGACAGCAGTTCCAGCGGCGTCGCCATGCCGATGGCGCGTTCCAGCCAGCGCGATCCGGCGGTGAAACCGCGCTGCTTGAGTTCCTCGGAAAAGCTGGTCAGGCGCGACAGCGGCTGCTCCAGCTTGGGCGTGATGTAGGTGCCGGAGCCGCGCCGCCGCGTCAGCATGCCGCGTTCGCACAGCATGTCGATCGCCTTGCGCACGGTGACGCGCGAAATGTCGAGCATCTCCGACAGGGTGCGCTCGGACGGCAGCGCCTCGTTGGCGCGCCAGTCGCCGCCGCCGATGGCGTTCGACAGCTTGTTCGCCACCTGGATATACAGTGGCGTACCGCTGCCGGTATCGGGCCGGAAGCCGGCGAGTTGCGCGAGCACTGTCATGATGGCTCCCTGTTTTTCTCTTTGATGGGCTTCGTGCACTGGGGCGGCCTGCGCTGCCGCCCGGTTCACTATAAGTCGGCAAGCCCGCCATGTCAAAAGCTGAACAGGCGGCCCTTTTTACCCAGCGTTCTGGTAGATTACGCACCGCACTCACCAGTCGCTCCCATTCACCCCTGACGCTTCCACCAACGCCTCGAGCCCAGCAATGTCGACCACCAACAAGCAGCGCATGCACCTGTTCTTCCTGACCGCGATCTGCGGCCTGGGCGGCCTCCTGTACGGGGTCGACATCGGCATCATCGATCCCGCCTTGCCCTATCTGCACCGGGCCACCAGCCTGACCGAAGGACAGCTGTCGCTGGTGGTGGCGGCCGTGATGGGCGGCTCGATCCTGGGCTCGGTGGTCGCCGGCATGCTGGCCGACTGGCTGGGACGGCGCCGCATGATGATCGTGAGCGCGCTGCTGTTCGTCGGCAGCGTCACCATCATCTACCTGTCGCCATCCTTCGTCCCGCTGATGCTCGGGCGCCTGCTGCAGGGCTTGAGCGGCGGCGTGATCGCGGTGGTGGTGCCGCTCTACCTGGCCGAGTGCCTGCCCGCCAGCCAGCGCGGCCGCGGGCTGGCGCTGTTCCAGTTCGCCCTCACCGTCGGCATCGTGCTGGCCGCCTTCATCGGCAACCACTACCTGGGCCGCGCCGAACTGGCGATCCAGGCCGCCGGCAGCGATACCGCCGCGGTGGGCGCCGCCGCCGATCATGCCTGGCGCAGCATGTTCCTGGCGGTGCTGTATCCGGGTACGCTGTTCCTGGCCGGCTGCCTGTTCGTGAGCGAGTCGCCGCGCTGGCTGATGCGCCAGGGCCGCGCGGCGCAGGCTGCAGGCGTGCTGGCACGCCTGCGCACGCCGGACCAGTGCGCGGCCGAGGCGGCCGAGATCGGCGCCGCGCTGGCCGAGGAAAAAGCGCGTCCGAAGATCGGCCGCGGCGCCGCGCTGGCCGGCATGCTGACCGAGCGCCGCTACGTGCTGCCCTTCGTGCTGGCCTGCGTGATCCTGGGCTGCAACCAGGCCACCGGCATCAATTCGCTGCTGCAGTTCATGTCGACCATCCTGCAGCACGCCGGCCTCGATCCGGTGAGCGCGGCCGGCTATGGCACCGCGATCAAGGTCTTGAATTCGGTGATGACGGTGGCCGCCATCATGCTGGTGGAGCGCAAGGGCAGGGTGTTCCTGCTCAAGATCGGCACCGCCGGCATCATGGTGTCGCTGGTCTTGCTGGCGCTGCTGTTCCACCGCTTCGAATCGCAGCGGGTGGACGTGCGCGCCGAGGTGGCGGCGCTGGTGCGCGCCAATGCGCTCGACCTCGACCTGGCCGCCGCCCGCTTCGCGCAAGGCGCCGGTGGTCCGGTCCAGCTGACCATCCTCTTCCAGTATGGCGACAAGCAGCAGGTGGCCGAAGCCTATACGCCGACCGCCGAAGCGCAGGCCGTGCTGGCGCGCGAGCAGGCCCTGGTGCGCACGCTGTCCGCCGACCGGCAAGCGTTGCTGGCGCAGGCGCACACCGATGCCGGCGCCGCCGACCGCGCGCAGCAGATGATCGCCGGCCTGGCACCGGAGGCGCGCGCCACGCTCGATGCCGCGCGGCGGGTCCACCTGGCCCGGCGCATCCATATCCAGGCTGCCGATGGCGGCGCCGGGCTGCAGCCGCTCGAGATCGTGCGCGCCAGCGTCGGCCCGATCCCGAGCAAGAACAGCGGCTTGCTGGCGGCGCTTTGCATCGCCGGCTTCATCGCCGCGTTCTCGATCGGGCCGGGCGTGTGCGTCTGGCTGGCCCTGTCCGAACTGATGCCGACCCGGATCCGCTCGGTGGGCATGGGCGTCGCGCTCCTCATCAACCAGGGCACCGGCACGCTGATCGCCGGCGCCTTCCTGCCGATCGTCGGCAACTTCGGCTACCACATGATGTTCCTGTTCTGGGCAGGCTGCACCGCGGTGTACTTCATCACCGCGACCTTCTTCCTGCCCGAGACCAAGGGCAAGTCGCTGGAAGAGATCGAGCGGCTGTTCGCCGCGCCCGCCGCACCGGCTTCCCGTGTCTGAGGGGCCGCGCATGATGAACGTGGCAGGCAAAAAAATGACGGGTGGCGCGGTGATGGCGTCGACCCTGATGGCGCTGTTGATGACGCTGGCCGGGCCGATCGCGCAGGCCGAGCAGGCCGCGGCGGCTGCACCACCGGCGGCAAGCGCCGGCGTTGCCAACGGCGCCAGGCTGCAACTGCGCTGGGAGCTGCAGCGCGCCCCGGCCGGACCCCAGTTGCCGCAGAACGGCAGCCCGGCGCGCTTCATCCTGACCAATGGCGACCGCCAGCCCTTGCCGGCATCCGGCTGGTCGCTCTACCTCACCGGCATCGACCGCATGCCGGCCGGCGCGGCATCCGCCGGCCTGGTGCTCGAGCCGGTCGCCGGCGGCCTGTTCCGCCTGCGGCCGACCGCGGCATTCACGGGCCTGGCGCCGGGCGCCACGCTGACATTCGCCTACCGTCACGCGGATGCGGTGTTCATGCCCTCGCGTTCGCCGAGCGGGCCCTACCTGGTCTACGATGCGGCACCGGACGTGGGCGTGCCGCTCCAGTACACGGTGACGCCGCTGAGCGAGCCGGCCCAGCGCGACGTGCCCGCCAGTCCGCACGCCGCGGTGTCGCCGCAAGAAACCTACCGGCGCAACACGCGCGCCGCGCTGCTGCCGGCGGAGCAGGTGCCGCCGGTCTTGCCGACACCGCTGCAATTGCGGCCCGGCCAGGGGCGCCTGCCGCTGGCGGGCCGCCCGTCGATCAGCGCGGCGGCAGGCCTGGCCAACGAGAGTGCGCTGGCAAGGGGACTGTTCGCGGCCCTGCCAGCCGCCGGCGGACCGCCCCTGCGCCTGAGCGTGGGCAAAGTCGACGGGCAGGAGTCGCCCGAAGCCTACCGCCTCGACATCGGCGCCGCCAGCGGCATCGCCATCGTCGGCAACAGCGCCGCCGGCGTTTCCTACGGCCTGCAGACGCTGCGCGACCTGCTGCCCTTGCCAGGGACGGACGCGCCATCGCTGCCCGAGCTGACCATCGTCGATGCGCCGCGCTTCGGCTATCGCGGCTTCATGCTGGACGTGGCGCGCAATTTCCACGGCAAGGAGACGGTGTTCAAGTGGCTCGACCTGATGGCGCGCTTCAAGCTGAACAAATTCCATTTCCACCTCACCGATGACGAAGGCTGGCGCATCCAGATCGCAGGCCTGCCGGAGCTGACCACGATCGGCGCGGTGCGCGGCCACAGCGCGCGGCCCGGCGTGCGCCTGCAGCCGGCCTACGGCTCCGGCCCGGACCCGCGCGACGCCAGCGGCAGCGGCCATTACACCCGCGACGACTACAAGGCGATCCTGCGTTACGCGCAGGCGCGCCACATCGAGGTGATTCCGGAAATCGAGATGCCCGGCCATGCGCGCGCCGCCGTGCAGGCGATGGAGGCGCGCTACCGGCGCCTGGCGGCGGCCGGCAAGCGCGACGCCGCGCGCTACCTGCTGAACGATTTTGACGACCGCTCGGACTACCTGTCGGCCCAGCTGTTCAAGGACAATGTGCTCAACCCCGGGCTGGAGTCGAGCTACACCTTCATCGCCCATGTGGTGCGCGAGATGGCTGCGCTGCACCGTGAGGCCGGGATGCCGCTCCAGACCATCCACATGGGCGGCGACGAGCTGGCCAACGGCGCCTGGGAAAAATCGCCCGCCGCCCACGCCATGATGCGCAGGCATGGCCTGGCGACCAGCGCCGACCTGTGGGATTATTTCTATGAGCGGGTCGACGCCATCGTGCGTGCGCAGGGCGCGCGCATGGCGGGCTGGGAAGAGCTGGCCGCGCGCAAGACCCGGCTGGACGGCAAGCCGAAGCTGATCCCGAACCCGCGCTTCACCGGCAAGGGCTTCACCGCTTATGTATGGAACAACACGGTTGGCCTGGAAGACCTGGCCTACCGACTCGCCAACGGCGGCTACGACATCGTGCTGACGCCGGTGACGCGCATGTACTTCGACATGGCGGCCAACGCCAACCCCGAGGAGCATGGCGTCAACTGGGGCGCCTATGTCGACCTCGACACGGTGTACGACTTCATTCCCTTCGACATCATGAAGGATGCGTCCGAGGCCGAGCGCGCCGGCAAGGACCGGCTGACCGACTACGGCCGGCGCCATGTGCGCGGCATCCAGGCCAACCTGTTCGCGGAAACCGCGCGCGATCCGGCCCGCATCGACTACCTGGTCATGCCGCGCCTGGCGGCCCTGGCCGAACGCGCCTGGGCCGCCGATCCGGCCTGGGCCACCGCCGCCGACCCGGCCGAGGCGGCGACCCTGCGCCGGACTGCGTGGTCGGGCTTCGTGAATGCGCTCGGCCAGCGCGTGCTGCCGCGCCTCGACCTGGAGCCGGGCGCGGACGGTACGCGGCTGGCCTACCGCATCGCGCCGCCGGGGCTGGTGCTGGAGGGGGGCCGGGTGCTGGCCAATCACGTGCTGCCGGGGATGCTGCTGCGCTACACCAGCGACGGCAGCGACCCGACCGCGCAAAGCCGCCCCGTCACCGGGCCGATCGAGGCGCATGGGAGCATCCGCGTGGCCGCCTTCGACCGCAATGGCCGAAGGGGCGCCGTGGCGCTCATCGTGTCGCCCTGAGGCGGGCGATGCGGTCAAGAAGCTAGGCTCCATGGCCGAAACAACGGATAATGATGCCCACCTCATTTTGCGCATCATTTGGAATCCCCCATGGAAATTAAAGTCAACTTCCTCGACAAGCTGCGTCTGGAAGCCAAGTTCGACGACTTCACGGTCATCGCCGACCAGCCGATCCGCTACAAGGGCGATGGCTCGGCGCCGGGTCCCTTCGATTACTTCCTGGCCTCGTCGGCCCTGTGCGCGGCCTATTTCGTGAAGTTGTACTGCAATACCCGCGACATTCCGACCGAAAACATCCGCCTCTCGCAAAACAACATCGTCGATCCGGAAAACCGCTACCAGCAGATCTTCAAGATCCAGGTGGAATTGCCGGCCGATATCTCGGACAAGGACCGCCAGGGCATCCTGCGCTCGATCGAGCGCTGCACCGTGAAAAAAGTGGTGCAGGCCGGCCCCGAATTCGTGATCGAAGAAGTGGCCAACCTGGACGCCGATGCCCAGGCCTTGCTGACCCTGCAGCCCTCCGCCGATTCCAGTACTTATATACCTGGCAAGGACCTGCCGCTGGAGCAGACCATCGCCAATATGTCGGGCCTGCTGGCGGGCCTGGGCATCAAGATCGAAATCGCCTCCTGGCGCAATATCGTGCCGAATGTCTGGTCGCTGCACGTGCGCGATGCCCATTCGCCGATGTGCTTCACCAACGGCAAGGGGGCGACCAAGGAAAGCGCGCTGGCCTCGGCCCTGGGCGAATACATCGAACGCCTGAGCAACAACCATTTCTACGCCGGCGCCTATTGGGGCGAAGACATCGCCAAGGCCGACTTCGTGCATTATCCGAACGAGCGCTGGTTCCAGCCCGGCCCCGACGATGCGCTGCCGGAAGGCATCCTCGACGAATACTCCCTTGAGATCTACGATCCGGAGCGCGAGCTGCGCGCCTCGCACCTGGTCGACACCAATTCCGGCAATGCGGCGCGCGGCATCGTGGCGCTGCCCTATGTGCGCCATTCGGATGGCGAAACCGTGTATTTCCCGTCCAACCTGATCGAAAACCTGTATGCCAGCAATGGCATGAGCGCCGGTAACACCCTGGCCGAAGCCCAGGTGCAATGCTTGTCCGAGATTTTCGAAAGGGCGGTCAAGCGCGAAATCCTGGAAGGCGAACTGGCCTTGCCGGACGTGCCGCAGGACGTGCTGGCGAAATACCCCGGCATTGTGGCCGGTATCCAAGGCCTGGAAGAGCAGGGCTTCCCGGTGCTGGTCAAGGATGCCTCGCTGGGCGGCGCCTATCCGGTGATGTGCGTGACCCTGATGAACCCGAAGACCGGCGGCGTGTTCGCCTCCTTCGGCGCGCACCCGAGCTTTGAAGTGGCGCTGGAACGCAGCCTGACCGAATTGCTGCAGGGCCGCAGCTTCGAAGGCTTGAACGATTTGCCGCAGCCGACCTTCGCCAGCCATGCGGTGACGGAGCCGAACAACTTCGTCGAGCACTTCATCGATTCCAGCGGCATCGTCTCCTGGCGCTTTTTCAGCGCCACATCGGATTACGATTTCGTCGAATGGGATTTCACCGCCCAGGGCGACAACGCCAATGCGGAAGAAGCGGCGGCCCTGCTCGGCCTGCTCCAGGAGCAGGGCAAGGAAGTCTATATGGCCGTGTATGACCAACTGGGCGCCACCGCCTGCCGCATCCTGGTGCCCGGCTATTCGGAAGTCTATCCGACCGAAGACCTGGTCTGGGATAACACGAATAAAGCGCTGCTGTTCCGCGAAGATATCCTGAACCTGCACCGCCTCGACGACGACGCCCTGGCGGCACTGCTGGAACGCCTGGAAGAGAATGAGCTGGACGAGTATGCCGACGTCGCCACCCTGATCGGCATCGAATTCGACGAGAACACCGACTGGGGCCAGCTGACCGTGCAGGAACTGAAGCTGCTGATCCACCTGGCCCTGGGGCAGTTCGACGACGCGCACGACCTGGTGGGCGCCTTCCTGCAGTACAACGACAACACCGTCGAACGCCGCCTGTTCTACCAGGCCCTGAACGTGGTGCTGGAGGTGACGCTCGACGACGAGCTGGACATGGATGACTACGTCGTCAACTTCCGCCGCATGTACGGCGACGCGCGCATGGACGCGGCGCTCGGCTCGGTGGACGGCAGCGTGCGTTTCCACGGCCTCACGCCGACCAGCATGGCGCTCGAAGGGCTCGACCGCCATCATCGCCTGATGGACAGCTACAAGAAACTGCATGCGGCGCGCGCAGCCGCAGCCCTAGCCGCAGCCGCCAAATCCTGAATCGCAGACTAGAACAATGACCAACAAAAAAGCAAGCCCGGCGGCCCGGCCGGCCGGTGCGTCGGCCGCACGTCCCGACAATCCCTTCATCGACGGCGGCTTCTACGACCGCGTGCGCGATTACACCGAGCGCGACGCGACCTTTTCGAAAGAACTGAAAGCGATCGCCGAGCGTGGCGCCGGCAAGCAGGGCACCGACACGCGCTTCGCGCCGTCGCTGGCGCTGCTGCGCGGCGTGGTCAAGAAAGGCGTGTCGCTGGAGACGATGCTGGAACGCATCGTGAATGGCACCGAATCCGGCCTGTGGGAGCCCTGGCTGGCCGCTTTCGGTGCCGAACTGCGCGGCGTCAGCTACGACAAGGGCGGGCCGCGCAATGCCCGCCTGGCGCTGGACATCAGTCTGGGCGCCAAAGCGAATCCACTGTTCGCGAATGCCGGCGTGCGCAACTGGCGCAGCCTGGTGGCGGAAGATTGCGCTCAAGTCCAGATCGAAAAGCCGACCGAGCAGGCGCCTGCCAGGGCCTACGCCATCTTCTTCCTCGACGCGGCGGAATAAGAAGCCGTCGCGGCGACGCAACAGGCATGCAGTCCAGCCCGGCGCCGTCGCCGTGCGCCAAGCTCTTCCATATCGCTCAGGGCTATAATATTTGCTCAAAATCAAAACCGGCAATGCGACGCCTCCCGCTGTGGCATCGCGGCCGGCCCGGGCAAACCCCTGGCAGTGCGCGGCCTTGCCGCCGCGCCTCTGGCCCAGGTTTCTTCGAAGAGCTGCATGACACTGGCGACAGACCAAAATTCAGACGGGCACGGCCTCTCGGCGACCGCCCGTCAATTCGTAGCGATGCGCGACGCGGTGATGGACCACTGGGAGTCGGCGGTGCGCGCGCGCGTGGAAGGCGCACGCGACTTGTTGCGCCCCGTGCTCACCAACAGCCTGCCGGCATTCTTCGACAACATCGCTGAAGCCCTGAGTCCCGGGCATCCGCGCGAGCAAGCCAGCAGCTTCACCAACTCCGCCAGCGTCCATGGCGGCGAACGGGCGCGCATGACGCCCTTCGGGCCGGACCAGGTGATCCATGAATACCAGATCCTGCGCGAGTCGATCGCGGTCATCGCCAGGAGCCGGATGCAGCTGGGGGACGCCGACTGGGCGATCATCGACCAATCCATCAATACGGCCATGCGCGAGTCCATCCTCGCGTTCACGCGCAGCCATGACGAACTGCGCCATAAAGTGGCGGCCGTGCTGTCGCATGACATGCGCACGCCGCTGTCGGTGATCGCCAATGGCGCGCAACTCATCGGCATGACGGCCGACTTGTCGATCGCGAAGAACGCGGCATCCAGGATCGAATCCAACGCCGGGCGGCTGGACGTGATGATGGCGGAACTGCTGGACGCGCTGACGGTACAAGGCGAAGCGAAAATCCCCTTGCGCCTGACGCGTTTCGACATCCTCGACCTGACCGCGCAAACGCTGGAACAATATGGGTTGAACGGCGGCAAGGATATTGCGTTCGCCTCCGAAGGCGAACCGGTCATCGGCTACTGGTGCCACGATTCGCTGCGCCGCGCGCTGGAAAACCTGCTGAACAATGCGATCAAATACGGCGATGGCGGGACTGTCAAGATCTCAGCCCAGCAAACGCGCGGGCGCTTGATGCTCAGTGTCCATAACGAAGGCAATCCCATTCCCGAAGACCAGCACGACCGGATTTTCGAGTACCTGCGCCGCGAGGCCGGTCCGCTGGCGGCGATGGGATGGGGCATCGGCCTGCCGTTCGTGAAAGCAGTTGCCGAAAGCCATGGGGGCAGTGTCTGCGTCGACAGCTCGGCCGCGACCGGCACGACCTTCCTGATCGACGTTCCCGTGGACGCGCGGCCGTTTGCCAGGCAGTCGCTCAGGTTGGAAGCCGCAGAGGGCTGACGGGAAGTCGAGGAGAAGCGGCGCCGGCGTCAGCCGAGCTGCATGCCGCTCGCGATGTCGATCAGTTCGGACAGCTGGGCGGGCTTGACCAGGTGCAGGTCGAATCCGGCGGCCTTGGTCTGGTCGCGCGCCGATTGATCGCCCCAGGCGGTCAGCGCCACGATTTTCATGCGCTGCAAAGCCGCCTCGCCGCGCAGTGCCCTGGCCACGGCGTAGCCGTCCATGAAGGGCATCCCGATGTCGAGGAACAGCACATCCGGCACCAGGGCCTTGGCGGCCGCGACGCCTTCGATGCCGCCATACGCCACGTCCACGTCCAGGTCGTAATGACGCAGGAGTTCCGCCGTCAGATCGGCCGCATCGATGTTATCGTCGATTACCAGGATTTTTCTCGTTGAACCCATGCTGACTCTCCGCCCTGTTGTCGGCGGCAATTGCTTGAGGCTGGGCCAGGCGCGCACTGCGTCCTATGCCCATTACCGTCTTGTTCTTGCCTGCGCCGTGCTGCGCGCTTGCCTCTAGCATACGTGATTGCGTCAATTCAGCATAGGCGGCAAGACACATTCTTGTAAGATCGTTTCATGTTCGAGCGTTCAGGCGTTCAGGCGTTCGGGCGGTCAGGCGCGCAAGCGCCGCGCGGCCTGCGCCGGCGGCGCATCGCCGAGCGGCAGCAAGGCGGCGGCCCGCGCCAGCGCACGCACCAGCGTCGCCTCGCCGGCGCGCAGCCCGCGTCCGCGCAACTGCGGCAGCGAACGCACCGGCTCCGGGCTGATCTCGACGGCGGCGCGCACCAGCAGCCGCTGCAGCGGGCGCAGCGGCGCCGGCAGGATTGCCGCTTCGCCCATGATGCGCATGAAATCCGCGAGGATGGCCGATCCTTCCAGCCCGGGCGCGGTGGCGGCCAGCAGTGCATCCCACGCTTGCCAGGAATCGGGCGCGCCGACCGCGCCATACAGTCTTGCCGCGGGCCCGGCTTCGGCGAAGGCGGCATCTTTTTCAACAGCGGACAGCGGGCGCACGTAATGGCGATAAGCCTGGGTGAAGCCGTACGAAGCCGTGGCCTGCACCCAGTCCAGCAGGCGCGGGTCGTTCGCGTGGTAGGGAAGTCCGCCGGGCGTGGTGCCGCTGACATGGCCGTGCATGCGCACCACGCGTGCGATCAGCGCCTCGGCTGCCGTGCGCGGGCCGTACACCGTCATCATGGCCGCAAACCCGGTGCGCCGCAGGCGCATCGCCGGGTCGCGCCGGAAGCCGCTGTGGTCCCAGACGCCCGACTGTACCGAGGGCTCGGCCAGCTCCAGCAGCACCGCCGCCACGCCACCGATGAACAAGGACACGGGATTGGAAAACAGGCGCCAGCTGATGCCGTCGTGCGGGGCCAGCGCCGGCTCGCCCGCCGGCTGGCTGAAGTCGAAGGCCATGCCGGCAGGCGGCTGCATCAGGTCGCGGATCGCATTCAGCATCGGCGCCTCATTCGACATGTGAGGGCTTCCATGCTGTCATTCTCCTTCGAGATGCCGCAAGCATGGGCAGACATGGTCATGTAAATGGGAAAAGTTTGTTTTCTGTCAGGAAACGTCATGATACCCTTGCACGCGCAATGATATTTTCCAAATGTACAGGTTTTAAACCATAACGCTGGATGCGGAGGAAACATGGCAACACCAGGTTTGCTGGACAAGGAACGCACAATCGCCGGGCCGGGCTTCAACCGCTGGCTGGTACCGCCGGCCGCGCTGGCCATCCATCTATGTATCGGCATGGCCTACGGCTTTTCCGTATTCTGGCTGCCGCTGTCGAAAGCGGTCGGCATCAAGGAATCGATCGCCTGTCCGGCCGACATGGGCTTCCTGGCCGAGATCACCGCGATCGGCTGCGACTGGAAGATCTCGATGCTGGGCTGGATGTTCACCCTGTTCTTCGTGTTCCTCGGCCTGGCGAGCGCGCTGTTCGGCGGCTGGCTCGAGCACGCCGGCCCGCGCAAGGCCGGCCTGGTGTCGGCCGTGTGCTGGTGCGGCGGCCTGGTGATCTCGTCGCTGGGGATCTACCTGCACCAGATCTGGCTGATGTGGTTGGGATCGGGTGTGATCGGCGGCATCGGACTCGGGCTCGGCTATATATCTCCGGTGTCGACCCTGATCAAGTGGTTCCCGGACCGGCGCGGCATGGCGACCGGCATGGCGATCATGGGTTTCGGCGGCGGCGCGATGATCGGTGCGCCGCTGGCGGACAAGCTGATGAAGTCCTTCGCCACCGCCACCTCGGTCGGCGCCTGGGAAACCTTCCTGGTGCTGGCCGCGATCTACTTCGTGTTCATGGTCGGCGGCGCATTGGCTTACCGCGTACCGGCCAGCGGCTGGACGCCGGAAGGCTGGACCGCGCCGGCTGCGAAGAGCGCCAATACCATGATCACCAACCGCCACGTGCACGTGCGCAAGGTGCTCGGCGTGCCCCAGTTCTGGCTGGTATGGCTGGTGCTTTTCCTGAACGTCTCGGCCGGCATCGGCATCCTGGCGATGGCCTCACCGCTGCTGCAGGAAGTGTTCGGCGGACGCCTGATCGGCGTCAGCGCCGGCTTCAACGAGCTGGACAGCGCCCAGAAGGCGCAGATCGCCACCATTGCCGCCGGCTTCACGGGCCTGCTGTCGCTGTTTAACATCGGCGGGCGCTTTGCCTGGGCCTCGTGCTCCGACTACATCGGCCGCAAGACCACGTATTTCATCTTCCTGGCTTTGGGTTGCGTGCTGTACGCATCGATCCCGTCGATGGCGCACGGCGGCCACCTGGCCCTGTTCGTCGCCTGCTTCTGCATCATCCTGTCGATGTATGGCGGCGGCTTCGCCACCGTGCCGGCCTATCTTGCCGATCTGTTCGGCACCCAGATGGTGGGCGCCATCCACGGCGTGCTGCTGACCGCCTGGGCCGCCGCCGGCGTGCTCGGCACCAGCCTGGTGAATTACATCCGCGAATACCAGATCGCGCACGGCGTGCCCAAGGCGCAAGCCTACGACACCGTGATGGTCGTGCTGGCCGGCCTGCTGGTGCTGGGCTTCCTGTGCAACCTGCTGGTGCGTCCGGTCGCCGAGCGCCACTTCATGAGCGAGCAGGAACTGGCCGACGAAAAGCGCCTGGCGCATGAGCGCGCCAGCGCCGCCGACATGGCCGGTTCCGGCAGCGACACTATGCTGTCGGGCATCGGCGGCGCCGGTGCCATTGCCGCCAACCCGGTCGCCGGCTCCTCGCCTGCGCTGGCGCTGCTGGCCTGGGCGCTGGTGGGCGTGCCCCTGCTGATCGGCGTGGCGATCACGCTGCAGAAGGCGGCGGTGCTGTTCAAGTAAATCTCTCGGCAACGGCGGGGAGGCAAGCGCTGCCTTCCCGCCACTATAAACGTTGCCTTGGAAATGTTTCTATGGCAATGTCTCCGTTCACGTGTGGGGCTCCATCCTCTCCGTGCACCCATGTCTCATCGAACGGAGAAACTTATGCAGGGAAAAATCCTATTCCTGGGCCTGGCAAGCAGCGCGCTGGCCGCCATGGCGCCCGCCGCGGGTGCCGCGCCGGCCGCTGCGAAACCAGTTTCAACATCGGCCACGGCCGCAGCCGCCAGCGCCTACAACCAGCCGCCAAAGGAAATCCTCGACGTGATGCGCGCACCATCGCCGCCATCGCCATCCCTGAGTCCCACCCGCGACAAGCTGATGCTGGTGACGATGGAAGAGTATCCATCGATCGCCAAGGTCGCCACGCCTTTCCTGCGCCTGGCCGGCGTGCGCATCGAACCGGGCAACCACAGCCAGCATGACACCCCGGGCGGCTACGGCATCCCGCCTTGCGTGAGCGCCATCGACATGGTGCAAGTCGCCGATGGCAAGCAGACCGCCGTCAAGCTGCCGCCCAGTGCCTGCCCGCGGCGCCCGGTCTGGAGTGCCGACGGCCAGCGTTTCGCCTTCGAGAACATCACCGCCGAAGCGGTCGAATTGTGGATCGGCGATGCCAAAACCGGCACCGTGCGCCGCCTGCCCGGCGTGCGCCTGAACCAGATGTTCGGCGACCAGGTGCACTGGATGCCGGACCAGAAAACCTTGCTGGTCAAGCAGGTGGTGGCACGCACCGGTCCGCCCGTGGCGCCGCCGGGATCGGCCGGCCCCGGCATCCAGGAATCGATCGGCGCCACCGGCCAGAGCAGCACCTATGAAAACCGCGATACGCTGCGCAACCGCGACGATGAAGCGCTGTTCAACTATTACGGCAGCTCGCAGCTGGCGCTGGTCGATGCCGCCAGCGGCAAGATCACGCCGGTCGGCAAGCCGGGCCTGTATGAAGAGCTGGACGTGGCGCCGGATGGCCGCCACGCGGTGGTGACCGAGATCCGTCCGCCGTATTCCTACGTCACGACCTTCGACCGCTTCCCCAAGCAGGTCGACATCTGGGACCTTTCCAAGGGTACGGGCGGCGCCAACCCGGTGGTGCGCCAGATCGCCGCGCTGCCACTGGCCGACCGCGTGCCCAACCGCGGCGTGCCGGTCGGCCCGCGCGATTTCACCTGGCGTCCGACCGAGGCCGCGACCCTGGTCTGGGCCGAAGCCCTGGACGGCGGCGACCCGAACGTGCAGGCGGCCGAGCGCGACAAGCTGATGATGCTGAAGGCGCCGTTCACGGCGGCGCCGCTGGAGCTGACCCGCACCCAGCAGCGCTATGCCGGCCTGATCTGGAGCGAGCAGCCGGGCGTGGCCCTGCTCAGCGACTATGACGTCAACCGCAAATGGCGCCGCACCTGGCAGATCAACATCGACGATGCCAACAACTCGCGGCGCCTGCTGTGGGACATGTCGAGCGACGAGAAATACGCCAACCCGGGCACGCCGGTGCGGCGCCAGCTGGCCAACGGCTTCCAGGTGATCCGCCAGGAAGGCGACATCATTTATCTGTCCGGCATCGGTTCCTCGCCCGACGGCGACCGTCCTTTCCTCGACAAGTTCGACCTCACGACGCAGCAAGCCGAACGCCTGTTCCGCAGCAGCAAGACGTCCTACGAACAGTTCCTCGGCTTTGCCGGCAAGGACACCGGCCGCCTGCTGACCTGGCACCAGTCCGCCGCGGATACGCCGAATGCCTTCGTGCGCAGCGTCGGCGCCAAGGTCACCGCCATGACTGGTGAGCCTTCGTATGCCTCGTCCAGCGTGGCGCTGACCCACCTGGTCGATCCGGTGCCGCAGGTCCGCGAGATCAAGAAGCGCCTGGTGAAATACAAGCGCGCCGACGGCATCGATTTGTCGTTCACGCTGTACACGCCGCCGGGCTACAAGGAAGGCACGCGCCTGCCGACCATCCTGAACGCCTATCCGGCTGACTACGCGGACGCGACCAGGGCAGGGCAGACCACCGGCTCGCAAGCCACCTTCACCCGTTTGCGCCAGTACCGCCTGTTGCTGCTGTCGGGCTACGCCATCATCGACAGCGCCGCCTTCCCGATCGTCGGCGACCCGCGCAAGGCCTACGACACCTACACCGAGCAACTGGTGGCCAACGCCAAGGCCGCCGTCGACGAAGCGGTGCGCCTGGGCGTGACCGATCCGGACCGCGTGGGCGTCACCGGCCACAGCCACGGCGCGCTGATGACCGCCAACCTGCTGGCGCACTCGACCCTGTTCCGCGCCGGCGCCGCCACCAGCGGCTCCTACAACAAGTCGCTGACGCCCTTCGGCTTCCAGAACGAGCGCCGCTCGGTATGGGAAGCGCCGGACGTGTACACCAAGGCCTCGACCTTCTTCTATGCCGACAAGCTGAAGACGCCGCTGCTGCTGGTGCACGGCGGCGACGACGCCAATCCCGGCACCACGCCGCTGCAATCGACCAAGCTATACGAGGCGATCCGCGGCAACGGCGGCGTGACGCGCCTGGTGATGCTGCCTTACGAGCCGCACTGGTACGCGGCGCGTGAGTCGAACGAGCAGCTGGTGTATGAGATGCTGCGCTGGTTCGACAAGTACGTGAAGGACGCGCCGGCGCCGGTTTCCGCTTCGAAGCAGACGGCCAGCCGCTGAGCAATACGCCGGTGATCGACGGCACTGGCGGGAAGGCGACTTCCCGCCAGCTCAGGCGGGCACCGGCCCGCCAAAATCCACCAGGCCGGAGCGCGCCGCCAGGTGCATCAATTTGAAGTCATTCTCCGCATTCAGTTTTTGCCGAATGGAGGTGAGATAGTTCAGCACCGTCTTCGGACTCAGGTGCATCACGGTGGCAATCGCCTGCACCGATTCCCCTTGCACCAGCAGCCGCAGCAACTCCCATTCGCGCGGCTTCAGTTCGTGCAGGGCATCCTCCCCCTCCGACGGCGCCGCGGTGTGCAGCTGCCGCATGTCGCGCGACAGCACGCGCCGTCCATCCACCACGCCGCGGATGGCCTCGATCACCTCCTCCGGTTCGCTGCACTTGGTCAGGTAGCCGTGCGCGCCCGCCTTCAGCGCCTGGGCCAGGTGGCCGGCGCTGTCGTGCATCGACAGCACCAGCACGCGCAGCGCCGGCAGGCGCGCACGCATGCCGGCGATGGCTTCCAGGCCGCTGCTGCCTTTCAGGCTGAGGTCGACCACGGCGACGTCCGGCTGGACGCGCCCGACCAGGGCATTGGCTTCCTGCACGCTGGCGGCTTCACCGACGACGTCGAAATCCGCCTCGGCGGACAGCAGGCGCCGGTAACCGCTGCGGACGATGGCGTGGTCGTCGACCAGGATAATGCGAATCATGGCAGCACCTCTGCGCTATTCGCCAATACCGGCGCCGCCACGGCGTCCAGTGGGAACAGCGCGTACAGTCGCAGCCCGCCGGAAGGGTTCGGCAACGCATGCAGTTCGCCGCCGGCCATGCTCACCCGTTCGCGCATGCCGAGCAAGCCGCCGTGCCAGCCGGCGCCGGTGGGCAGCCCGCAACCGTCGTCCAGAACTTCCAGCGCCAGCGTGCTGGCACCGGGCATCAGCCGCACGGTGCAATGGCGGGCGCCGCTGTGGCGCACGGCGTTGGTCAGGGCTTCCTGCACGACGCGGTAGATCGCTAGCGCCACCGCATCGCCGGGCTCCGGCATGGTCTTGGGCAGATCCAGCAGGAATGCGATCTCGGTGTGGCGCCCGCGCCAGCCCTGCACCAGCTCGTGCAAGGTCTGCGCCAGTCCGCTGGCATGCAGGCCGTGCGGCCGCAGCGCCTTCAGCATCGTGCGCAGCTGTTCCTTGCAGCTGCGCAGGTCGCGCCGCAGGTCGGCCGCGCATTCGGCCACCGCGTCCGGGCTCAGGCGGGCGGCGTTGCGGGACAGGTGGGTGGCCGTCACGTTCAGCGCGGTCAAAGTCTGGCCCATGTCGTCGTGCAGCTCGCGCGCCAGTGCCCGCCGTTCGTCTTCCTGTAGCGTGATCAGCTGGCGCGCCAGCGCGCGCTGGGCCGCGCGCGCCGTGCGCAGGGCGGCCGCGAGCGCCTCGATGGCGCGCGCCACACGGCCGAATTCGCGTAGCGCGAACGCGGGCAGGGCAGGGTCCGGCTCGCCCCGCGCCAGGCGGCGCAGGCTGGCCTCCAGTTCGCGCACCGGTGCCAGCGCGCGGTCGGCACACCACCAGGTGAGCAGCAGGCTTGTTCCGAAAAAGAACAGCAGGGTGTTCCATATTTGAACAGTGTCCCCCAGGCGTTCAGTGATTTCCGAGCGCGGATTCGGGGCCACGAACAGGACCTGGTTGCCGATGCGGATCTGCTGTTCGGCACTGTCGGGCAGTGCGAGACCCAGCCAGGCGAGCAGGGGATGGGGCGCGGCGGCGGCCGCTGGTTGCCGCGCGGTGCGGATACGCAGGTGGCGCAGCCCGGCGCGGGCCAGGCGCGCCTCCAGCGCCGCCGCATTCCCGGGCTGCATGCTGCCGGCCGCGGCCAGCACATCCACCAGCCGCGCCGAGGCCGCGACCTCGGCTTCGATATCGGTGCGCAGCGAGACCAGCTGGACGAGGGCGGTCACCGCCAGCAGCGCACCCAAGAGCAAGCCGAGCAGGCCCACCAGGCGGCGGCGCAGATCCATGGGTTTTCTCCTCCATCAGGTTGTTTGTGGTCATGGATGCAACGAACGTGCCATGCGGCGCGCCTGCAGATCGGGAAATTTTCCCTAGCGGCGGCGAGGGTGTCCTTGGAATAATCGGCCTGCACGGACAGCGGAGACGACACCCATGAAGCAGTGCAGCGCGACACGACACCTGGCGCCCAAACAAGGGTTCGGACTGATCGCCCTTGCCATCGCTGCCGGCTGGCCTGGCGTACCGGTCCGGGCCGCCGGCGATCCGCCGCCGCCCCCGCTCCAGACGGTGGAAGTGGTCGGCATCACGCCGCTGCCGGGCCTTGGGCTGACGCGCCTGCAGGTGCCTGCCAATGTCCAGACCCTCGACAGCCTTGCGGCCAGCGGACCGGACAGCGCCAACCTGCCCGATGCCCTGAACCGCCGGCTCGGCAGCGTCTTCGTCAACGACATCCAGGGCAATCCCTTCCAGCCGGACATCAACTTCCGCGGCTTCACGGCCTCGCCCTTGCTGGGCACGCCGCAAGGCTTGTCGGTCTACCTGGATGGGGTGCGCCTCAACCAGCCGCTCGGCGACGTCGTCAGCTGGGACCTGATCCCGCGCAATGCGATTGCCTCCGTGAGCCTGATGCCGGGTTCGAATCCGCTGTTCGGCCTGAACACCCTGGGCGGCGCGCTCTCGATTCGTACCAAGGATGGCTTGCACGCACCCGGCACCAGCGTGCAAGTATTGGCCGGCAATCACAGCCGACAGGAAATCGTCTTTGAGCATGGTGATCACAACGCCGCCGGATGGCACTGGTACTTGACGGGAAATGGCTTCCGAGAAAGTGGCTGGCGCGAAGCCTCACCCACACGACTAGGCCAATTGTTCGGCAAACTCGGCTGGACCGATGGCCGCAGCGAGGTGTCGCTGAGCGCCGCGCTCACGCCTTCCAGGCTCACCGGCAACGGCTTGCAGGAAGCGCGCCTGCTGGCACGCGACCGCGCCAGTGTCTACACCAGTCCGGACCAGACCCGCAACCGCGCCATGCTGGTCAACCTGGCAGCCAGCCATGCGGTGAACGACCGGTTCCAGCTGTCCGGCAACGCCTATTACCGCAAGATCCGCACTGCCACCCTGAACGGCGACCTCAACGACGACTCGCTCGATCAATCGGTCTACCAGCCGGGCGCGGCCGAGCGGGCGGCCCTGGCCGCGGCCGGCTACAGCGGCTATCCGCTGGGCGGCGCCACGGCGGCCAACTCGCCTTTCCCGTCCTGGCGCTGCATCGCCAACGTGCTGCTGGAGGACGAGCCGGCCGAGAAATGCAACGGCTTGCTGAACCGCAGCGACAGCCGCCAGGCCAATTACGGGGTGAGCGGGCAGGGAACGTTCTCGGGGACGCTGGCTGGCCACCGCAACCAGTTGACGCTGGGTGCCGCGTTCGACGCCAGCCGGGTCGACTTCCGCCAGACGGCGCAATTCGGTTACCTGAATCCGGACCACAGCGTCACGCCGGTCGACTTCTACGCCGACGGCAGCCAGATCGACGACGACGGCACACCCATCGACGCCCGCGTCGACCTGCTGGGCCATACCCGCACCGCCAGCCTGTTTGCCACCGATACCCTGGACCTGGGTGCGACCCTGCACCTGACACTGTCCGGCCGCTACAACCGCACGACGGTGCACAACCGCGACCGCATCGCGCCGGGCGGCGGCCCCGGTTCGCTCGACGGCGACCACCGTTTCAGCCGTTTCAATCCGGCCATCGGCGCCACCTGGGACCTGGCACCCACGCTGAACGTCTACGCCGGCTACAACGAAGGCAGCCGGACGCCCACGGCCATCGAGCTCGGCTGCGCCGATCCGGCCAACCCCTGCAAGCTGCCGAACGCCATGGCCGGCGACCCGCCGCTGCGCCAGGTCGTCACCAAAACCTGGGAAGCGGGCCTGCGCGGGACGCTCCCTCATCTGCGCTGGAACGCCGGCCTGTTCCGCGCCGAGAATGTCGACGACATCCTGTTCGTGGCCGACAATGCGGCCGGCTTCGGCTATTTCCGTAACGTCGGCAAGACCCGGCGCCAGGGCCTCGAACTGGGGCTGGAAGGCCGTGAGGCCCGCCTGTCCTGGTCCGCCAGCTACACCTGGCTGGACGCCACCTTCCGCAGCGCCGAGCTGCTCAACGGCGCCGCCAACAGCAGCGCCGACGAAGATGGCAACATCGCGGTAGGCCCCGGCGACCGCATGCCCCTGACACCGCGCCATTTGTTCAAGGCGCGCACCGACTGGCGCATCACACCGTCGTGGTCGGCGGAGGCGGGCATGCTGGCGGTGGCCGGCGCGACTGCGCGCGGCAACGAGAATGGCCGGCACCAGCCCGACGGCACTTACTTCCTTGGCAGCGGCCGCACGGCCGGTTATGCGCTGTTCGACCTCGGCACCACCTGGGAAGCGGCGCCGCGCCTGCGTTTCTTCGCCCAGGTGAACAACCTGTTCGACCGGCGCTATGCCACCGCGGCGCAGCTGGGCGCGACCGGTTTCAGTGCCGACGGCAACTTCCTTGCGCGGCCGTTCGCGGCATCCGGCGACAATGCCAGCCTGGTCGCTTCCACGTTTTATGCTCCCGGTGCGCCGCGCACGATCTGGGCCGGCTTGCGTTACGCGTTCGGCAATTCAAATCGGTGATGGCGCCGCCGGTCCCCAAGGAACAAATCTCCCGGAATGCAGTCCCACGCATAGGCAGCGGACCTATCACGCCGAGGAGACGCCATGGCCGGCATTGTGCGCATCGACGATGAAGTCATCGACACCGAGGACTTTATCCGGACCCTGAAACTCACCGGGCAGTTCGAGGGGCTGGTCGAACAGCTGGTGCGCGACAAGCTGACCGTGCTCGCCGCCAGGAAGGCGGGCGTGGCACTGGCGCCGGAAGAGGTGCAGGAGCGCGCCGACCAGTTCCGCCGCATCCAGGGCCTGCACCGCGCCGCCGACATGAACCATTACCTCGATGCGCTCGGGGTCAGCCTGGACGAGTTCGAGGACTTCGTCACCGACAGCCTGTACCACGAAAAGATGATGGCCCAGGTGTGCAGCGACAAGGCTGTCGAACAGTATTTCAAGCTGAATTCGCCGCGCTTCGACAGCGTCGAGATCAGCCACATCGTGCTCGATGCCGAAGGCAAGGCCAAGGAAATGATGTCGGCCCTGGCCGAGGATCCGGACAGTTTCACGGAGATGGTCGCCGAGCATTCGGTCGGCGAGGCGCGCGAGAACGGCGGCGTCATCGGCAAGGTGTTGCGCGGGTCCCTCAGGGCCGACCTCGAGGCGCGCGTCTTCAACGCGGCGGCCGGCGAGCTGCTGGGGCCATTTCCTTCCGCCGACCGCACGCTCTACGAAATCTACGCCGTGAACGCCAAGTATCCGGCCACGCTGGACACCGAGACCGCAGTCGAAGTGCGGCGCCTGCTGCGCGAGGAATGGCTGGCGGCGCGGGCGCAAGAGCACATCATCGAAGCTTGCCCCGCACGCTGACCAGGGGCGCTGGCGGGGGCCGACATGGAATCCACGGCGCACCAGGGGCAATCCGCCGCGGCCTTCCTCGCGGGCGTCGACATCCTGTCCGTGTTCACACCCGAGGAGCTGGAACAACTGGCCGAGGCGGTCGAGACGCGCGCGTATGCCTTCGGCGACACCATCTGCAGCGCCGGCGACGCGGCCGAAGGCCTGCTGGTCATCAAATCGGGCTCGGTGCGCCTGTTCAGCGAGGAGCACGGCAAGGAAACCAGCATGGGGGTGCGCAAGGCGGGCGAGGTGTTCGCCGAGCTGGCCATGCTGCGCAGCCACCGCCACGAACTGTCGGCGCGCGCCGCGCTCAAGACCGAGTTGTGGCTGATCCCGCGCAGCGCGATCGAACCCGTGCTGCGGCAGCATCCGGCGGCGCTGGAATTCATCAACCAGCACGTGGCGATCAGCTCGGCCGGCGGCCTGGTAGCGCGACTGTTCGAGTTGCGCGGGAAGGTCAGCAAGCCTGAGCTGGACGAGTTCGTGCGCAGCGTCGGCGTCAAGCGCGTCGCGGCCGGCAAGGAAATCCTGGCCCAGGGCGGGCGCGACGACCGCCGCCTGTACGTGGTGCGCCAGGGTCAGGTGCGCGTGGTGGTGCATGATGCCGGCGACGACCATGTGCTGGCCACGCTGGGCCCGGGCGAAATCTTCGGCGAAAAGGCTTGCCTGATGCGCCAGGAGCAGCCGGCGCAGGTCGTGGCGGCGGGCGACGCGGTGCTCCTCGTCATTCCGGAAAAATCGGCGCACTTCATCCTCGAACGCAATGCCCGCTTCCGCGAGGTGATCGAAGACCGGGTGCGCTTCTTCGAGCGCGAGCTGCAACGCCAGAAACGCCTGGCGGAGCGGCGCAAGCGTCCGGTCATCCTCGACCTGGCCTCCCAGCCCAGGGCCGGCGAGAAAGTCATCAAGCGCTTCGCCTGGGTCGAACAGGCCGAGGAAATGGATTGCGGCGCCGCCTGCCTGGCAATGCTGTGCCGCCATCACGGCATCAACATCACGCTCGGCAAGCTGCGCGAACTGGCCAACGTCACCACCCAGGGGGCGACCCTGGACAGCCTGGCGCGCGCCGGCGAAGCGCTGGGCTTTGGGGCACGCGGCGTGCAATGCACCTACGACGCGCTGCTCGGCTTCGAGCTGCCCTTCATCGTGCACTGGGAGGGCTATCACTACGTGGTGATCTATGGCGTGGCGCCGGGGCAGGTGTGGATGGCGGATCCGGCGGTGGGTTTCCGCAAGATGAGCGTGGAAGAGTTCGAGCGCGGCTGGAGCGGCACCTGCCTGGTGTTCACGCCGGGGCAGCAGCTGGCGCAGGGGGACGCGGCGCGCTCGCCCTGGCTGCGCTTCATCGGCTATTTGCAGCCCTACAGGAAGATCCTGTTGCACCTTTTCCTGGCCACCTTCGTGATCCAGATGCTGGGCATCGTGCCGCCGATGATCATCCAGAACATCCTCGACGGCGTGCTGGTGCACCAGAACCTGGGCCTGCTTCATTTGCTGATCCTGGGCCTGGTGATCTCCACCGTGTTCAGCCAGGTGATGTCGACGCTGCGCGCCTACCTGTCCAACTACATGGTGCGCAACCTCGACTTTTCGATGATGGCGCAATTCTTCAAGCACACCATGTCGCTGCCGTTTTCCTTCTTCGCCAAGCGCAAGACCGGCGACATCCTGGCGCGCTTTTCGGAAAACCAGACCATCCGTGCCTTCCTCACCGAATCCACGGTGACCACGCTGCTCAACCTGCTGATGGTGTTTATTTACTTCACCATCCTGTTCCTTTACAACGTGACACTGACCCTGCTGCTGATCGGCTTCGTGATTCCGATCATTGCGCTGACGGTGCTGGTGACCCCCAGGATCAAGGACTATGCGCGCGAAGTGTTTGCCGCTTCCACCGACGCCCAATCCTTCCTGATGGAGGCACTGGGCGGCATCGAGACCATCAAGGGCATGGGCAGCGAGCGCCCGGTGCGCCTGAAATGGGAAAAGAAATACGTCAAGGCGCTCGAGATGCAGTACCGCGCGCAATCCTTCAATATCCTGGTCGGGCTGGCCAGCCAGGTGCTGAACGCCGCCACCACCATCGTGATCCTGTGGGCCGGCGCCACCCTGGTGCTGAACCGCGAGCTGACCATCGGCCAGCTGATGGCCTTCAATGCGCTGATGGGCAGCGTGCTGGGGCCGCTGATGGGCCTGGTCGGCCTGTGGAGCCGCATGGCCGATGCCACCGTCGCCATGGAGCGCCTGGGCGACGTGCTCGACATCGAACCCGAGCAGAAACCGGCGGACCTGGCCGCGCGCGTCGTGCTGCCCGATTTGCAGGGCGAACTGAAGCTCGACCGCCTGTATTTCCGCTACGGCGGCGAAGACACGCCCTGGGTGCTGGAAGACATCAGCATCGACATCAGGCCGGGCGAACTGGTGGCCATCGTCGGCCGCAGCGGCTCGGGCAAAACCACGCTGGCCAAGCTGCTGGTGGGCTTCTATCCGCCCAGCGAGGGCCGCATCTTCGTCGACGGCTACGAAATGGGCGCCATCGACAAGGATTACTACCGGGCCCAGGTCGGCTATGTCATGCAGAGCAATTTGCTATTTTCCGGCACGATTGGCGACAACATCGCCAGCGGCGACGACAGCCCGGACCGGCGCCGCATCGAGGAAGTCGCCAAAATGGCCGATGCCCACGCCTTCATCAGCAAGATGCCGCTCGGCTACGAGCAGGTGGTGGGCGAGCGCGGCGTGGGCCTGTCCGGTGGCCAGGTGCAGCGCCTGTGCATCGCGCGCGCCATCTACCACGACCCGCGCCTGCTGGTCTTCGATGAAGCCACCTCCGCGCTCGACACCCAGTCCGAAAGCAACATCATGGCCAATATGGAGGCGATCCTGGCCGGCCGCACGGCGGTCATCATCGCGCACCGGCTCAGCACCATCATGCGGGCCGACAAGATCGTCGTGCTGTACGAGGGCAAGATCGTCGAGCATGGACGCCACCAGGAACTGCTGGACCGGCGCGGCATGTATTACGAGCTGGTGCAGAAGCAATTGGGGGCGACTTGAAACTGTATAACCCCGGCGGTGAGCGCGGCTCGGCGATGTCGTACGCGGCCCTGCTCGAAAAGATCGAGATCATGCGCTCCACCTTGCGCTGGGCCACCCGCATGGAGCGCCCGGACATCGATAAGCTGCTGCGCCAGGCGAATACCTTGCGCGACGAGGTGATGCAGCTGTCGCACAAGGAGCGTTTCGTGCAGGCGCTGGGCACGGAAAACGCGGCAGAACGCCGCGCCGATTTGGTTGCCGAACCGCCGGCGGTGGCGGCATCGACCGGAGAACGCCGCCAGGCGCTGCTGGCGCGCAGCTTTGTCTTCGAAGGCACCTTCGGTGACAATCCGCGCCTGCTCGACGCCCTCGAGATTGCGGAAAAGGCGGCGCCGACCGATTTGCCGGTGCTGGTCGATGGCGAAAGCGGCACCGGCAAGGAGCTGATGGCCAAGGTCATCCACGCCAACGGTGCGCGCGCCGACAAGCCGTATATTTCGGTGAATTGCGGCGCGTTTCCCGACAGCCTGCTCGAATCGGAACTGTTCGGCCACAAGAAGGGCGCCTTCACCGGCGCCGCCAACGACCGCAAGGGCAAGTTCGAAAGCGCCCACAAGGGCACCATCTTCCTCGACGAGATCGGCGAATTGCCGCTGCCGGGACAGGTGAAACTGCTGCGCGTGCTGCAATCCCACGAAATCCAGCGCGTCGGCGCCGACGAAACCATCTCGGTGGACGCGCGCATCGTCGCCGCCACAAATAAAAACCTGCGCAAGCTGATCGAGCAGGGGACGTTCCGCGAAGACCTGTTCTACCGCCTCAGCGTGATCCACGTGACCCTGCCGCCGCTGCGCGAACGGGAGGACGAGATTCCGCTCTTGCTCGCCTGGTACGGTGACGAATCGGCCGAGGCCCTCAAGCGGCGCCCGGTGGCACTGAGCCCACGCCTGCGCGATTTCCTGCTGCGCTATGCGTATCCCGGCAATATCCGCGAACTGCGCAATATCATGTACCGGCTGGCCTGCCTGGCCGGCGAGGTCGCCGATATCAACCATCTGCCGGAAGACATCCGGCCCGCCGCGCCTGCCGTCATCCAGACGGCCTTGGCCACGGCGGATGCGAACACCTCGCTGGCCGAGGCCAAACGCATCGCCAGCGACGAAGCCGAACGCGGCTGCCTGGAACGCGGTTTGCAGGAAGTCGGCGGTACGGTGGCGGAGCTGGCAAGGCGCTGGGACATGAATCGCTCGCATTTGCAGATTCTCCTTAAAAAGCATGGTTTGCATTCGAAGGATTTTCGCAAGGCGCATTGATGTCGCCCTTCCAGCGCTATCGGCGCTCGGCCCTGAAACCCAAGCAAGGACCACGGAATTCTCGGATAACAGAGAAAGTGCATGATTCCGTCCGTGGACCAGCCAGCTTGCCGGCACTGGTAAATAAGCGATGACTTGTTTATTCCAATCGGGCGTTATCGGCAAGCGCATGACCTTATCAATCGGAAATCGTCTCAGCTGATACGCTGATACAATCAATCCGCCTGTTAACTTCTTTATCCCTGCCTGGAATACATGCGTTTATCAAGAAAATGAAAATCGTCAAATTTTTTATTCTCGTGGCTCTCTGCTTCGCGATGTCGGGATGCGAGACGACACCGCGATGGGCCAAGTGTTTGCCCACTACCTCGGGTTTCCCTTTGTGCGGTTTGTAAATGCATGCGTGCTGCATGCGAAATCGGTAATTCCGTGAACGCAAACCCGGTTATTTATTCGTCATGCCTGATTGGACGAGGAAGTCTGAATGAATTTTGAGGATTTGATGCAGGTCGCCGGCGGTTTGTCCGAGGCGAACCGCCCCATTCGCTTGCGACTGTCCCGTGACAAAGGGGTGCTGGACGATGTCCTGATGGTCAAACGCGTCACCGGCAGCGAATCGCTTTGCGGTGGACTCGAGTATCGCCTTTTGTGCGTGTCGACCCGGGCTGATCTGCCGTTAAAAGAATTCATTGCGCTGCCGGTGGAAGTCCAGTTCGTTACGGATCGGGGCGACGTGCGCGCGGTATGCGGCATTGTTTCGCAAGCCGCCGCAGGGCAGAGCGATGGTGGTCTTGCTACTTACCAACTGCTTGTCCGCGACGCCCTGGCGCTGATGGAGCAGCGCATCAATACCCGCGTTTTTCGCAACCGCAACGAGCTCGAGATTACTGAAGTCATCCTGAGCGAATGGCGACAAAGTAATCCCGTACTGGCAAAGGCATTCAAGGTCGACTGGTCGCATGTCACCGGCACCTATCCGGCGCGCGAATTCACCATACAGCACAACGAATCCGATGCGGACTTCCTGCGCCGCTTGTGGAAACGGCGCGGTATTGCCTGGTTCATGCGCCCGGAGCAGTCTAGCCAGCAGAACAGCGATGAAACGCCTGCGCATTCCCTGGTGTTGTTCGACGACGGTTTCACGCTGCCGCAGAACGCGGCCGGTATTGTGCGCTACCACCGCGACAGCGGAACCGAGAAGCAGGATACGGTGACCGCCTGGAGTCCGGTGCGCACGCTCAGGCCGGGAACCGTCGCGCGGCAAAGCTGGGATTATCTGCAAACGCAAGCGATGACGAGCAGTATTCCTTCGCGTATCGACCAGGGCAGGAGCGGCAACCAGTTCGCACTCAGCCTGGACGACTATCTGATCGATATGCCGCATGCCGGTGCGGACGGGGACGACTACCGTACACTCGGCGAATTAAGAATGAAGCGGCATGAATACGAATCCAAATGTTTTTATGGTGAAGGAAGCGTGCGTACTCTCTGCGTCGGACAGTGGATCGGCTTGAGCGGCCATCCGGAAATCGACACGCATCCGGAACAGGAGCGGGAATTCATCATCACCCGACTGGAAGTCGACGCCGAAAACAATTTGCCGAAACCGGTCAGTGACCGCATCCAGCGGCTGTTTTCCCTCAGCCGCTGGGATGAAGCACCGTCCTCGAACCCGCTGCAAACAGCCAGCGCCGAACGTGGAATGCGCTATACCAACCGGTTTGCCTGTGTTCGCCGCAGCATTCCGATCGTTCCGGCTTTCGATCCGCGTACGGATTTGCCGCGTCCGCAGTTGCAGAGCGCGATCGTCGTCGGCCCTGCCGGGGAGGAAGTGCACTGCGACGAGTATGGACGGGTCAAGGTGCGCTTTCCCGGCACCAGGGCAGAGGACCATGGACACGCACAGGATGCCGGCGCCAGCGATAGTGATCGCGACTCGGCCTGGGTGCGCGTCGCCAGTACCTGGGCCAGTAACCAATGGGGCACAATCACATTGCCGCGCGTCGGCGACGAAGTCATTGTCGATTTTCTCGGTGGCGACCCCGACAAACCGATCATCGTGGCGCAGGTCTATGGCGGCAAGGCGCCACCGCCTTCGTTCAGTCATACAGGCGACCTCCCCGGGAACAAATACCTTGCCGGCATCAAAAGCAAGGAAGTGCAAGGGAACCGCTATAACCAGTTGCGCCTGGATGACACGCCGGCCCAGATCAATGCGCAGTTGTCGTCCCAGCACGGCCACAGCGAACTGAACCTGGGATGGCTCACCCCATCCCCGCAGCGGGGGCAAGGGCGAGGCACGCGGCGAGGGGGCTGAACTGCGGAGTGACCACGCGGTTGCGGTACGCGGCGGCCGCGGCGTCCTGATCAGCGCTGAGACGCGTGAGCAGGCAAGCGGCAAGCAGCTGGACCGCGCCGAAATGGTCGGCCTGATGGATGCACTGCAAGCGGTGCAACAACAGCTGTCTGAGCTGTCAGTCAAGCATTACGCGGACGACACGGACGGCAAGGATTTGACGCAACTGATCGGCTACCTGAAGCAATGGGAAGCGGGCAGCAATACCGCGACTTCCAGCGCGGAGTCTGGTGGAAAGCCGGTCGTGGCGCTGTCCGGACCCGCCGGGATCGGGATAACCAGCCAGGAGAATATTGCGATCGGTGCGCAAACCAATGTCGATGTGCTCAGCGTGGGCAATACGCAGCTATCGGTCGGCAAAAAGCTGAAAGCGCGGGTCGCGGAGGGCATCAGCCTGTTCGCCCACAAGCTTGGCATCAAATTGATCGCCGCCAGTGGCAAGGTCGATATCCAGACGCACGAGGACGATATCGAGATCACGTCCGCCAAACGCATTTTGCTGACCGCTGCCGATGAGATTGTGTTGCAGGCGCCAAAGGTGCGCTTTGTTGCACAAGGAGCGCAAGTCGATCTCGGCGGTGGTGCCATTACCCAGCAAAGCAGCGGCGCACACACGATCAAGTCGTCCAAATTCGACCATCTCGGTCCGGGTAGCGGCAATGTTCCCGGGCTGGACCTGCCCACCAGTGATGCGCAAACCGACGAGCGATTCGTACTCGCACGTCGCGGCAGCGGCCGCCCCCACGCCAATCAACGTTATCGCATCGAGCTGGATGACGGGCGCACGATCGAAGGCGTGACGAACCAGCAAGGACACACGGAATTGACACAAGACATGGCGCTCAAGATCGCGCGCCTGACGTTGTTGAAAGAGTGAAGCATGAGTGATACCAATACCGATCCCGTTATCGTTACGCCACAACCGACAGAAGCGACTCGGCTGATTGCTACCAGCTGGGATGAGAATGGCAATGAGATTGCACAGTCTGTGCTGACTGGTACCAATTTGAAGGTTCGTGCGCTCTGCCTGACGTCGCCCGACCTCGTGGTGCCTATCCTGTTTGTCCCGGGAATCATGGGGACACGGCTGAATGTAAAAAATCGCAACAAAGCTGCTGCTTGGTTCCCTCCGGAGAATAAATTTAACGGCATTGTCCAGATTCTCGCGAATTTGAATAAGTCTGCTGCGGATCGGCAAAGACTGCTTGATCCCAACAATACCGAGGTGGACGATAATGGCCCGGCGTATCCTGACGAGTCCAGCAAAGCGCTGCTTGCAATCGCCGAGGGCAAGACCGATGCCGAGCGTGCCAAGTGGCGCGGTTGGGGCCAGCTATACGGGGAGAGCTATGGCGAGATTCTTTCGTTGCTGGAAAAAAGCTTGGCAATGATCTTCGATCCTGCAAGTCAAGGTAAGCAGCTTTCTACTACGTGGAAAACATTGGTCATGGACCGGCAGGACGCTGCAAAGACGGGCGCGCAGAAGCCATTCACGCCTTTAGAAGAGAATCATTTGCGCGATGCAGCGGATGTGCTGTATCCCGTACATGGAGTGGGTTATAACTGGCTACACAGTAATAAAGAGTCAGGGCAGCGACTTGCCCAAGAAATCGAGCGGATCACCGCACACTATCGCAGTAAAGGAAAAACCTGCGAAAAAGTTATCGTTGTTACGCACAGTATGGGCGGTCTTGTTGCGCGGGCTTGCGCCTTGGAGCCTGGCATGGCCGAACGCATACTTGGAATTGTACACGGGGTTATGCCGGCAATTGGTGCTCCAGCCACCTACAAGCGGTTTCGAGCGGGGTTTGAAAGCGTCGAGCAAGTCCTTTTAGGACGAAATGCAGCCGAATGTACCGCCGTCATGGCAAACGCCCCAGGCCCTCTGGAGCTGCTACCCACCGCTCAGTACAAGACAAAGTCTGGACAAGGGGCGAGGCACTGGTTGCGCGCAAGTTATAGTGAGATGACTTCGCAGGGGAAAATGCAGGAGAAAGAGGTACTGCTCGGTGACGGAAATCCCCATATGGATATTTATTTAAACAATACCAAGAGCTGGTGGAAGTTGATTAAGGAAGATCTAATTGATCCGGCTGGTCGTGAAGATCGGGAAAAAGCAAAAAAGCTGGGTAAAAATATTGTTGTCGAAGACTCGGAAGTGCGCGATTTCCAAAAATTCAAGTTCAACATGGATGTTGCTAAGAACCTCCAGGATTTTATTGAAGAAAAATATCACTCGAACACCTATGCTTACTACGCGGCAGATCCAAAACAGCTTGCGTGGAACGAAGTGCACTGGAAAACTGAAAAATCGATCGAAGGTGAGGTAAAGGATGCATTGGTAGGGCATGATGACTTTAACGGCACAGTTAATCTGTATTTTGAAGAAAAGACAGGGAATTATGTGCCGCGAGCAGGAAGTCATCAAGATGGCGTAGCTACTGAAACACGCAACAAACCTCCCTCAGCGTCTACGTCCAATGTTGTCGAGGTATATGGCAGTCTAGAACATCCGTCTAGAGAAAAGATGAAATACCGGTTTCAGATCCAAAAAGCAAAAGGTCCAGGCGACGGTACTGTACCTGAAGAATCGGGTTCCGCCCCTACGCCACATGTTCTTCAAATTTTTCGCCATGAAGGTAAGGGGAAAGGGCATGAAAGTTATGATCACCAGAGTTCGTACAAGGCAAAGATTGCTCAAGGCGTAACATTATATTCAATCGTAAAGATAGTGGCTGAATCCGACTGGGTTAAAAACAATTTATGTCATCAATGAAAATTAATCGCTTTGTAAATGCCTTGATAATATTAACTCTGTGCTTGAGTGTTAACGATTGTCTAGCTGCGCCGAACCGTTCTGGGAAATCACCAATGACTAAAGATAGTACTAATAAAACGACTTCCGCCGGTGCCTCGACGTTTTGCATGGGTCGTTTCTTAATTGATGTGCCTTTTGGTTCTAAACTCAGTGGAGGAAACTACAAGTATAACTTCATGATGATTGAACCAGTGAAAGCCACCACAGTGGCTGAGTTTGAAAAAGTGACAGAAACACTTGAGTCTAAACTCAAGGTGTCAAATAATAAGAACACAAAACAAAGTATGTTGCTTGGATCGGTTCGCCCGGAGAAAAGTACTCGAATACTGGCATCATGGAAGGCGGATTTTAGTACAGCGCTTATCAGTATCGATGGTTATCGCTGGATTGACGGCAGCCAGTTTGAGTTCCACGCTGATGTGGGAGATGATCGACAAGACTCTGGGGTAAACCGTATGCGCGATGCGCTTGCCCGCCTCCGCCCGCGTGCGGATAGCGAGGTTCCAGTTGAACCCGGATACTGCTTTGCAGGAGGCTTCCTCGCAAAATCAGATTGGGAAAATGAAGAAGCTGGCGTAGACATCGATATCGCTGGCCACCCAGATGCCTTCGTGTCAGTCTGGATTTACCCACTGGCAAGTCACAAGCATGACAAGCCTCTGCTCGAACGCATGGGAGGCTTAAGCCAAGCCCTCGGCAATCTCGCCACATCTGTACACGTACTTCGTAAAGGCAACAGGCAGATCGGCCCATACAAGGGCCAGGAACACTTGGCGTCAGCGCCCAACAGCGGTGGCATGCGCGGTCATGCCTTTGTATGGGAAACCCAAGGAGACGGCACCCTGGACACGCCAGCAATCAAAATCGAATTGACAACGGGGCATCAGGACGACAAGGGGAACCCGCAGAAAACTACGCTGACCGATCAGCAGGCGATCAAGCTCTGGGACGAAATCCTCAATTCCTTTCGCCTGCGTCCAACAGGTGGCAGTGTAAAAACAAGCGAGCTGAGCCCCGAGCCGACGCCCAGTCTTCCGTTAGGCGAGCTCGTTGCGACCGGGAGCGTATGTCCGCAAACCGGCTGGTGGCAAACCAGCGAATCGGGAACGATAGAGGGCGGGCGCCGAAAGCGTTTCGTGGCAGGCGAACCGATGCCCGATGTCGTCATGCTCGGCGAATCATCTGTATGGCAAAAGCTCAAGGGCAACCGACCGTCCTATCGCACCGCAACCTTGTGGAAGCTGGTGGGTTACGATGAAGTGAATGTCGCGCCAACGCTGGCGTCGGCTAACCGGCCTATCGAATTGCCGCCAGCCCAAGCCGGGAATGACGATACGACGCACGACGGATGAGCCGGGGCCGATGGGAAGCGATTCTCGAGAAAGCATAGCAACAGGGCGAATCGAGAATCGTCAAACCTACGACATCTAAGAACAGGAAGCAGCAGCTTCTCCGATCAAAAGCACAAAATCATTCATGCCCAATGTTATTCGTCTCGGCGACCCGACTTCTCATGGCGGCAAAGTCGTGAGTGTCTCTGCCCATCACTTTACCGTAGGCGGCATTGCTGTCGCTCGCGTGGGCGATTTATGTATGTGTCCCATAAAAGGCCATGAAATATGCGTCATTGCCGAGGGCAGTTCCGTTCATGCCATCGACGGTATCGCCGTAGCGTATGAGGGACACAAAACTAATTGTGGCGCCACCTTGCTTGCGACGGTCGGAAATTTTAGCGAAGCCTAGAATTCAGGCAGGATATTAAACGCGTCTTACCGGCGCAGTGGCAGAATCCATCTTCGGCCTATACTGCCGGATTCAACACCGTCTTGTCCCCCGACCGGTCCTCGACCCGCACCACCAGCGCCGTGATGTTATCGCGCCCGCCATTCGCCAGCGCCAGCGCCACGAGCTCATGCGCCGCCTGGCTGCAATCGGCGCACGCCGCAAGCCCGGCTGCGAGCGCTGCCTCATCGACCGGGTTACTGAGGCCGTCGCTACACAGCAGGAACACATCGCCATCGCGCGCGCGCAAGGTGGCGACGTCCAGCTCGAGCGTATCGGACGCACCGACCGCGCGCGTGATCATGTTGGGGCTGGCGGTCGCGGCGGCCAGGTCGGCGCCGCTGGCCTTGAGCGCTTCCAGCTGGCTGTGGTCGCGCGTGAGCTGCTGCAGGCGGCCCTCGCGGCACAGGTAGATGCGGCTGTCGCCGGCCCACAGGCAGGCGAGGTCGCGGCCCAGGGCCAGCAGTACCACCACCGTGCTGCCGATGACAGGCACGCCGCGCGCCGCCGCTTCCTCGCGCAGGTCGTGGTTGACCTCGTCCAGCCGTGCGCGCACGGCGTCGACGCCGCCGGCCAGGCTGGCGGGCGGCGCCAGGCCGTCGAGTGCGGCCACCACGGCGCTGCTGGCGACATCACCGTAGGCATGGCCACCCATGCCGTCGGCCACTGCCCACAGGCCGCGCCCGGGCAGGGCCAGGTAGGCGTCTTCGTTGCGGGTGCGCACCCGGCCGACGTCGGTGCGTGCGCCCGAGGTCCAATGGAAGTCGCTGTCGCCGTCCATGGGCGTGGTCCAGCGCAGAGCGCTAGCGCAGCGCGTTGTTCACGCTGCTTTCCGCCACGCCCACGTTGAGGCTGGCATTGGCGCCGGCATTGTTCACGGACACCGTCTGGAACTGGTTGATCATCTGGTCGGCGAAATTGTTGATCTGGTAAAAATTGATCACCGGGGTCTGGCTTGGGGATGCGTCGACATACGGCCGGATCCAGCCGAATACCCATCCGGCGCCGCCACCGCCGCGGATGGCCGACATTGCCTGGCGATCGAGGGTCGCGCTGGCGGGGAGGTCGCTGATGCTGATCGTGGCCATGGTGCATCTCCGTATGCAAGAGGGAGCGCTACACTGGGTGGCGCGGAAGTCCGTCTAACCAGTGTAGTCCAAATCCGGCGCAATCTCAGCGCCGCACGATCTTGTTCTCGCCGTGCTGCGCCACGTCGCTGTCGACGTGCACGCCGTCGACGAAAGCCGAGCCGTTAGCGGTGGCGGTCAGGACGTCCTGCATCTGGCCCAGCTTCTGGGTGGCGTCGATCGACGAGTCGGTGCTGCCGGCAAATCTCACGTCGCGCAGCGGGTAAGACGGCGCGCCCATTTTCCAGCCGCCGTGGACGGCGGCCATGGTCGGGCGGTCGAGTTGTTCGCTGCGTGCGAGGTCGGTGATGGTCAAGGTATGCATGGCGTTTCTCCTGGAGTGTTGGTGAGGCTGCTGCTTAAAACGAGGCGTGGTTCTCGGCCCATTGGCTGGCCGGTACCTTGATGTCCGGCCCTTTGAAGCCGGCACCGATCACGCCATTGTTGTTGAGGACGCTGACGCCGATCTGCTGGAACTGGCCGATCTGCTGGTTGACGTTGACTTCGACATTGATGTCCTTGCCGACGCCGCTGCCGAGTTTGCTGCCGAAGGCGCTGCCCCCGCGTACGGCCGTCATGGCGCGCCCGTCGAGTGCGGCATTGTGTGCCAGGTCATGGATGAGGATGGATGACATGGTGTTTCTCCGAAAAATGGGTAAGCGATAGCCTGGTGACGGGGTGCTGCGTGGCCTTGTGTTGCAATGAGCGCCACGCAGCCTCGTGCATCAGCCGACGATCTTGTTGTTGCCATCCTGGGACACGTGGCTGTTCACGTGCACGCCATCCAGGAAGGCCGAGTCGTTGGCGGTGGCGGTGAGCACGTCCTGGCGCTGGCCCAGGGTCTGCGACGCGGTGATCGACGAATCGAAATTCGGTGCGTAGTGCCGGTCGCCCATCGGATAGCGGGTGGCGTCCATCTTGAAGCCGCCGAAGCCGCCCCGTACGGCGGCCATGGCGCCGCGGTCGAGTTGTTCGGTACGAGCCAGGTCTTTGATGATCAGGGTTTTCATGGTGATGCTCCTTGAGATGATGTGATGGAAGGTTCGAAAGGGTGCTTGGGAATCACGACTTGCGGATGATCTTGTTTTCGCCGTTCTGCGAGACGTCGCTGTCGACGTGCACGCCGCCCACGAAGGCCGAGCCGTTGGCGGTGGCGGTCAGAACTTCCTGGGCCTGGCCGAGGCTCTGGGTGGCATGGATCGAGGAATCGACGCTGGGCATGTAGCTCAGGTCGCCCAGCGGGTAGCGCGAGGGGCCGAGCTTGAAGCCGCCGCGGACGGATGCCATGGCGCCGCGGTCCAGTTGTTCGGTGCGGGCCAGGTCGGTGATGGTCAAGGTTTTCATGGTGATTCTCCTGAAGTAGTGAGTGGTTTGGATTCGAGGCATTTGGTGTGCGCTCTATGGACATTCAGCGAGAAGCGTGCCAGCGCCTTCGTCAAGCTGGTGTTCCACGATAAGTCCTTGATTGGTATTGGGTTTTCCTATCATGTGCCGGGTGATGACCTCGAAGCGCCCATCCGCGCGCAGACGCCGGGTGTCGCTTGCGATCCAACAGTTTCCACAGCCTGTATGGCGCGGCACGACACCGCCTTGCGTGGTCTCGCGCAGGCGTGATGACGCGAAGCCAGGCAGTGCCGGCGGCATGGGATCGATGGAAGGACTGGTGCCCAGGATAAGAAGGGCAGGGCAAGGCAGGACAGGAAACGCGGGACGGCTTGCGGAAGCGGGGAGGGCGGGCGGAGAGGAGATCGATACTGCTGGAGAAGCGGCCGCGCTGGCGCCCGGCCGCCGTGATGGCGTCAGTCGTGACGCGCCGGCCTGGGCGCACGCACGATGACAACCGCCATGCTGCCGGGCGTGGCGATGGCGCGTTCCACCGGCAGCGTCGGCGTCATCGGCCTGGCTTCTGCTTCCGAGATGCCGTCGATGACGAGGGCGCCGATGCCGATGACGGCGAGCGTGGTGACGAAGATGGCTTCCATGTGCTTGTGGATGTTCATGCTGTTCCCCTGAGATGAGTAGGCTGGTTGCGGAAGGTGCGCGGGCATTTGCTGGTCCCACGATCCCGATACAGCAGGACGCGTGCCAGTCGGCGTCCAGAGGCGATGCCCGGGGAAGCGGCAGCCATGCGCATGCAACGTTGGGCCGGCGCCAACAGCCTGCCCACGTGATGTGGGGTGCGTGCCAACACGCCAGGGATCGATGAGACAAAAAAAGCCCGGCGCGGAGCCGGGCGGTTCGGTGGGGAGTGCAGGGCGCTCAGCGCGATGGCGGCTTTGTGGTAGCCGGCCTGCTTCCCTTGGCAGCGCCAGGGTCGAACAGCCGGATGCGCCGCGCAGCCGCATGGGTGGCGGCGCTGGCGCCGCTGCGCAAGCGCGAGCCGCCGGCGATCGCCAGCATGGCCTGGCGGTCAAGTTCGGTGTTTTCGGTGAGATCCTGGATGACGATGGTGGCCATGGTGGCTCCTGGGATAAAGGGTTAACGGGGTCCATCCCGTTGCCGGGATGGGGAACTGCCGGGGCCAGTGAACCACCTAGCCGATGATGGTGCCGCAGTCCAGTTGTTCGGTGCGGGCCAGGTCCTTGATGGTCAGCGTTGTCATGTGCGTTCTCCTGAAAAGTATAGTCGGTGTGGGTGGAAAGCGAAGGGGGCTCAGCCGACGATCTTGTTGCGGCCGTCCTGGGACACGTGGCTATTCACGTGCACGCCATCGACGAAGGCAGCATCGTTGGCGGTGGCCGTGAGCACGCTCTGCTGCTGCATCAGCTTCTGGGTGGCGTGGATCGAGTCGTCGCTGCTGGGCGCGTAGTGGACGTCGCCCAGGTGGAAGGACGGCGCGCGGCTGTTCCAGCCGGCGCTGCCGCCGGTCACGGCCGTCATGGCGCCGCGGTCCAGTTGTTCGGTGCGGGACAGGTCGTTGATGGTCAAGGTGGTCATGGTCATGCTCCTGGAGTGAGTGGTCGGGATCGAGGCAGATGGTGTGCGCTCCATGGCCATTCAGCGAGAAGCGTGCCAGGCGCCTCGCCGTGTCCGCCGTCATGGCGCAAGCTCTTGAAAAGAAAGGAGAAACCCGGTGCGTGCAAGCAACCGTGAGGAAAGCGTGCCGCGCTCCGGGGGACCGCGGCGAATGGGCCCGCCCAACACCTGTCGTCACCCTGTTCGGCGCCGCCAAACACCCGTCCACCTTGGCGACATTGATGTGGCACAAAGGCTTGACCATCCGCCCCCGCATGCTAGTCTTAATCTGAAAGCGTGCATTCAAGACCATGGAAAGTTTCGCTCACGCGATGCAGCAGTTGCAGAGCGGCGCCTTGCAGCATCCCGACTTTTTCGCGCAGCTCGATCGCGTGCTGGAGACAGCCCCCGAGACCGCCGGCCGCCTGCTGGAGCTGCTGGCGGAGGCGCACGCGCGCAAGCCCTTGCCGGCCGACGTATACACAGAGGTGCAGCGCCGGATCGAGCGCCTGGTGGCGGCGCGCCGCCAGTTCGGCGCCGATGACACCTTCGTCCAGACCAGGCCCGGCGGACGCACCGAGCGGGCGCCATCCCCGCTGCCCCCATCGTCCGTTCCTTTCCCGCCTGCGGGCGAGGACTCTTTCGGTGCCGAGCCGGAGCGCATGAAAGGCGTGGGCGAAACGCTGAACGGCCGCTTCGTGCTGGAAGAGTGCATCGGCTTCGGCGGCATGGGCACGGTCTACAAGGCGCTCGACCTGCGCAAGCTGGAAGCCTCCGACCGCAAGCCTTATATCGCCATCAAGGTGCTGAACGTCCAGTTCCGCGGCCACCCGAAGTCGCTGATCGCCCTGCAGCGCGAGGCGCGCAAGGCCCAGGCGCTGGCGCATCCGAACATCGTCTCCGTCTACGACTTCGACCGCGACGGACCGATGGTCTACCTCACCATGGAATACCTGCAGGGCCGGCCATTGAGCCAGGTGCTGCGCGCGCCGGGATTCGCCGGTTTGCCCTACACCAACGTGCTGGCCATCGTCACCGGCATGGCCAATGCGCTGGCCTATGCGCACGGGCGCGGCTTCGTGCATTGCGATTTCAAGCCCGGCAACGTGTTCGTGACCGACTCGGGCAAGATCAAGGTCATCGATTTCGGCATCGCGCGCGTGTTCCAGAAGGCGGAAGAAGACGTCGACGTCACCGTGTTCGACGCCGGCAGCCTGGGCGCCCTGACGCCGGCCTATGCGAGTCCGGAAATGCTGGAGCACCGCGATCCGGATCCGCGCGACGACATCTTCGCGCTGGCCTGCATCACCTACGAATTGCTCACCGGGCGCCATCCCTACAACCGCCTGTCCTCTGAACAGGCGCGCGGCGCCGGCATGCGGCCGCAGCGCCCGGCCCGGCTGGGCCGTACCCAGTGGAACGCGCTGAAGTGTGGACTGGCGCTGGAACGCGAGGCGCGCACGCCCACCGTCACGCGCTTTCTCGAAGAGTTCGGCGAAGGCGGCCTGGGGGCGCGCTATGGCACGATGGCGGCCGCTGCCGGCGGCGGGCTGGCGCTGGTGGCGCTGGTGATCGCCGTCTGGCATTACCTCGCCGGTTCGGCGGCCGAACGCGCGGCGGCGCCCGCGGCCGGCGCACCGGGCGCGGCGCAAGCCGGTGCGCAGGCGCCGGGTGCGCCGGTGCAAACACCGGTGCAAAAACCGGTACCGACGCCGGTGCCCGAGACTGCCGCGGTCGACGCCGCGCTGGCCGGCGTACCATGCTCGGCGCTGGTTGCGGCCGTGCGCGGGCATCTGGTGGCGGTCCAGGGTTTCCTGTCGAAGGAGGGCGACCCGGAGGATCTGAAGGACAGGCTGGCGGCGCTGCCAGGGGTGTCAACCGTCAAGTTCGACGTCCAGCAGGTCGACCCCGAGCAGTGTCCGGTGCTCGCAGTGTTCGCGCCCTACTGGGTCGCGCATCGCCTGGCGGGCGGGGGCACCGTGCTGCGCCTTGGCGGCGCGCGCGGCCGCGGCGCCGCCAATCCTGTGCTCAGCGCGGGCGAGCCGCTGGTGCTCGACCTCGGCGCGCCCGCAGCCGCCGGCTTCCTGCGCGTGGACGGGTATTCGTCCAGGGCCGATGTCACCCACCTGCTGCCGAATGCGCTGGCGCCCGACGGCCGCACGGCGCCGGGCACCACGCGCACCATCGGCGGCGACGGCGAATGGTTGATCGGCAAGCCCTTCGGCACCGAGCTGATCGTGCTGGTGGCGACGCCGGCGCCGCTGTTCGCCACGCTGCGGCGTGAGTCCGAGCCGCGCGGCGACTACCTGTCCGCCGTTGCGCAGGGCCTGCAACGCATGCGCGCGGGCAGTCCCGCCGGCGCGATCGGGGTCGAGTTCCTGCAGGTGCGCACGCGGGCGCGCTAGGCCGGCCTGGTCTGGTCTGGCTTGGCCGGGGTCAGCGCAGGCTGCGCGCCACCCGGAAGCCGTTCTGCGCATGGCGCACGCCGGCGTCGTAGCGGAAGCGCGTGGAGGCGACCATATAGGCCGACCCTTCGCGCCAGGAGCCGCCGCGGATCACCCTGAGCGTGCAGTTCGGCTGGTCCCAGGCACGGCCGTCGGCCGGTGCATCCTTGAAGTTGTTGTGCCAGCAGTCGGCCACCCATTCCCACACGCTGCCGCTGGTGTCGTGCAGGCCCCAGGGGTTGGCGGCAAAGCTGCCGACATTCGCTGGTTTGTCGTTGGTCCAGGGC
>Ga0308168_1000578_pt1 | contig 42865 bp, 41 predicted proteins | sample PhyCR2_FD_202133 | JGI IMG/M metagenome (GOLD analysis project Ga0308168, IMG submission 202133) | Phyllosphere microbial communities from UC Gill Tract Community Farm, Albany, California, United States - DLSLRC.R2 | ecosystem: Host-associated > Plants > Phyllosphere > Unclassified | place: USA...
AGTTAGAGGGCTAATGATTCTACGTCTGACGCAAAGTCTGTTTCAAGTGAATATGATAATAGCGGGTTAAGCAAATGTGAGGGATAAGTATGATAGCGGCCAGCGACGCTGGCCGCCTGGGGATCAGAGTTCGTTGGTCCGGGCGTTGACGACCGGGGCGCGTTTAACCCGGCTGGCGCAGAAGATAGCAATCAGGGAGATAGTCACTGTGATCGCCAGATACCAGGCCACCGGCACCCAGTCGCCGTTATATTTCGCCAGCAGGCCGGTGGCGATCAGCGGCGCGGTGCCGCCCGCCAGAGCCGCACCCAGCTGATAGCCGAGGGTGATACCGGTATAGCGCACGTTGGCGGTGAAAATTTCTGAACAAAGGGTGCCGAGCACTGCGGTGACCGGCGCCCACAGCACGCCGAAGGCAATCACCGTCGCCAGCACGATGCCCCAGGTGGTGCCGGTGTTGAGCAACATAAACCAGGGCACGATAAACAGGCCGAGGACAAAAACGCTGACGGCATACATCCGCTGGCGACCGACCTTATCCGACAGCAGCCCCATCAGCGGGATCATGATGGTCGCCACCAGCGCCCCGAGGGTCACCGCCTCCAGCGCCTGCGATTTTTGATAGCTGAGCGTGGTGGTGGCGTAACTGACCACAAAGGTGGAGAAGATATAGAAGGGCGCGGTCTCAACCACCTTCAGCCCGGCGGCGATCAGCACTTCGCGCCAGTGGTATTTCAGGGTGTCGCGCAGCGGGGCTTTGGCCACCTTGCCGGAGGCTTTGACCTTTTTAAACTCCGGCGTTTCGTCGATATCCTTGCGGATCCACAGGCCTAACAGCACCAGCACCGAACTCAGCAGGAACGGAATACGCCAGCCCCAGGAGAGGAAATCCTCTTCGCTGAACAGGGTCATCAGCGAGACGATAAAGGTCGCCATCAGCATGCCGATAGTCACCCCCGCCTGCGGAATACTGCCGAAGAAGCCTTTGCGCTTCTCCGGTGCGTACTCATAGGCCAGCAGCAGGGCGCCGCCCCATTCGCCGCCGATCCCCATCCCCTGAATAATGCGCATCAGGATCAGCAGGGCCGGAGCCCAGAGACCAATCTGTTCATAGGTGGGTAATAACCCAATCATCACGGTTGCACCTCCCATCAGCGACAGGGTTAACACCAGCGTTTTTTTGCGCCCGATACGATCCCCGATATGGGCGAAGAGCACGCCACCAATGGGGCGGATAAAGAAGGTTAACGAGAACGAGAGATATGACAAAATCAGGCCGATGACCGGATCGACCATCGGGAAGAAGATCTTATTAAATACCAGCGCGGCGGCCGTGCCGTAGAGAAAATAGTCAAACCATTCAATGGCGCTGCCGGTGAGGCTGGCGACCAGTACCTTCTTATTTTTGCGTAAAACTGCGGTACTGCTTTCGTGTTGTTGTGTCATACCCGTGATCCCGCCCAGTGGATGATGAAGCGGGTGACACCCGGCGCGCCTCGGGTGCAACCCAGAAATGAAAAAGGTTGTCGAATTGTTAAGCAACTTAGGGATGGCTGTTACTTTTGGCAAGCGGGAGCAGGCGAAAACTGGTCAGATCACGCTGAAATAAGCAGCAATCGCTGCTTGTGATGGGGGTTTTTCTGGCGCTTAATTTTTTTAATGGCGTAAATTGCAGCATATAATGCAGGTGCAACCGCCTGATTTTTGGACGTTTCTGGTTATTTCAGTTTAATGTCTATTCTTATAAGGTAACTGCCGATTTGGCTTTCAGAGGGATCCTCTGTTAACCGCCGGCCCGCGCGTTACCCTGAACGTCATTGCTGGAAGGAGGTAACGATGAGTCTCACAATCTTCCCGTCTCTGCCCGATAAAACGCTGGCCGCGGTCAATACCGTCGGGGCCTGGCTCGCTGAAGATAATTTGCCCTACAATCCGCCCGCGCTGCAGGCGGATCTGGTGGTGCTGGCCGGTAATGCGGTCATCCCCTCTATCGACGCGGCCTGTCGTCTGGCGTCGGAGCTCGCCATCCCTTTGCTGATCAGCGGCGGCATCGGCCATTCGACCACCTTTTTATACGCCGCCATTTCCCGACACCCGCGCTACAACAGGGTGCGAACCACCGGCAAAGCCGAAGCCACTATTCTGGCGGAGATCGCCCGGGAGTTCTGGCATATTCCGCCCGAGCGCCTGCTGGTGGAAGATCAGTCCACCAACTGCGGCGAAAATGCCCGTTTCAGCGCCGCGACGATCCAACATCATCAATTACGGGTGAAACGCGGGATTGTGGTGCAGGATCCGACCATGCAGCGCCGCACCATGGCGACCTTTTCCCGGGTCTGGCGCGATAAGCCGGATGCCCCGGCGTGGACCAGTCATCCGGGCATCGTCCCGCAGTTGCAAAACAGCGACGACGGGCTGGTGTTCCGCGGCGGCGGCGAGGGGTTGTGGCCGGTGGAACGCTATCTGTCGCTGGTGCTGGGTGAACTGCCGCGCCTGCGCGATGACATTAACGGCTATGGCCCGCTTGGCCGTGATTTTATCGTGCATGTCGATATTCCTGCCGAGGTGGAGGCCGCCTGGCAGATCCTGCGTAACGACGCCATCCTCACCGGGGCGCTGGTCAGCCGCTCTCTGCTGTAGTCCATTGCCCGTTTGCGATGACTTTCCCGCAAACGGGCAGGCTTTGTTGTCGGATTGTAATTATTTCCTCCTGCTGACCCGTTTCTTTTATGAGATATCTCACAAAAACAGCGCGATAGACTGGGATTGCGGATCGGGAACTGTAGTTTTTAACAATAATTTTACTTGTTAAAAACAGTGCAATTACAGGAGCAGGTCATGACAGTACCCGTACAACATCCTATGTATATCGATGGACAGTTTGTAGCCTGGCAGGGTGATGCCTGGATTGATGTGATCAACCCGGCCACCGAAGAGGTCATTTCCCGTATTCCCGACGGTAGCGCCGACGATGCCCGCAAGGCCATCGACGCCGCCGAGCGCGCCCAGGCTGACTGGGAGGCGCTGCCCGCTATCCAGCGTGCGGGCTGGCTGCGCAAAATTGCCGCCGGTATTCGTGAGCGCGCCAGTGAAATCAGCGCCCTGATCGTGGCCGAAGGCGGCAAAATCCAGCAGCTCGCCGAGGTGGAAGTGGCGTTCACCGCCGACTATCTCGACTATATGGCCGAGTGGGCGCGTCGCTACGAAGGCGAAATTATCCAGAGCGATCGCCCGGGCGAAAACATCCTGCTGTTCAAACGCGCCCTCGGCGTGACCACCGGCATTCTGCCGTGGAACTTCCCGTTCTTCCTGATTGCCCGCAAGCTGGGGCCGGCGCTGCTGACCGGCAACACCATCGTCATTAAGCCGAGCGAGTTCACGCCAAACAACGCCATCGCCTTTGCCAAAATCGTCGATGAGATTGGCCTGCCGAAAGGGGTCTTTAACCTGGTGCTGGGCCGCGGCGAAACCGTGGGCCAGGAGCTGGCGGGGAACCCGAAAGTGGCCCTGGTCAGCATGACCGGCAGCGTGGGCGCGGGCGAGAAGATCATGGCCGCGGCGGCGAAGAACATCACCAAAGTGTGCCTGGAGCTGGGCGGTAAAGCCCCGGCGATTGTGATGGACGATGCGGATCTGGAGCTGGCGGTTAAAGCCATTGTCGACTCCCGGGTGATCAACACCGGGCAGGTCTGTAACTGCGCCGAGCGCGTGTATGTGCAGAAGGGCATCTATGACCGCTTTGTGAACCGTCTGGGCGAAGCGATGAAGGCGGTGCAGTTTGGCAACCCGGCCGAGCGCAACGACATCGCCATGGGGCCGCTGATCAACGCGGCGGCGCTGGAGCGCGTGGAGCAGAAAGTGGCTCTGGCGGTGCAGCAGGGGGCAAAAGTGGTGCTGGGCGGCAAGGCGGCCGAGGGGAAAGGGTATTACTACCCGCCAACGCTGCTGCTGGACGTGCGTCAGGATATGACCATCATGCACGAAGAGACCTTCGGGCCGGTGCTGCCGGTGGTGGTGTTTGACACCCTGGAAGAGGCGCTGAAGATGGCCAACGACAGCGACTATGGTCTGACGTCCTCGATTTACACCCGGGATCTGAACGTGGCGATGAAAGCCATCAAAGGGCTGAAGTTCGGTGAAACCTACATCAACCGCGAAAACTTTGAGGCGATGCAGGGCTTCCACGCCGGCTGGCGTAAATCCGGGATCGGCGGGGCGGATGGTAAGCATGGCTTGCATGAGTACCTGCAGACCCAGGTGGTCTATTTGCAGTCCTGAACCGGCATTAATTTTCTCCCTCTCCCTGTGGGAGAGGGCTGGGGTGAGGGCATCAGGCCGCACATCCGCCTGCTTGCCGGGTGGCGCTGCGCTTACCCGGCCTACAAAAACCCCAAACCGGTGCCGTAGGCCGGGTAAGGCGTAGCCGCCACCCGGCGTTACAGACTTACACCTTCGTTGCAATCCAGTTCATCATCAACTCCGGCCAGACGGCCACCGGCAACCCCTGGGCATCGCGGATGCCAAATCCGTGCTTTCCACGCTCGAAGATATGCATCTCAACCGGCACTCCCAGGTGGCGCAGGGCGCTGAACATCGCCAGGCTGTTCTCGACTTTTATCGCCGGATCGTCGGCAGCATGCAGCAGGAAGGTTGGCGGCGCGTCGCGGGTGGCGCGCTCCTCCAGCGAGTAGTGGCGGATCTGCGCGTCTGTCGGGTTATCCCCGATCAGCTCATGGCGCGAACCTGAATGATGATGCGCATCACCCATGGTGATCACCGGATAGACCAGCGCCATAAAGGCCGGACGGGCAGGGAACTCGTCGGCAGCGTCTACCGGGGCATAGACCACTTCATCGTGCCGGGTGCCGAGGCTCGCCGCCACGTGCCCGCCGGCGGAGAATCCCAGCACCCCTATGCGGGCCGGATCCAGCTTCCACTCCGCTGCACCGGCACGGATCGCGCGCATCGCCCGCTGAACGTCGGCCAGCGGCGCGTCGGCCCCCTCTTCGTGACCATCCCCCGGCATGCGGTAGGTCATGACAAACAGGGTATAGCCGCGGGCATTAAAGAACGCGGCCAGCGCGCTGCCCTCTTTATCCAGCACCACGCGACGGTATGAACCCCCAGGCACCACCAGAATACCCACGCCGTTAGGGCGGGCAGGGGCGTAAACGGTAATCTCCGGTGCGCGGATGCCGGTGACGGCGCGATCGTAGTCGGAGGTGCCCGTGTGGCGGGGTTCGGGAGTGGAGACGGCGTCGCTGATGCGTGCGCCAGGGGCTTCACGATCGGGCCAGATGGTAAAGGTGGTGGAACAACCCACGGCTTGCGCCATCTGTTGTTCTAGTGTTTCGCGGCTCAGTGCTTCCATGATAAGGCTCCCTCTCTTGAAAGCCTTTGTTATATCAGGGTTAACAAAATGAAAACCAGCACCGACTCACAGGTTGCGGACAGCAGGGCTGTCCGCGGTGGCATTACAGGGCAGCGAACTTATCCAGGGTTCGCACCAGCTGGGTCACAAACCCGTACTCGTTGTCGTACCAGGCCACGGTTTTCACCAGCTGGACGTCGCCCGCGTCGGTGACTTCCGTCTGGGTGGCATCGAAGACCGAACCAAAGTGCGAGCCGATCACATCCGATGAGACAATCTCCTCGTCGGTATAGCCAAAGGACTCGTTGCCCTCGGTGGCCTTTTTCAGCGCCTGGTGGATCTCATCCACGCTCACTTTTTTCTCCAGAATCGACACCAGCTCGGTCACGGAGCCGGTTTTGACCGGCACGCGCTGGGCATGACCCTTAAGCTTGCCGCTCAGCGCGGGGATCACCAGCCCGATGGCCTTCGCCGCGCCGGTGGTGTGCGGGATGATGTTTTCCGCTGCGGCCCGCGAGGCACGCAGATCTTTGCCGCGCGGACCATCCACCAGCGCCTGGGTGCCGGTGTAGGCGTGGATAGTGGTCATGGTGCCCGCCTTGATGCCAAACGAATCGTGCAGCACCTTCGCCAGCGGTGCCAGGCAGTTGGTGGTGCAGGAGGCGACCGAGATAATGGTGTCGCTGGCGTCGATGGTGTCGTCATTGACGTTAAAGACGATAGTTTTCATCTCCCCGGCGGGGGCGGAAATCAGCACCTTTTTCGCTCCGGCGTCCAGATGCGCCTGCGACTTCTCCTGCGAGGTGTAGAACCCGGTGCACTCCACCACCAGATCCACCCCGGCGGCTTTCCACGGGATGTGTTTTGCCTCTTTTTCGGCATACACCGAAATGGATTTACCGTCGACGATCAGGGAGTCTTCCGTGAAGTCCACGCTCCAGGGGAAGGGCCCGTAGTTGGAGTCGTGTTTTAACAGGTAGGCCAGCACTTTCGGTGAGGTTAAATCGTTGATTGCCACCACGCTATTACTGTCCTGGGTTTCCAGTAACCGACGAAGAACCAGTCGGCCAATACGACCAAATCCGTTAATGCCAATCTTACTCATGCTCTTCTCCTGTGTGATGTACGGGACGTTAAACTCATCCAGGCTTAGACCATGAAGCCCAGCGAGGCAATTGAAGATGCCTCATCTGCACGGAAGTTTTTGAAAAGTCGGGGGCAAAAGTTAATGAATTTTTAAGGAAAGCTGGTTATTTTAAATTTTTTTAGCTTCTATCAGGAAAGACTATGCGCAATAAATACACCGGCCTGCAAATTGCTATTCACTGGCTGGTTTTTCTGCTGGTGATCGTGGCCTACTGCGCCATGGAGTTTCGCGGCTTTTTCCCCCGCAGTGACCGCCCGCTGATCAACATGATCCACGTCTCCTGCGGTATCTCTATTCTGGTATTGATGGTGGCGCGTCTGCTGGTGCGCCTTAAATATCCCGCGCCGCCGATCGTGCCTAAGCCAAAACCGATGTATATCGGCTTATCCCATTTAGGCCACCTTGCCATCTACCTGCTGTTTATTGCGCTGCCGCTGATTGGCCTGGTGATGATGTATAACCGGGGCAACACCTGGTTTGCCTTTGGCCTGGGGATGCCGCACGCCGCCGAGGGCAATTTCGACCTGGTGGACACGCTGAAAGCCTGGCACGTCACCCTGGCGAACCTGGGGTACTTCATTATCGGTATTCATGCCTTTGCCGCGCTGCTTCATCACTACTTCTGGAAAGACAATACCCTGCTGCGCATGATGCCGAAGAAGCGTTAAGGGCAGCTAGTGTCCCGCCAACTGCGTAAGGTGCTGCTCGCCACCGGCATCGGCCATTTTGTCGAATGGTTCGATTTTGGGCTCTACGGTACCCTGGCGACCATTATCGGCATGCAGTTCTTTCAGGCCGACGACCCGGCCACGGCGCTGCTCTCCTCGTTCGCGGTGTTTGGCGCCGGATTTGTGATACGCCCGCTCGGCGGGCTGTGGTTTGGCTCCCGCGGCGACAGGACTGGACGGCGCAAGGTGCTGGCTACCGTGATCCTGCTGACCTCCGGTGCCACCTTTTCCATCGGGTTACTGCCCACCTATGCGCAGGCCGGGCTGCTCGCCACGGTGCTGCTGGTGCTGGTGCGGATGATCCAGGGATTTGCCGCCGGGGGCGAAAGCGCAGGGGCCACCACCTTTCTGGCCGAATATGCCCCGGCCGATCGCCGGGGCTACTTCACCTGCTGGACCGACAGCTTCGGCTTTATGGCTTTTGTTGCCGGATCGGGCCTGGTGCTGCTGCTGACCGCGATACTGGGGGAGGCGGCGATGAACGACTGGGGCTGGCGCATTCCGTTTCTGTTAGCCGGGCCGCTGGGCTGGATTGGTCTTTATCTGCGCAACAATCTTCAGGACTCCCCCGAATTTCAGGCGCTGGTCAACAGCCGTCAAACGGAACCTGCGCCGCTGCACAGGGCCGTGACCACCGGCCGGCGGGCGCTGGGCTTTTGCATCGGGTTTGTGGCGATCAAGGCGGTGGTGCACTGGATGCTGCAAACCTTTATTCCTGCTTATCTGGTGGCGGCGCTGCACTACCCGGCGCTGGATGCTTACACCATCACCACCCTCGGGCTGTTGGCCGTCGCCGTACTAGTGCCTTTTATGGGCTATCTGTCGGACAGGATTGGCCGTAAGCCGCTGATGCTGGTGGGGTGTCTGGGATTGATCCTCGTCGCCTGGCCAGCAATGAAAATGATGGCGAGCGGAGAGGTGTTCTCTGCCGTGCTGGGGCTGCTGCTGGTCGGGCTGTGTATTGCCGCTTTTGACGGTGCCAGCAATGCGGCGATGGCGGAGCTGTTCCCCACCCGCATCCGCTATGGCAGCATGGCGATTGCCTATAATCTTGCGGTGGCGCTCTTTGGCGGGGTGACGCCGTGGCTGTTGGCCTGGCTGCTGACCGCGACCGGCAATCCGCTGTCACCGGCGCTGTACGTCATGGTGGCGGCGCTGATTACGCTCCTGACGGTGCTGTGTGCCAGAGAGACCGCCGGGCTGCCGCTGCGGACATAAAAAAACCCGGCGGGGAAGGCCGGGCAAATAACAAAGCACAACAAGTTTGCATCACTTAACAGCTGCTTACTTCAGATCGCGGTGCGCCATAGCGTTGACCAGATACGACTGACGCTGGCTGAGCCTCACCTCACCGCTGGCGTCATCTTCTCTTCTCAGCTGGAGTGCCGGGCCACTGTCCGGCGAACGGGTACGCTCTGCGTCTCCCGGAATAATCCAGCCGACATCATCACTGGTGCGATGATTATTACGTGCGTTGCGAACTCTTCTTCTCAAATGCAGCATATAACCTCCGCATAATTAATCGAACTGCCTGTAAATGGCACGGTATTTATACCGTCTCGCCGTTTCAAATATATTGTCTGACAAAAATGGGTCAGACAGAGAATATATTATAGAACTTACGCCGCTGGTTTGCGGCCGCCGCCCCGGCTGTTCTGTCCGCCTTTTTTTCCCGCTTCGGATGCACGCTGCGGGTCATTTTTAAAATTCCCGCCGCTGCTCTGCCCACCTTTGCGGCCCGCCTGGGATGCACGCTCCCGGTCTTCTGCGAAATTGCCGGAACCGCCTCGATGTTTAGTCATAACATGTCTCCAGTGTTTCGTTGAGAATATTCGTTGAGAGGAAATTAACCTCTTCAAATGTGTGCAGAAATAAATGTAGACAGAACGGCAGAAACTTCAATAAGCCTTTCGGCGCGTTTTTGTGCTCCGTCTGAATATATTTTAGGCATTTTTGTGGGTGGGGGAGAATATATCGACGCTAATAAATAAGTTAGCAAAAGTTACATGCGGCGCGAATTATTTCGGGAGGGATATTTACTGTGATCAAGCGCCAGAAAAATTGACTTTCCTGGCTAATTTAAGACGAGTCTTAATCAGCGATTCGGCTTAACGGCTCTGCTCCAGTTCCACCGCCGCTCTGACCTGCGCTAACGCCTGGCGTAAATTATCTATCGTAACCGACCCGAGGGCGATGCGGATCGCCTGCGGCACCGTGCCGGAGGTAGAAAACGGCTCCGCGGTCGAGACGGAGATATTGTTATCCATCAGCTGCTTAACGACCCGATCGGCTCTGGATTCGTCTGCAAGGGGCAGCCAGGCAAAGTACGAATCGGGATGGGTGATGCAGGGCAGATCTCCCAGCACTTCTTTCAGGACGGCCTGTCGCTGGCGGGCGTCGCGTCGTTTCAGCGTTTCAAAGCGGGTTACGGTGCCGTCCTGGATCCAGTGACACACCATGGCGGTCATCACCGACGGCGTATTCCAGGTGGTGGCCCGGATGGCCCTCTCGAGGGCCGGACGCAGATCCGGCGGGCAGACTACCGCTCCGACCCGCAGACCGGTCGCGACATTTTTCGAAAAGCCGGTGACATACACCGTGCGTTCCGGGGCGAAGCTGGCGACAGGCGGTGGAGGACGGCGGATCAGCCAGCCGTAGGCGGAGTCTTCGACGATCAGCAGATCGTATTGCCGGGCAATCTCCGCCAGGATTCTGCGCTGCTCGCGGTTCAGGACCCAGCCCAGCGGGTTGTGCAGGGTCGGCATGGTGTAAACCGCCCGCACGTGACGCCGCTGGCAGAGCTGGCGTAACGCCGCCAGATCCGGGCCGGTTTCCGTGCAGGGGATGGCGAGCAACTCCAGGTGATAGAGCGCCGCCAGGGCTTTAAAGCCCGGGTAGGTGAGGGCGTCCACCGCCACCACGTCGCCGGGCCGGAGCAGCCCCATCACTGCAACGGTCAGGCCATGCTGGGCACCGTTCACAATCAGCACATTGTCCGCCGAAGGTTGAAAATGCGGCCCCGCGAGGTGTGCGGCGACAATCTCCCGCTCGGTCTGTCTGCCGGCATGCGGCTGATAGCGCAGGTGCGATTCGATATCCCCTCCGGCGGCGACCTGCCTGAGCGCCTCCCGCAGCAGCTCCCCCTGGCCCGGCAGGGCGGGATAGTTGAAATTCAGATCCAGTACATCGGTAGCGACCGCCTGCTGATCGATCCCCTGACCCGAGGGCAGCAGGATCTCCCTGACGAAGGTTCCGCGCCCGGTTTCGCCGCTGACCAGCCCCATCTTCTCCAGCTCGGCATAGACCCGCGTCGCGGTGGCGAGGGAGATATGCTCCCGGGCGGCGAGCGTGCGGTGGGTGGGCAGGCGGGTGCCTGCCGGGATCTCGGCAGATCGAATCAACGCAGCGTAGCGATCCACGATCCCTTTGTAGCGGGCTTTCATCAAATGTATCCATGACAATAATTTGATTGTATTAGATTGGCGAGACTACCATCCGCGCAACAGAGGCTCAAGATCGGGAAGGTAACGGGAATGGATGTTGCAGTAGATAAAAACGCGCTATCAGGCTGGCTCAACGGCCTGCTGGGGGTCGTGATTTTCAGCGGCTCCTTGCCCGCCACCCGGATTGCGGTGCAGGATTTTGATCCCTTTTTCCTGACCTTTGCCCGGGCCTCCCTTGCCGGGGGGCTGGCCCTGATGCTGATCCTCGGATTAAAGGAAAAACGCCCGCCAGCCGCGCGGATTGTTCCGCTGATGATGGTCTCGCTGGGCGTGGTGGTCGGCTTTCCGCTGCTCACCGCCCTGGCATTGCAGCACGTCACCGCCGCCCACTCGATTGTGTTTCTCGGGCTACTGCCGCTGATGACCGCCATTTTCGCGGTGCTGCGCGGCAAGGAACGGCCTGCCCGGGCCTTCTGGATCTTCTCGGTGCTGGGCAGCCTGCTGGTGGTGGGGTTTGCGCTCTCGCAAGGCGCGGCGCTGTCGCTTAGGGGCGATCTGCTGATGCTCGCGGCGGTGATCGTCTGCGGCCTGGGCTATGCCGAAGGGGCGGCGCTCACCCGCGAGACAGGCGGCTGGCAGGTGATCAGCTGGGCGCTGATTTTAGCGTTGCCGTTTATGGTGCTGGCTTCTCTGCTGACGATGCCGGCAACCTTCAGCGGAATCGGGGTTCCGGCCTGGACGGCACTTGGCTATGTGTCGCTGTTCAGCATGCTAATCGGGTTTATCTTCTGGTACAAAGGGCTGGCCCAGGGCGGGATTGCCGCTGTGGGGCAACTGCAGCTGCTACAGCCGTTTCTGGGGCTGGCGCTGTCCGCCACGCTGCTGCATGAGAGGGTGAGTCCGCTGATGATGGTGATTACCTTGGGGGTGATTTTGTGTGTGGTTGGCTCGCGGAAATATGGTCGATGAAGGTCGTGCCGTTCCCTCTCCCTGAGGGAGAGGGTTAGGGTGAGGGGGAACATGCGGCGGCGGAGGTGGTTCCGTTCACTTCACGTTCCTTGCTTCTCTGATACGCCCGAACCCGTGAACGTGCCAGGGGGGCTCGCCGCCTCCCCCCTGGCGACCCCGGCTCCCGGCAAAGAAAATCGCCGCTTCGCGGTGCCCTCGGCTTATTCCCTCCGGCTATCGGGTCGGGCGTGATCCTACATCCCTGTAGGTCACGCCCTCTCGGCGCATCCATGCGCCTCGCCCCGGCCTGCGGTCAACGCCTCAGCGATTTTCAGCCGGACCAGGGCGCTGCTGTAAGTTGTTTATCTTTATGATATTTCTCTATTGCGTTAAATTTTTTGCGAGGCGTCTTCCGGGAATGGTTTTGCAGGCTTGTCGCCTCGTTCTCCCCGCAGTATCTTCCTGTTGCGCCTGCAAAATCAGGCGTCGGGATTGGAACCCTGGCTGACTTTATCGATGACATAAGAGACCTTATGTCGTACGCTTTGCTGCACTTCAATGGTGGGCTGGCGGGGGCATCGTAAGATGCGCCGGTATCCGATAAAGCCGGTAGTTCCAACCTCGCTCAGTCCACCGCCATGAGATTGGAACCTCTGACGGTGGGTTTAAAAACTTTATCGGAGGCTGCCACTATGGCTACAACCCCAACTCTTGATCACGCTTTATTTACCACACCGTTCTCCCATAACACCGACTTCACCGAGCTGGCGAACCACTGCGAACGCTTTGCCCATACCCTGCTGGAAAGCGATGATCCCGCTAAAAAACTGGCGCTCTGCGCCCGCCTTTCTGCCTGTCTCGCGTTATTGCAGCCAACGCTCAACGAGCCTATCCCGCCGCACCTGGTGGACCGCTTCACCCTTAACGATCTGCCCTCACGCCTGCCCGCATTCGAACCGGAAAGCGATCAGCTTGGCCTGTACTGTCAGACCCTCACGCAACTGTTGATCGGCAACGCACTGCCGCCGGAGATGGCGCGCGTGATGGAGGGGCTGCTGTATGAACTGGTGAACTTCTACGCCGACACGCTCAACGCGCCGCGCTGGCTGCAAACGCCGGACGGGCGCGTGGCGATTGATACGTTGATTAACTGAGGAAACACGTAGGCCGGGCAAACGCAGTGCCGCCCGGCGTTTCCCCTCTCCCACAAGAGAGAGGGAGCCGTCCATGCAACGCCCTGAAATATTTACAAAATCAATATTCTCAAACACATTAATCACTTATAAGCGAAGCGGTTAAGCAATAAACAGCCGCCGCTGCACCGTGACTTGCCTGCGCTCCTCGCTACGACTACTGTATATAAAAACAGTATTCGAGGAACGAATCATGGTGTTTTACCAACTTGCAGCGCTGCGCGAGGTGATCGCGCTACCCCTTTTCAGCGATGTCGTGCAGTGCGGCTTCCCCAGTCCGGCGCAGGACTACGTGGAACAGCGTATCGATTTGAACAAATTGCTGATCCAGCACCCCAGCTCGACCTATTTCGTGAAAGCGGCCGGGGATTCGATGATTGATGCCGGGATCGGCGACGGCGATCTGCTGATTGTCGACAGCGCCAGAACGGCGCAGCACGGGGATATTGTGATCGCCGCGGTGGAGGGCGAGTTTACGGTAAAGCGCCTCCAGCTCAGACCGCGAGTGCAGCTTAACCCGATGAACAGCGCCTATTCACCTATCCTCGTGAGCAGTGAAGATTCGCTCGATATCTTTGGTGTGGTGACCTATATCGTTAAATCGGCGGAGTAGCCTGCATGCTCCAGATCTTGCCGATCGCATATCGCTAAAATTTGCTCCCTCATCCACAGATGCCCGGGTGAGTTACCCAGCGTCGGGCTGTAATACGCCTTCAGGGTGTACTGCGGTGTCGGGAAGGGGGGAGCAAAAACCACCAGATCTTTCATATCAAAGACCGACGCGATGCCTCTTTTCGGCAGGGTGATCACCAGATCGGAGCGGGAGACAATAAGGGGGGCGATCATCAGGCTCGGAAGTTCCACGACGATCCGGCGGCGCACCTGCTGGCTTTCCAGATAACGATCGATCACCCCGCGGGTTTCCAGCCACGGCCGCACCACCACATGCCCGGCACTCAGGTAACGCTCCCGCGTCAGTGAATCCTGGATATCCGGGTGACCACGGCGCACGGCAACCACATAGTCATCGGTAAAACAGGTCATGGATTCGATGCCGCGCCGGGGGGGTTTTTGCTCCTCTTCGAACCCCAGGGCGAAGTCGACCTTACCCGACAGCAGATCGTCGTCGGCATTAAAATCCCGCGAATAGACAATCTTAATGGTGATGCCCGGTGCCAGGCGGTTTACGCGCGCCACCAGCGCGGGCAGGATCGCCGCGGCGGTGTAGTCCGTTGCGGCAAAGGTAAACCTTTCCCGGCTTTTTTCCGCTTCGAAGTGCCCGGGCTCGTGCAGGCAGGAAGAGAGGCTGCCTAACGCCCCGGAAACCTTCGCTGCGATACTTTCCGCTCTGGCGGTGGGCACCATCCGGCCACCGGTACGCACGAACAGCGGATCTTCAAGCGCCACCCGCAGGCGGTTCAGGGCATGACTCAGCGCCGAGGGGCTAAGCGCCAGCTCATTGGCGGCATCCGTTACGCTGCCGTGACGGTAGAGAGAGTCGAAGATCAGCAGCAGATTCATGTCGATCTTACGTAAGGTCGAATACATGTTTTCCCTGAATTCGATTAAGTGCATGTTATGCAGTTTATTATTGCATAACATGCAGCGCAAACATGCCGGGAACAAGGTAACCTGTCGCCCACAAAATGATGAAGAGGCAAAAACATGACCACCCCGGTATTCCGCCATGCAACCCCAGCTGACGTCGATCGTTGCTACGAAATTGAAATGACGTCCTACGAAGGGGATGAAGCGGCAACGCGCGAAAAAATTGCTACCCGCATTCACCGCTATCCGGAAGGCTTCCTCTGCATGGAGCTGGAGGGGAAAGTTATCGGTTTTATCAATGCGGGCTGTGCGTGGGAAGTGGTGATGTCCGACGAAGCATTTAAAGAGCTGGTGGGCCACGATCCGGATGCGCCAAACGCGGTGATCATGTCGGTGGTGGTTCACCCGGATTTCCAGGGGAAAGGCTATTCGTCACTGCTGATGCGTGAGTTCGTGTCACGCCTGAAGGCGATGAACAAAAAGACCATTCACCTGATGTGCAAAGATCGCCACGTCGATCTGTACGCCCATTTTGGCTACCGCTATATCAAGCCGTCGGCGTCCGATCACGGCGGGATGGCGTGGCATGAAATGATGATGACACTCTGATTTAAACCGGCCGAAGCGGCTCGCTACTGGCAAGCACGTCCTGCACCAGCCAGTCGTGAAAGCGTTTTACTTCGCTGCGCATCACCGACTGCTGGGGGGTAACCACGTAATAGGACCATTTCAGCGGCCAGCGATGGTCAGGGTGCAGCTGGACGAGTTGTCCGGTCTCAATCAGTTGTTCTACCAGAGCGCGACGAACAATGGCGACGCCGCGTCCGCTGAGGGCCGCCAGTATCACTGCGGAGGTCGAATTAATATGCAACCGGCTTTCACGGACGTCGGGTGCCTTCACCGCGCTCAGCACCGCCTCCCAGGAGGGAAAATCTGCGCCGGGGTGAGGCGTGTCGTCATGGATTAATTTTTGCGTGGCGAGCCACTCCCCGCAGGCGACTTTCCCGGGGGGCACCAGACGCGGGCTGCAGACCAGCACGGCTTCTTCATCCATCAGCCAGGTTTTGTTCACACCGGGCCAGTCTCCCTGACCACAGCGGATGCCGATATCGGCTTCACCGTGGGCGACATCCATCAGCTTTTCGGTCACGTTAAGCCGCAGATCGATCGTTTCATGGCTTTCCGCAAAGCGGTTGAGACGATCCATCAGCCAGTTCATCATCAGCACCTGTGATGCGGTCAGCACCACCACCGAACGCGCCCGGCGGCCTCGCAGCTTGTTTAACCCTGCTTCCAGCTTATCCAGCCCCTGCGTAATGTCCTGCAGCGCCTCCTGGGCCTCATCCACCAGGGTAAGCCGTTCCTTACCCGTGCGGGTGCGGTTTAGCAGCGGGTGCCCGACCCAGGCTTCAAGCGAGCGGACAAGCTGCCCTACGGCGGCTGGCGTCACGCCCAGCTCCTGCGCAGCACCGGTAAAACTGCCATGTCGCGCGGTGGCCTCAAAGGCGTGCAACCATTTCAGGCGGTTAAGCGATCGCATTTTTAAAATCCTCTTAGCGTGAAAGCCTGGTCAGTATACGCCAGGAAGATAGATTTTCTTTCTCGTCTCGCAATTTCTTCTGAGTCGTCAACCCCGATGCGCGCTGGCATTCTGCTGCCACAGTTTCCTTATTCATTACATCATTTCAAAGAGGTTAGCGATGAACGCATCTTTTGCCGGTAAAAAACTGTTAGTGGTCGGTGGTACAAGCGGTATGGGGTATGAAACCGCGAAAAAGATTCTGAAAAACGGCGGCAGCGTGGTGCTGGTGGGCAACCGTCAGGACAAAGCTGAACAGGCGCGCCAGGCGCTGGCGGCTGATGGCCTGGTGTCGCTGATCGTGGCCGATCTGATGACGGAAGCCGGCATGAAGCACGTCACTGAGGTGATTAACGCCGAACATAAAGACATCAGCCTGCTGGTGAATGCGGCCGGGGTGTTCTTCCCGAAACCCTTCACCGAACATGAAATGGCTGACTACGATCTCTATATGAGCCTGAACCGTGCGACCTTCTTTATCACCCGCGATGTGGTGCGCAATATGGTTGAGGCGGGGATCAAAGGCGCCATCGTTAACATCGGCTCCATGTGGGCGCAGCAGGCCATCGGGGCGACACCATCGTCCGCTTATTCCATGGCGAAAGCGGGCCTGCACGCGTTGACCAAAAACCTGGCGATCGAGCTTGGCGGCAAAGGTATCCGCGTGAATGCTGTCTCTCCGGCGGTGGTGCATACCCCGATCTACGAAGGCTTCATTCCAAAAGACGACGTAAAAGAGGTGATGAACAGCTTCGACAGCTTCCATCCGATCGGCCGCGTCGGTACGCCGGAAGATATCGCAGAAACCGTGGCCTTCCTGCTCTCGGATAAGGCGGGCTGGGTCACCGGGGCCATCTGGGATATCGACGGTGGGGTGATGGCGGGTCGTCACGCCTGATAACGTCGCCGCACGGGGTAAACCGCGTACGGCATTCGGGAAATTTTAACGTCGTTAACGCCAGGAGATCGCGCATTACATGACCACAGAGCAGGCTCTTTCCGTCCCTGAACAGAATAACAATATCATGCGCCTGGCGGCGGCTCAGGCCCTTGCCGGGGCCAACTCCGTCGTGTTTTACGCCACCGGGGCGATTGTCGGTAACGCCATCGCGCCCAGCGCGTCGCTCTCCACGCTGCCTGTCACTATGTTTGTGCTGGGGATGGCCGCCTGCATTTTGCCCTTCGGCGCGCTGGCAAGAAAGCACGGACGAAAAGCGGCCTTTATGGCCGGTACCGGGGCAGGGGTGATTACCGGCCTGATCGCCGCGCTGGCGGTGGTCATCGGTTCATTTATGCTGTTTTGTCTTGCCGCGTTTCTTGGCGGCGCCTATGCCGCGGTGGCGCTCAGCTTCCGCTTTGCCGCCACGGACGGGGTCGCGCCTGAACGGCGGGCCCGGGCGCTGTCGCTGGTGATGGGTGGCGGTGTGCTGGCGGGCGTTATCGGCCCGATGCTGGTGACCAGCACCATGAACCTCTGGCCGCCTTACACCTTTGCCATCACCTTTCTCGGCCAGGCGCTGGTGGCAGCGATCTCCGCCTTGATTCTGAAGGGGGTGATCCCGGCAGAGCCCGCGGCGGCGGCAACGCCCTCTGCCGGGCGGCCTCTGGGCGAGATCGTGCGTCAGCCCGGCTTCCTGAGAACGGTATTCAGCGCCGCCGTCATCTATATGGTGATGAACTTCCTGATGACCGCCGCGCCCTTGTCGATGCACATGCACGGCATTTCTCAGCAGGTATCGAACCTGGGGATCCAGTGGCATGTGATCGCCATGTACGGGCCGGGATTTTTTACCGGCAAGCTTATCGACCGCTTTGGTGCCATGCGGGTGGCGGCCGCGGGCCTGCTGATTTCTGCCGGATCGGTTGTCGCCGGACTCTGCGGGACGGAGATTGTCCATTACTGGCTGTCGCTGATTTTACTGGGGATCGGCTGGAACTTCGGCTTTATTGGCGCATCGGCCAAAATCATTGAGTATCACCGGCCGGAAGAGAAGACCCGCGTCCAGTCCCTGAATGATTTTGTTGTTTTTGGGGTGATGATGCTGGGGTCGTTTTCGTCCGGGGTCCTGCTGAATCTGTACGGCTGGAATGCCGTGCTGTGGGGCTCCCTGGTGCCGTTAGCGCTGGCGCTGCTGGTGATAATTCCGGGACGTCGGGCTTTGACAGGATCGCATTAACGTCTGACCCGGTCCCGGAGGCGTGTTATTGCAGTTCAAGCCCGGCGATCGTCCGGGCTATCTCCGCGATATCGTCCGCTGGCAACGGCTGTAGCGGGCGGGGCAGGCAGTCGGCATCGGTCAGCCCCAGCACGCCTGCGGCGGCGGCAATCACCCGGATACTTCCGCCATGTTTACGGTAAAGCGCCCATAAAGGCTCCAGGCGGGCGGTGAGGGCCGTGACGCGGGCAGGATCGTTCATCGCCGCGGCCTGGGTGATCTGTTTGGCCGTTTCCGGGAACAGTCCTCCGCAGACGGAATACCACACCTCGCAACCGGCATTTAATCCCAGCCCGGCAAACGCATCCCCGCTGATCCCAACCGTCACGTCAGGGCGAAGACGGTGGCGTAACGCCGCGACGCGATCGACGGCTGCGGCTGGCGTATCCGGGACGCCCGGAATTTTAATCGAACGCACGCCGTCCAGGGACGACAGGCGTCCGTGCAGGTCATCCGTAAAGGTAAAGTGGGTGGTGCCGGGGTTGTCATAGACGCAGACCGGGACCGAAACATGACGGGTGACGGTTTCAAAAAGGCCAAATACCTCTTCCTCCCTGAGCGGCTGGTAACTGACCGCTGGAAGGAGCAGGGCATCCGCGCCTGCCGCCTGCGCATCCTCTGCCAGACGCAACACGGCATCGGTACTGACCGCGCCCACGCAAACCATCATCGGAATATCGCTGGCATGCTGCCTGGCCAGGGTGGCAACACGCTGGCGCTGCTCCCGGGTCAGGTAAGCGTAGCTTCCGGTTGACCCCAGAATACCCAGCGAATCCACCCGGGCTGCCGTCAGGCGGGCCAGAATTTTACGGAATCCCTCTTCATCAATGCCGCTGGCAGTGAAGGGGGTTAACGGGAAAGCACACAAGCCGGTGAACATGTTGTTTCTCCTGAATGATATAGAGCCCGTAGGCCGGGCAAGCAACGCGCCGCCCGGCAACGATATCACTGAATGCCGCCCCCGAGCGACTGCCACAGGGTGATGCGATTTTCCAGGTCGGTTTGTTGTAGCGCGATCAGCGACGATTGCGCCGACCACAGCGAGCGCTGCGCGGTCAGTACCGTCAGATAATCCCCGACGCCCGCCTGATAGCTGCGGGTCGCCACATCCAGCGTTTTTTGCTCCGCTGCCACGTATTCACGCTGGGCATCCAGCTGCTCGCTGAGCGTTTCCCGGCGCGCCAGCGCGTCGGCCACGTCCTTAAACGCGCTCTGGATGGCTTTTTCGTAGGTCGCGATTAACCCTTTTTTCTCGGCTTCTGCATAACGCAGCTGCGCAAGATTGTTGCCGCCGCTAAACAGCGGCAGGGTGATGGACGGCGCAAACGACCAGACCTTCATCCCATGGCTGAACAGGGATGACAGCGAATCGCTGCCGACGCCCGCGCTGGCGGTAAGCGAGATGGTCGGGAAGAAGTTGGCGCGCGCGGCACCGATGTTCGCGTTGGCGCTCAGCAGATTGTGCTCGGCCTCCTGAATGTCCGGGCGACGCAGCAGCGCGCTGGAGCTGACGCCCGCCGGGATCAGGGTGATGGCGTTATCGCTCAGGCTCTCCAGGGTGCCAGGCAGCAGGTTGTCCGGCACCGTGTTGCCTGCCAGCAGATTGAGGGCGTTTTTGTCCTGCATCACCAGCGTCTGGTAGCTCGCCACGCTGGCGCGCGCCTGTTGGTACACCGCCATCGCTTCGCTGACGTCCGTTGCCGCCGCCACGCCAACCGCCTGCTGGCGCTTCACGATCTTGAGGGAGTTCGCTGCGCTCTCCATCGTCGATTTCGCCAGCGCCAGGTTGCTGTTGTCTGCGGCCAGGGTGACCCAGGCGGTGGTTAGCTCGCTGACCATCGTCAGGCGCGTGTTCTGCGCGGTGAACTCGCTGGCGAGCCAGGTTTCACGCGCCGCGCGCGACAGGCTCTGGTTACGGCCAAACAGATCCAACTCGAAGCTGGAGACCGCGCCATTGGCTTCATCGCTGGCGGCCACCCCGCTGGCCAGGGTGCGGCTACGGGTGTGGCTCAACTCCGCGTCCACCGTCGGGAACAGGGACGAGCGCGTTTCGCCGTACTGGGCGCGGGCGGCGTCGATATCGGCAATCGCTTTTTGAACGTCGCGGTTGCTGGTGAGCGCCATCGTCACCACGCCTTTCAGGCGCGCATCGTTCATCACCTGCTGCCACTGGCTCACCACGGCGGTGGCTTCGCCGTGTGCGCCGGGCAGAGTCGCCGGGACGGGGGCGTCCGGGCGCTGATACGTGGGATCTAACGACACGCAGCCTGCGCTCAGCAGGGCTAAGACTAAAACGGATACACGAAACATTATGACCTCCGGTTAATGTGCTTACCGGAGAACAGACGTTTCACCAGTACAAAGAATAAGGGAACGAAGAAGATTGCCAGCAGCGTAGCCGCCAGGGTCCCGCCGATGATGCCGGTACCGATGGCCACGCGGCTGTTGGCCCCGGCGCCGGTGGCAATTGCCAGCGGCGTCACGCCTGCGATAAACGCCAGCGAGGTCATGATGATCGGGCGCAGACGCGTCTGGGCGGCACGCAATGCAGCGCGCGTCAGGGAGTAACCTTCAGCGACTTTGGCTTCGGCAAACTCCACAATCAAAATGGCGTTCTTCGACGACAGGCCGATAGTGGTCAGCAGCGCCACCTGGAAGTAGACGTCGTTGTTCAGGCCGCGCAGGGAGGCGGCCAGCGCCGCGCCCAGCACGCCAAGCGGGATCACCAGAATGACGGAAATCGGCACCGACCAGCTCTCATACAGCGCCGCCAGACAGAGGAACACCACCAGGATCGAGAGAGCGTAAAGGCTCATCGCCTGACCGCTCGCCAGTTTTTCCTGTAAGGACAAACCGCTCCACGCCCAGGTGCTGCCCCCTGGCAGGTTATTCGCCAACTGCTCCATTTTGCTCATCGCCGTGCCGGAGCTGGTGCCGCTGGCGTTTTCGCCCTGAATCTCATACGCCGCCGAGCCGTTGTAGCGTACCAGGCTTTCCGGGCCGTACTCCCAGCGGGTGGTGGCGAAGGCGGAGAACGGCGTCATGGTGCTGTCGCTGCCGCGCACGTACCATTTGTTCAGATCCGACGGCACGGCGCGGGTGTCGCTGTCGCCCTGGATATAGACCTTTTTCACGCGACCGCGGTCGATAAAGTCGTTCACGTAGGTGCCGCCCCAGGCGCTGGAGAGGGTGCTGGTAACGTCGCTCAGGGAGAGCCCCAGCGACACGGCTTTGTTGTTATCGATATCCACCTGCAGCTGCGGCATCTGCGGCAGATCGTTGGCGCGCACGGCGTGCAGCGAGCTGTCCTGGTTGGCCTCAGCAATCAGCTGATTGCGCATCTTCAGCAGCGTGTCGCGGTCGGTGCCGCCGCTGGCCATCAGCTCGAAGGTAAAGCCGTTGCTCTGGCCCAGGCCGTCCACCGCCGGTGGCGTCATGGCAAAGAGGGTGGCATCGCGGAGGGTGCTCAGCTCCTGCGTGGCGCGCAGGGCAATGGCCTGAGCGGTGTTGTCGTCGCCCTTACGTTCGGACCAGTTTTTCAGGGAGACAAACGCCATCCCGGCGTTCTGGCCGCTGCCGCTAAAGCTGAAGCCCTCAACGGTGAAGATCACGTCGGTGTTGGCCTTCTCTTTGTTCAGGAACCACTCGCGCACCTGGCGGCTGACCTCGGCGGTACGCACCGCGGTTGCGCCTGCCGGCAGGGTGTACTGCACCATGATTTCGCCCTGATCTTCCGTAGGCAGGAAGCTGCCCGGCAGCTTCAGCATGGCGAACCCCATCGCGCCGCAGAGCAGGGCGTAGACCACCATCATGCCGCCGGAGCGGCGCAGGGCGCGCAGCACCTTGTTCTGATAGCCATGCTCGGTCCTGCTGTAGAAGCGGTTAAACGCGCCGAAGAAGCCTTTTTTGTGCGGTGCCGTGTGGCTCAGAATCGAGCCGCAGAGCGCAGGCGTCAGGGTCAGGGCCACCACCACCGAGAGGAACATCGCCGAGATAATGGTGACCGAGAACTGACGGTAAATCACCCCGGTGGAGCCGCCGAAGAAGGCCATCGGCAGGAACACTGCGGAGAGCACCAGCGCAATGGCAATCAGCGCCCCGGAGATTTCGCCCATCGATTTTTCGGTGGCCTCCCGGGCGGGCAGTCCTTCGTCGCGCATAATACGCTCGACGTTTTCCACCACCACGATGGCGTCATCCACCAGCAGGCCGATGGCCAGCACCATCGCAAACAGCGTCAGGGTGTTAATGGAATAGCCGAACAGCGCCAGCACACCGAAGGTGCCTAAAAGAACTACCGGCACCGCCAGCGCCGGGATCAGCGTGGCGCGAATGTTTTGCAGGAACAGATACATCACCACCACCACGAGGATAATGGCTTCGAACAGGGTCTGAATCACGTCCTCAACGGAGATCTTGATGAACTCGGTGCTGTCTTTCGGGTAGGCCACGTCGTAGCCTTCCGGCATCGACTTTTTGAACTCGGCGATTTTATCCTTCACCGCCGTAGCGGTATTGAGCGCGTTTGCCCCCGGGGAGAGCATCACCGCCATACCCGCCGCCGGGTGACCGTTCAGCTTCGCGGTGGCGGTATAGTCTTCGCTGCCCATCTCCACCCGAGCCACGTCGCCGATGTGAACGACTGCGCCGCTGGACTGGCTCTTCACGATGATGTTTTTAAACTGATCCACCGTCTGCAGGCGCGACTGGGCGCGCACGGTGGCCGTCAGCTGTTGCGCGTTCGATGAGGGTAACGCGCCGATTTTACCGGCAGAGACCTGCACGTTCTGCGCCTCAATAGCGCTCTGCACGTCGGACGGCATCAGCGCGTAGGAGGCCAGCTTCGCCGGATCGAGCCAGATGCGCATGGCGTATTCCGCCCCGAACACCTGCAGGCTGCCGACGCCTTCCACGCGCGCCAGCGGATCCTGCATATTACTCACCAGCCAGTCGGCGATATCGGAACTGCTGGCCTGGTCGGTTTTGTCGTACACGCCCATGATCAGCAGGAAGTTGCTCTGTGATTTTTCCACCGTGATCCCGGACTGCTGCACCTCGGTCGGCAGGCGCGACTCCGCCTGCTGGACTTTGTTCTGCACCTGCACCTGGGCGGTGTCCGGGTCGGTTCCCTGTTCAAAGGTGACGTTAATGCTCACCGAACCGTCCGAGCTGCTGGTGGAGCTGAAGTAGAGCAGGTTGTCCAGCCCGGTCAGCTGCTGTTCGATGACCTGGGTGACGCTGTTTTCCAGCGTCTGCGCGGAGGCCCCGGTGTAGGTGGCGGAGATTTTGATCGACGGCGGGGCGACATCCGGATACTGCGCCACCGGCAGGGTGCGGATCGCCAGCATCCCGGCGAGCATAATCAGAATGGCGATCACCCAGGCAAAGACCGGGCGGCGCACGAAGAAACGGGAAAACATCAGGCGTCTCCTCCGCGGGTGTTCATCTCTTCGGCTTTCACTTCCTGACCGGCGGTGACTTTGTCGGTGCCCTCCACAATCAGCTTATCGCCGGCCTTGAGGCCGCTGAGGACCAGCCATTTGTCGCCGTAGGTGTCGCCCGTTTCCAGCTGGCGCTGCTCGACTTTGTTGCTGGCGTTCACCACCAGGGCGGTAGCCGCACCTTTGGCGTCGCGGGTGATGCCCTGCTGCGGGGCGAGGATGGCGTCACTCATGATGCCTTCATCCACTCTGGCGCGGACAAACATCCCCGGCAGAAGCTGATGCTGCGGGTTCGGAAAGACGGCGCGCAGGGTGACCGAACCGGTTGATTCATCCACCGCCACTTCGGTTAGCGCCAGGCGGCCTTTTTCGCTGTAGGTGCTGCCATCTTCCAGGGTTAACGCCACGCTCAGCGTATCGCTGTTGGTGGCGAGGGTTTGTTTGCGTAGGCGCAGCAGATCGGCGCTGGAGCGGGTGAGATCGACATACATGCTGTCCAGCCCGCGAACGGTGGCCAGGGCGGTATCCTGCTGGGCGGTGACCAGTGCGCCAGGCGTGACGGAAGAGATCCCGATGCGTCCGGCAATGGGCGCAGTAATGGTGGTCCAGTTGAGGTTAATGCGGGCGCTCTCCTGCGCGGCTTTCTTTGACTCGACGCTGGCTTTGTCCTGCGCACAGGTGGATTTGGCATCTTCCGCGTCCTGGCGCGATACGCCATCGTCTTTCACCAGCTGCGCATAGCGCTGGGCTTTCTGGCAGTCGGCCTGCACCAGCGCTTGCGCCTGCTTCAGCGCCGCGGCGGCTTCGTTGTACGCGGCGCGGTAGCTGGAGGGATCGATCTGATACAGCGCCTGTCCGGCTTTGACGCTATCACCTTCGGTGAAGAGCCTTTTTTGAATAATGCCGCCCACCTGCGGGCGCACTTCGGCGCTCATGGCGGCGGTGGTGCGACCGGTCAGCTCGCTGACGACGGGCACCGGCTGGCTCATCAGGGTGACAATCCCCACTTCCGGAAGAGGACGCTGGGGGGCAGATGTTTGCGCATTATCGCACCCCGTCAGGAGGAGTAATGCCGCGATGGAGGTGATTCTGGTTTTCATAATCTTTTTCCAGGGTGAACGATGCCCGCCCTGTTAATGGCTTAACAGGGAGGAGGGCTATTTAAAGGCACAGCGATCCCGCATCTCCGGCAGCGCCGGAAATGACAAAAAGGGGAATAACTTATTCCCGTTAATTATTCACATGCGATTACTTCGCAGAGAAAAGTAGTTTTAGAATATTCTGATAAATGGGCTCTAATTGTTCTGAGGGAACTTTTAACGGCGTGAGTCGACGGTAAATGGTCCCCTCGATCATCACCGCGGTGATTTCCACGCAGCAGCGAATATGTTCATCGCTCAGGTGGGGAAACTGCTTTTTCAGATGTTCACAGGCGTTGGTAAACATGCGGGCTTCCGCCTCGATCAGCATGGCGGCCACCTGCGGGTTACGCGTCGCCTCGGCGGACATCTCAAGCATCAGCGCGTCATCGTCTTCGCTGAGGGTCTGTCGCCAGGCGAGCGCCTGCGGCATCCCTTCCACCAGGGTTTTGCCCTGCATCTCCTCGATGCGCGAGTCGATGATGCGGCGGATCATCTCTTCGATAATGGCGTCTTTGTTACTGAAATAACGATAGATTTGCCCGACGCTGAGCTTCGCCTCGCCGGCGATTTGCGACATGCTGGCGGCATGAAATCCGCTGGCGCGAAAGCAGCGGCGCGCGGCGATGATGATCTCGTCCTGGCGCTGTCTCTGTCGTTCTTCCAGTTTTGTGCTCATCGAAGGCTATCCTGTAAAAGTGAGAATGATCGTTCTCATTATGCATTTTGGGGGTGTATTGGAAAGGCTTTTTTTATTTACATATTGAATGAATATTTCTGAATGTGAAAAATGGAAGGAATAAGGAGTTTTTATGGAGGTTGCGCCAGAAGGCATAAAGAATATGAATAAAATATGGGGGGTAATTACGCCGGAAGCGGGTATAAAATTGCGTTGAACTTAATGTAAGGAGTTAATGGCAATGGCCTTAATAAGGGCGGCAGCGTTAAACGATATTCCCTCTCTGCAAACGCTTTTTCTGCAGTTGGGCTACCAGACAGAGCCTGAGAACCTGAAACGACATATTACTGAAGCAAATACCGGTTTCAACGTGTTAGTGGCTGAAGCAGAACAGGGCGTTTGCGGCGTGATTGTGGTGAACTTTATCACCCCTGTGCATGAGAATGGCCTGTGGGCATTGATCTCCGCCCTGGTGATCGATGAGTCGGCACGGGGGACAGGTATAGGCCAGAAACTCCTTATCGCCGCTGAGCAGCACGCCCTTGATAAAGGCTGTACGCAGATGGAGCTTTCAAGCAGTGAAAGACGCGTCAGGGCGCACCATTTTTATGAAAATAACGGCTATCAGGAGGTCAGGAAGCGCTTTGTTAAGCGCCTCGCCGATCCTCCTGCTGTGTGATAACTCTCGCCGGGGTTATATCATCTGCACCCAATTCCGTTTCAGCGGGTCTGTTTTCCCGGTTGTTTTGCACGTTCGTACTCGAGCAAATAGCTGAGCAGTGCCGGAAGCAGGGTGAGGGTAAAGAATGTCGCCGCAACCAGTCCGCCGATAATCGCAAACGCCATGGGGCCCCAGAACACCTGTCCCGCGATGGGGATCATGCCAAATATCGCCGCGCAGGCAGTAAGCATGATCGGCCTGGACCTGTGCAGAGTGGCACGCCGGATTGACTCGCTATCGCCCAGTCCTGCTTTGAGGTTTTCATCGACTTCGCTAATCAGGATGATGGCATTACGGATGATCATGCCACTCAGCGCAATAACGCCCAGCAGTGCCACAAAACCTAATGGCGTCCCGCTCGGAAGGAGCGCACCGACAACACCGATAAAGCCGAAAGGGGCCATCAGGGTGGCGAGGATGATGCGCGAATAGCTCTGGAGTTGGATCATCATCACCCCGAGCATGATAATGACGGTGACAGGCAGAACCGACATCAGCGAATCATTCCCCTTGTCAGACTCCTCAGACACACCACTTACGGCCAGCGAATAACCGGGAGGGAGTTGTTGTCTGAACTGCGCGATAGCCGGGGTTAAATCTGACACCACGCTGTCCACATTTTGCCCACTCGTCACATCGCCTTGTACCGTCACTGAAGCTTCCCGATCGCGGCGCTGAATCACAGGATTTGTTAGCTCCCATGAGAAAGACGCCACCTGCGAGAGTGGGACTTTCGCGCCGGTCTGGGTGGTGATCAGCAGGCCTTCCAGATTAAAGAGATCCTTCCTCTCTGCTTCATTGCCCTGCAGCATAACGTCGGTGCGACGGTTCTGTTCGCGCAGCGCGGTCACCGGCAAACCGGTATAGAACATATTCAGGAGGTTTGCGATCTGTTCGTTGGTGAGGCCAGCCATGCTGGCTGAAGCCTGATTGACCTTCACATCGACAGTACGCTGCGGATCCCCGGCGGTCAGATTCAGTCCCGTGATGCGGCTATCCTTCGCCAGCAGAGCGGATAGCTGGCGGGCAGAGATTCGGGCCTGGTTGAAGTCAGGCCCGCTCACCCTGTATTTCAGCGGCCATCCCACGGGTGGCCCCAGCTCCAGAGGCGATATGCGTGTCACGATATCGCTGAACCGATCGCGCAGAATAGCGGAGAGCTTCGTTTGCAGAGCGTTACGGGCGTCCAGGTCTTTCGCGACGACAACCAGTTGGGCAATATTTTCGGCATCGGACAACAGATCCATCGGCAGGTAAAAACGCACGGCACCGGTCCCGATATAGCTGGAATACTGCTTCACGCCTTCTTCTTTGCTGAGGATCGCCTCAAGCCGGTGGGTTTCCTTTTCCGTTAACTGCTGGGTGCTGTTCTCCGGTAGCGTCAGGCTGATCAGCAGTTCCGGGCGGTCAGAGGCCGGAAAGAATTCGCTTTTCAGCCACTGGCTGCCCCAGAGAGAGAGTCCCAGCAGCACGACGGATGAAAGCGTAACGGCCAGGCGGTATTGCAGCGTGAGCGTGATGATGTGCTCCCAGGCGCGGAAGAACCGACCCTGACTCTTCTCATGATGCTGCACCCTCGCGCCGGAAAGCAGCCAGACGCCACTCAGCGGCGAGAAAAGCACCGCCACAATCCAAGAGCTGATAAGCGAAATCAGGATCACCGCGAACAGGGAGTAGCAGTATTCCCCGGCCATCGATTTGGCAAACCCTACGGGGATAAAACCCGCGATCATCACCAGGGTTCCGGTTAGCATGGGGAAGGCCGTTTTAACGAAGGCACTGGACGCCGCCTTGCGTAAAGGCTCTCCTTTTTCAAGGTGAGATATCATAGATTCGATGGTGATCATGGCATCATCCACCAGCAACCCCAGCGCAATGATCAAGGCCCCCAGAGAGATACGCTGAAGGCCGATTCCGGCGAGTTCCATACCGGTGAAGGTGAGGGCCAGAACAATCGGGATCGCCACGGCAACCACCAGCCCGGCCCGTAGTCCAAGTGAGACAAATGACACTGCGAGAACAATCACAATCGCCTCCATCAGCACATGCAGAAAACCGTCAACGGCTTCATCCACAATGGCGGGCTGATTGGCAATTTTGGTGATGGTGATTCCATGCGGCAGGCCGGACTGGATCTTCGCCAGCTGCAGGTCGAGATCCTGACCAAACTGAAGCATATTCCCGCCGGGCAACATCGCGACGGCGATCCCCATCGCTGGCTGCCCGTTAACATGAAAGACCGGGGACGGCGTGCTCTCCGGTTTTCTCTCAACGGTGACAATATCGCTAAGGGCCAGGGTTCGGTCGCCCTTACGCAGGGTGATATGTTTCAGCGTTTCTTCAGTCAGTCGCGTCCCGGTGACATCCACACTCAGGCGATCGCGCTCCGTGCGCAGTGTCCCTGAGGGGGTGACGGCGTTGTTGCTTCGGATTGCGGCGATAATCTCATCAGGGGCGATCCCCATAGCGGCAAGCTGGCGGGCAGAGAAACTCAGCACCAGTTGTTCGGTCTGTATGCCAACCTGGATTGTTCTTCCGATATCCTTAACGCTTCTGAGCTCACGCTGAATATTATCAACCACATCCCGCGTTTCACTGAGAGAAAATCCCTCTGCGGTAATACCGTAAATGGTCCCGTAGGTCGCATCGTATTCATCGTTCACCACTGGCGGGCTGACCTGCTCAGGCAGCAAAGCCGTGATGTCCTGCATCTTCTTTCTTAACTGCTGCCAGACAGGTTTGACCTGGTCTGGCGGGGTATCATCCCGCAGATTCAGCGTGACTTCAGTGGAACCCTTTCGGGTCTGGCTTTCCACGCTGTCGAACCAGGGGAGCTCCTGAACAGCCTTCTCAATGGGATCGGTGACCAGACTCACCATCTCCTCCGGTGTTGCCCCCGGCCATTGCGCAGAGATAACCGCCGTTTTGATGGTGAAGGCCGGATCTTCATCGCGTGACAGTGAGGTGAATGAGAGGTAGCCGCCAGCCATAATAATGAGCAACAGGAAGCTGACCAGCTGCTGGTGGGCGATTGCCCATGACGAGAGGTTGAATTTAACGCTACTCATTTTGTCTCTCCAGCGATAATCGCCACGTTCTCGCCGCTTTCCAGGGTACTCACACCCGCAGTGACAACGCGCTCGCCTGAAGCCAGCCCCTGAGAAATCCACACCCTGTCTGCTGAATAACGGTCGATAACAACCTGTCGAAATTCAAGTTTGCCGGTCTGAGGGTTAACGACAAAAACGGCAGGGTGGTTCCCTGAGCGCGTCAGGGACGAGGCCGGGACGGGGAAATAGAGTTTGCCTGAGGTCTTCAACCCGATCGTTACCGCCCGGCCAAATACCGGCGCATCGTCGGAGGAGTCCAGCCTCGCCCTGACCAGGCTGGTGCGGGTGACGTTATCCAGTTGGGGAGAGACATAGCGAACCCGGGCTTCAGACCAGACGCCATCCGTATTAACTGACAAAACATCGCCGGGATGCAGGCGTGCACTCATTTGCGCCGGAACGCTAAACTCGACTTCCGCCGTATCAGAGGCAATTTTGACCACATCCTGCCCGGCGGCGATATTTTGCCCGGGAGAGAAGGAATAACGCGTCACGACACCTGCGAATGGCGAGGTCAACGCGCTGAATTCCGACTCATTAAGTGCGCCTGATTTTTGCGCCTGCGCCCGGATTTTGCGGGCAGAAAGCGTGGCCATCGATGCCCGGGCTTCCTCCAGCTGCGCACGCGAAGCGGTGCCAATGGTATAGAGCTTTTGTACCCGCTCCAGCGCCAGTCGGCCGCTATGCTCAGCGGCCAGTGCCTCCCGATATTCCGCAAGGATAGCGGCCGTATCCTCTTTGCTCTGCGAACCGGTAAGCGTGGCCACCACCTGGTCCTTTGTTACTCTGCTGCCCACATCCACGGGCCGGGTCGCCAACCGGCCATCCAGACGGAACTGCAGCGTCACTTCCTCTGCAGGCTCAATGGTGCCCGTCCATGTTGTCGCGGGCAGGTGCTGCTGTGTGGCAACCCAGGTCCTGACCTGACGCTGTGGCGGTGTCTCACGGACAGGTTCGTCGCATCCCGTGAGAACCAGACCTGTGACAATCAGCAAGGCTACAGGGGACCGGCTTAATAATGCGTAACGTCTTTTGCGGGCGTGAGTTGGGTATGGCATTGAGGGGCTCTCTGTAAATTTAATCTCCGCATCTAACCGCATAAAGAACAAGGAACCTTTCAGGGATTATCAAGAAATGGTCAACCTGGGCCCGTTTCCTCAAAAATTCGCCGCATATTGCATCCCCCTTGTATGGCTCTTGATTGTTCATTGACAGAGTTCGGGATAATTATCCCGGCGGGCGCATCGGGTTGTCTGCAGAACATTTAACGGACAACAGGAGTGGAAATGGTGGTTCCGGTAGCGATAAAGCTTCATGTATCAGCCATTGTGGCGATGACCTCTTTATTACTTTCTGGCTGTACGATGATACCGGCCTATGAGAGACCGCACGCCCCGTTACCGCTATCCTGGTCAGCGGGAGAGACGTCTGTCGAAGAGGGCAGTACGCAGGCTTTAGCCGGGCCTTTTTTCAGGGACAGCAAGCTACAGCAGCTGATAACGCTGACCATTGCCAACAACAAGGATCTCGAACTCTCGGCGCTGAACCTGCAAAAATACGGCGTACAGTACGGGGTTGAGAAACTGTCCGGGCTGCCGGGTATCACTCTGACGGCAGAAGAAACCGCCGCACATGAGCCCGCGGGTATTTTTGATACCCTTGATACCGGGTCGGTGACTTACCATCAGTACGACGTGAAGCTGGTCTCCGCTTCCTGGGAGATCGATTTCTGGGGCCGTTTGCGCAGCCTCCGGGAAGCCTCCCTTAATGACTATCTGGCGGCGGATGCGTCATCCCGAGCCCTGAAAATCAGCCTTATTGAGCAGGTGGTCAGCGCTTATCTGATCTATCTTGCCGATCGGGAAAACATCGATATTGCTCGCCAGAAGCTGAACAATGTTCTGCAACTGCGTCACATGGAACAACGGGCCTTTGCGGCCGGTGGCCTGACCCAAAATAACCTGATGAATGCCGACAGTGCCGTGAACGACGCACGCATAGGTCTGTATCAGATGCAGTTGCAGGCGCAGCAGGATCTTAACGCGCTTCAGCTACTGGCCGGCTCACCGCTGCCCGATTCGCTGCTCATTGTCTCCCCGGAGCATGACTGGGCGTTTCCGCTACTGAAAGCCGGGATCCCGTCCGAGGTGTTGCTTAAACGCCCCGATATTATTGCCGCGGAGTATCAGTTAAAAGCGGCCAATGCACGTATCGGCGCGGCGAGAGCAGCGTTTTTCCCTTCTGTTTCCCTTTCCGCCGAAGGCGGTTCGTCTACAGCTGACCTGAGCAAACTGCTTTCCGCTGGCACCGCTAACTGGATCTTTGTCCCCACGATCGCGCTACCTATTTTCGATGGCGGTAAGAATCAGGCCAACCTCAGCATGGCTGAACTCAATAAAAAGAGTGAGATCGTCAGTTATCAAAAAGCGATACAGCAGGCGTTCAGAGATGTGTCTGACGCTCTGGCGGGGCAGTTATCCCTGAAAAAACAGACCCTCCAGGCAGCAGCGTCTTTTGATACTGCCCGGGCGCAGTACCGGATGGCTGAAGCCACGCGGGATGCCGGCCAGATCAGCAACGAAGCGGTACTGCAAAAAAACAACGAGCTGCTTGCGGTGCGGCAACAGATGCTGGATGCGCGGCTGAAATACCTGATTCAGGGTATAAAACTTTTTTCCGTCCTCGGCGGGGATAATTCAATTTAAACCGTTAATCTCACTATCAGGTTATTATTATGAGTCTGAAGCACGCCATTACAGGGTGGGAGTCCTGTGGTTTTGATGTTTATGCTGAAACATACCAGAAGTATGGCGGTAGCGTTAATATGCACCCCGGCATTGTTGAGTTTTTTATGAGAAAAGGTCAGCGTGATTTTTCCTTCTGGCAATACCGTAAAAATGGTGCAGTCTGCGCAGCGTATTTTACAGTTAATAATAAAGAGGTGGGGCTGAACGTCTGGCGGGAATATCCGGTATCCTTCGATGAAGTCATGCTTCCTGTTTCGGCAGAACAGAAAATCTGGTTGCCTGATAAGACTAACCGTTTGTCATCCCGTCATCGTGACAACATCATTAATTCAACTTTCTTCTACAGAACAAAACGGCGGATATGTCGGGTGAAAACCGCGTTTTCAGGCAAAACCAGCAAGAAACGAAACGGAGAGTTGAGAAAGTTTATGGCCATGGGCGGGCAGTGCTATCGCCTGTCAGATATGTCACCAAAAGAGATAGCCGGGCTGTATGTACGACTGTTTAAGCTGCGGTTTGCGGACAGGGTGCGCTGCTATGAAGAGGAGAAGATTGAGGCACTGCTATCCGCCGTACCGCAGCTAATTTTTGGTAATGTGTTGTTCTATGCCGATGCGCCATGTGCGATTGATCTGGTGCTCAGTGCGGGTAGTGATAGCCTGGTCTATTTTGACGTGCCAAACGGCGGCGTTGATCCGAAATATTCGACATTCAGCCCGGGAAGCATGCTGATGTGGGCCAATATTTCAGATGCGCGTAACCTGTGCTCTGCTCAGGAAAAAGAGATGGTGTTCTCTATAGGGCTGTATGAGCAAGAGTGGGAATATAAATTACGGTGGGCCGATACCGCGAAGACAGGTAAAGTGATTGGCTTTTAATGAGTACTACGCTGTTGCCCTTTATTCTCTGTCATGTCTGCTCAATCGCGCCTCCAGTACGGCGACGATAATAAGTTGAAAGACGAAACCTGATAGGGCGCCTGCAATAATATAGACGTTTTCATCGTTAATTCGATTAATCGCCGCACTGATACAGTCGAAAAATAAATACATGGTAAACTCCCGTTTACCATATATTTAATCAGCGGATTATCAAGATTCCGTGTGCCTGCTGTGAAGGAACCCTCAAAGGTCAGGAAGATTACGCTTTTCTCAACGATACCCTGAAGACCAGTCCACCTTTTTCATGCTTCTCAACCTCCAGCCTTCCTCCGTGGGCTTCACAGATTGCCCGCGCAATAGAAAGCCCCAGCCCTGAACCCCCTGAATGCCTCGAGCGGGAGACCTCTTCCCGAACAAAGGGTGTGAAGATATCGTCAAGCAGTTCATCCGGTACGGCGGGACCTTTGTCCCTGAAAATAACCGATACGGTGTCAGGCGTAGCCTCATAGCTAATTTCAAGCACGCCACCCTCTGCGGCATACCGTAGTGCGTTATCCATCAGGATCAGGAAGACCTGCCCGATACGATAAGGGTCTACCATGCCGCTAAGCATCAGATTCTGAGTGTGTTGGATAGACATCCCAGCGCGCCCGGCAGAAGGCGCAATCCAGGCCATTTTCTCCCTGACAATCTCACTCAGACCGGCAGGAACAATGTTCAGATTCAACTGGCCGGCATCAGCAAGCTTCAATAAGTGCAGATCTTCAACCAGCCGGTTTAGCTCGTTAAGCTGTCGCATAACCATTTTTAACTGGGTTTCGTTGGGCTCAAATACGCCGTCGAGCATCCCCTGGAGCCTGCCTGTTGCGGCGGTCAGCGGAGAACGGAGTTCATGAGCCATGGCAACATGGGATTTTTTGAGCTCCTTTTCATATCGTTCAAGCTGCATCGACATGCCGTTAAAACTTTCACTAAGGCTGCGTAATTCCAGAGGCAGGTGCTCCGGGATGGTGACGTTATTGCCAAAACTGCCCTGGGCAACCGATTTAGCGGCATTTGCCAGCGCGCTTATCTGCACGGAAAGCGGGCGGGCGGTTCTCAGCGTCAGCGTAAAAATGACAGGCATGACAATAAGGACCAGCACCGCGAGGATTAGCCAGTCAGTGATCCCCATCCCCGGTGTCCAGTAATCAACCCCGTACCAGCGATCGATGATCGCGTGATAGCGATTGATGTTCTGTTCAGGATCCTTAACCAGCCTGGCCAGTTCTGCCCTGACGTCAGCTGGCATCCGATACTCATGCCACTTGCTGTCGATATAAAAGCGCAGCCACATACAGAACGCGATCAGGATAATACTGCCGACGGCCAGCGAAATCACCTTGCGGCAAATCCAGTTCCACAGGGAGCTATTTTCACTTTTTGAGGCAAAGCGTGTGCGGTTCATGCGTTGGCAAACCTGTAACCGATTCCGCGGACGTTGATCAGCAGGTCTGGCTGACCCGCTGCATCGAGCTTTTTACGCAGGTTATAAATATGGGTATCCACTACCCGCTCGAGGGCATCACTTTCCGGCAGGCAGGCTTCCAGCAACGCCTGGCGGGTAAAAGCTTTGGAGGGCGATTTCAGGAACGTCATCAGCAGCGACAGTTCTGTGGGGGTCAGCTCCAGTGGCAGCGGGGGAACGCCCTCTTTTTCCACGGTGACAATCATGGAGTCCATATCGGCTTTAATGTTTCTGAACTGGAGAATATCCCCGCTGCGCTGGCCAGAATAACGCCTGAGGACCGCATGAACACGGGCAACAACCTCGCCTGGATTATAGGGCTTGACCACATAGTCATCGGCGCCGTAACGAAGCGCGCTGATTTTATCTGCTCCGTCACTAATGGCGGTGATCATGATCACCGGAGTGTCGCTGCGGCGCCTGACCGCAAGCAGGACATCCGTTCCGCTCATGGAGGGCAACATTACATCAAGAAGGATGAGATCGGGCTTCCAGCTGAAAATCAGATCCAGACCACGCTGCCCGTCACTGGCAATCGACGTCTGAAACTGTTCACGTTTAAGATAAGCCTCAAGCACATTGGCTGCATCCAGATCGTCTTCAATGATTAAGACACGTTTCACATAAGCACCTTGATTAAACCTTGATAAAGTCTTGCAGAGTTCTTGATTATTAGTGGGCATACTCCCGTTCCTGTTAAGCAGCATAATTCATTCCGGGAGTTTTATGAAGGAATTAAATACCATCCTGTCTACGCTATTTTTATTGCCCTCTGTAACTTACGCCGCTTCTGACATAAATAAATCCGAGATTACCGTTGGTATTGGAACGCAATATGCACCGCAATATATCGGGGCGGATAAATATGATGCTACGGTGGCGCCTTATTTTGACTGGACTAACGGAACCTGGTTCGTCAATTCAGAAAAAGGTGTTGGGATAACGCACTCCTTCGATAATGGCTTATACCTGGGGCAGGCGCTGGGCTACACATGGGGACGCACGGATGATGATGATTCATGGTTGCAGGATGGATCGAAACATCTTAAAGGCATGGGGAAAATTAAAACAGCGTTAAACTCAACAACCACCATGGGGTGGTGGATGGCTCCCTGGATTGGATTTGAAGGGAATATTATTGCACCGCTGACGGAAAGTCAGGGGGTGCTGTATAACATCGGTTTGAATGTGGTTTTGTTTAATGATGACAGCGACACCCTCACCGTCAGTACCATCAGAAATTATGGCGATGCGCGGTATAATAATACCTGGTTTGGTGTCAGTGAAAAGCAAAGTGCGAATACAGGGTTCAGGCAATTTAATGCCGACTGGGGATTAACCAGCGTCGATTATGGTATTAACTGGCAGCATTCATTTAGTCAAAACTGGTCTGGTTACGCAGACCTGCGATACACCACTCTGGCAAACCGCGTAAGCCATAGTCCCGTCGTGGATAAAGAGGATTATTTTGCGCTTACGGTAGGGGCGTTTTATACCTTCTGATTTAACCAGCCCTGACAAGTCAGGGCTGTTTCCCGGACGACTACGCGCCAAACGCGCCGTCGATGGTGTGCATTGCTCCGGTCACGAAGGAGGCCTCCGGGCCAGCCAGCCAGGCGACCATGCCCGCCACCTCTTCCGGACGCCCGTGCCGTTTGATGGCCATAAAGCTGTGCATCAGCTCCTTCATGGGACCACTCTCCGGATTCGCATCGGTGTCGATGGGGCCAGGCTGCACGACGTTGACCGTAATGCCGCGTGGACCGAAGTCACGTGCCAGGCCGCGCGCCAGCCCCTGGAGTGCGGATTTGCTGACCGCGTAAGAGGCCATGCCCGGGACGGGCATGCGATCGCCGTTCACGGAACCGATGACAATAATCCGTCCGCCGTCCGGCATCTGCCGGGCAGCCTCGACCGCAGCATGGTAAGGCGCGTGGATGTTGATACGGAACAGACGATCGACGGCATCGCTGTCCTGCTCCAGGGCATCACCGAACAGAGCGATCCCCGCATTGACGATCAGCACATCCAGCGGCCCGCTGTCACGCACCAGCTTAATCACCGCATCCCGGTCAGCGCTATCGACCTGTACCGCAACGCTTGCGGTTTCAGCGGCCAGCTGCGCGGCGGCGTCTGGCGAGCCGGCGTAGCTGAAGACCACCGACGCGCCCTCTGCCGCAAAACGCCGGACGATAGCCGCGCCAATCCCACGACTCCCGCCCAAAACCAGTACCGATCTCTTTTGTAATGCAGCCATAACCTATTCCTCATGATATTGTAGTGAGGATTACAATATTCGTCGGCAATACATGCCGTCAAGGAGTAATGTAGTGGTCACTACAAAAAATGGTCGTACCCCAGGGCGGCCTCGCCGGTTTGATCCTGAGCAGGCCATTGAAACTGCACAATATCTCTTTCATTCCCGCGGGTATGACGCGGTCAGTATTGCGGACCTGACAAAGGCGTTCGGCATTAATCCGCCCAGTTTCTATGCGGCCTTTGGCAGTAAATTCGGGCTCTATACCCGCGTGCTTGAACGTTATAACCACACCGGCGCGATCCCCTTTACGTCGCTTTTGCGTCACGATCGTCCGGTGGCTGACTGCCTGATGGACGTTCTGAACGAGGCGGCCAGGCGCTATGTTGCCGATCCGACGGCGGCCGGGTGCCTGGTGCTGGAAGGCACCCACTGCAACGATCCCGAAGCGCGCGAGGCGGCGTGCGGTTTGCATACGGCTGCTGAAAATAGCATTCGGGCTTATATCGCCGAACAGCATCCGCAGGAGGCCGTTCGGCTGACGGACTTTATCAGCACGCTGATGTCGGGTCTGTCCGCGAAAGCCCGGGCCGGAGATAGCCTGGCGCGTCTTCAGGAGACCGTGCGGCTGGCAGGTCTGGCAATGGAGCAGTTACTTCCGCGCTGAGCGGGCGCTGGCAACCTCTGCCGACTGGGCGTTTAAGCGGTAGGGCTTATCCCCGGCACCACGACGAGGGTGCCGGGCAGGACGGCTATCGGGAGGATAATAGTGGCGCGTAATCCATGTTCTCCAAATCCTCCAGCAGGCCGGGGCCGGTGGGATGCCAGCCCAACTGTTGCCGTGTCCAGGTGGAGGAGGCGCGCAGGTTCAGGCCAGCAAAAATGGCGAACCAGCCAAAATGTGCTTCCGCTTCTGAAGCCGGGATCGCTATCAGCGGCAGATTGAGCTTGCGGGCAACGATTTCTGCGATCTGTCGAAGGGGAACCCCTTCTTCGGCAACGGCATGGTAGCGCTTACCGCTTTCGCCATCCTTCAGCACCCGCCGGTACAGCGCTGCGACATCGCTGACGTGCGCCGCCGACCAGCAGTTATCGCCGTCACCGATACAGGCCACCACGCCTTTTTCAATCGCGTGTTGAATGTAATAAGTGATAAGCCCCTGACGCAGGGTGTCATGAACCTGTGGTAGACGCACAACCCGGACATCAATGTCTTCCGCGAGCAGCGCATTGCCCGCAAGTTCGGTTGCCACGCGGGGATTATGATTCCCGGCTTTAAATTGATTCTCCTGAGCAATGGCCGTAGCACCGTCATCGCCGATACCGGTGCCTGAGGTGATGATCAATGGACGATCGCTGCCTTTCAGCGCCTGGCCCAGGGCGTGGATAACCCGCCGGTCCTTTTCACAATTCTCGACGAAACGGTGAAAATCATGATCAAAAGCCGTATGGATCACCGCATCAGCACGCTCCGCGCCTGCGGCCAGGGTATCGGGATCGTCCAGCGTACCGCGATGAACGTCGGCTCCCGCATTGTTAAGCGCCTGGGCGCTGCTCTCCGAGCGGGCGAGGCCGGTGACCTGATGCCCGGCCGCCAGCAGTTCAGTGAGGATCCGGGAGCCAATAAATCCACTTGCACCGGTAAGGAAAATTCGCATGACATACCTCCAGATTAGGGTTCCGGAACAGAGTAGCGCTATAGTCAGACGAGAAAAGTAGAGACATTATCAGGGTATAAATCTTAACAGGATAACGGCGATGCAAACGGCAATGCAGTCACTGGGCGATTTTCTGCGGGCACGGCGTCTGCGCCTCGATCCCGCTGCGTTTGGCTTTATGGCGGGCAGGCGGCGAACGCCCGGATTGCGTCGTGAAGAGGTGGCTCAGCTCGCCAGTATCAGCCCGGCCTGGTATACCTGGCTTGAGCAGGGGCGCGGTGGGGCGCCGTCGCGGGAAGTGCTTAACCGCATCGCCAGCGGGCTGCGCCTGACCTCTCCGGAGCGCGAGCACCTGTTTATTCTGGCGTTCGGGCATCCACCCGAGACGCAGTTCACCCTGTCTGCCGATATCACGCCGCGTTTGCAGCGGGTTCTGGATGCCTTCAGCATCCCGGCGATCGTCAAAACCATCACCTGGGATGTAATCGCCTGGAATCGCGCTGCTGCATGCGTGTTAACCGATTATTCGCGGTTGCCCGCGGCGGAGCGAAATGTTCTGCGCCGGTTATTCACCGATCCGCAAATGCGCCGGGCGCAGGATGACTGGCAGGCGATCGCGCGGCTGGTGGTGAATGCATTTCGCGCTGACGTGGCGCGAGCGGGAACATCGCCGGAGACCCACAACCTGATTGACGAGCTGTCCCGCCAGAGCCCTGAGTTCGATGCCTGGTGGCGCAGCAATGATATCGCCAGTCATGGTGAGGGCGTAAAACGTATTTATCATCCGCAGGCAGGGGCGATAGACCTTGAGTTTTCGACCTTTGCGGTGGAGGGGCGACCGGATCTGGCGATGCTGGTGTTTAACCCGGCAACCGAGGAGAGCCGGCAAAAAATTGAGGCTCAGGTTGTACTGACCGGTAAAAAAGACGGAAATTAAGGCAGCCGGTACGCCAATCAACGTGCGAGAGTTTGTGCCTGCTGCAAGACTGAGCTAACTAACGTGAGAAGAAGGTAAAAGGCCGGAATGTCCGCTTGGTGGCAGAAGCGGACCTTGCAAAGATCTAAACTCTAAGCTCCTCATAGGAAATCATAATATGCTCACGAAATGGCAATCGCTGCCGTAAGTCTTCGTAGTACTTTCTGACCTGAGGAAGTTCTGCACGGCAAATATCTATGTCGAAATAGCGAAAAAGCACATGCCCAAATTGTATATCTGCAAGTGTAAAATCATTACTGGCAAGGTATTGATATCGCGTTAGCTGCTTTTCGGCAATCAACAGGCGCTTTTCAAAAGATTCTACAGCCTTTTGGATAGCCCTAGGATCTCGTAAATGCGCAGGCGTGCGGACTACGCGCCAAAAAATTGGCTCATTAAAGTTCATTGCAACACTGATTTTTGCCCATTCAGTCCAGCGATCAACATTTGTTCTTTCCAGTAAATCCGTAGGCCAAAAGGACTCGTGCCCGTAACGACAAGCTAGATATCGCAGGATCGCACCAGTTTCCCAGAAAGGTGGACCCCCGTTATCTCTGATAACGGGTATGGTTCGATTAGGATTTAACAGGTAAAAATCATCAGTATCTGTCCCTCCATATTTATGCCCTACATCATATCGTTGATAAGGCAACTCCAGTTCACCGATACACCACATTAAGGCCTGAACGTTCGACGATGTTTTCCTTCCCCATACTTTGAGCATTTAAAATCCTCTTTCGAATAGACCAGCGTATTAATTAGCTCATTCTGAAGAAAAAAACACATGCTTGATATAAATGAATGATACTAAAACGTACTTAGACTTAGCTACGGCTCATGCATGTGCTACGGCAGCTATGCATCAGCACCATCAGATACTGACAGAGGGCGGCACACAGGCAACATGGCATCGTATTACAGGCTGGTAGCAGAGCCGGCTTATATGGGCTTACCCTTGCCGGTTTTATCGTGCTATCGTCCGCTTTTTGCCAGGACGTCGCCAGAAACTCAGTTTGCGGAGCTTGTTATCTGGTTTGAAGTACGGGAATGAGCGGTTCTCCAGGATCCACGCCTAACTGTATTAGGTCCGCTTTTCGCTCGCAGCGGATCTTCCAGAACGAGCATGCCTGCTCAGTGCCAGAAGCGGACTTAAATAATCGCCAGTGGCATTGCTGATAATCCTCTTAAGTCCCGATGGCAGCCTTAGAGGTTGTGCCCTAATGTTAATGAACGTTAAAGTTGCTCAAAATTATTATGGCAATATCAGGAAGTAACTTATGGCACGTCGACGTGAACTAAAAGGTATAGCGAATGCTATTAGTGGGAGTTTTGTAAGCAGAAACAACGACTTTAATGGTTACTGGTCAATAGGCCAGATTAAATCGTTCGCTCTAGATAACGGCCTTACCTCAGTGATTTTTCCTCTCACCCTTCCTATTACCAACCCCGTAGACAATCTGCAAAGCTACACGGTTAACCGCTACGCTAAAATGCTCAAAAGCCTATTAATTAAACAGAAATTACCTGGCATCTGGGTAAGTAATGCAGTCATTAAGATCGACTTTAACGCTAATGCGAAACATGCAAAATTCTACGAATACACCACCTCAGGCGAACCTTTCCAATGCACCTGTAAGATAACTGATGATATTGACCGAGACTACTCATCCATAATGTATGGACGTTGCTTGCCGCATTCTGCTGTTCGGGAGTTAAAATCGACTCGAAATTCACCATTAATTTAACTTCCGTTTCTCGCTCAGAGCATACGTTGGCCCACAACATAGCTCGCTTTGTGCGGGAGCGGATATTTATTTACCATAACTGTCTAAAAGTAAATCGTTGGGTTTGCGTATCCGCTTCAGAAAACAGTCATTTTGAATAGGCGGGTGCATCCAATAAAGCTGTGTAATCGACATCCCTATAGCAGCCATCTGAGAGGCTTTGACGACACCTACGTGTTCGTAGGTATAACGCTTTACCTGTGTTATTGTGTTAATAAGTGCGTTAGTAAATTAAGGTTGATATATGCCCCGATTTAATTACATGAGCGACAACTACTTGCCGACAGTATTTTCCGATGAGTCATTTACTTGTGATTGCTGTAAAAAAATTAGCAATGTTAAATATATCGGCCCCCAATATTCCCCTGCGGATAATGATGCCATGCTGTGCCCGGATTGCATTCAAACTGGCGAGGCTGTTAAATCCGGCTTAGTCGATTTTTTTAATGAAATAGATCCTGAATGTGTCGATGATGACGTGTCGAGTGAAATTTCGTGCCGCACACCGGGCATCTTTACCTGGCAAGATCAGGAATGGGCCACGCATTGTAATGATGCTTGTGAATTTCATGGTGATGCTACGGCTCAGGATATAATCGAAGCAGATGAAAAAACTATCCAAATCTGGATGGAAAGATACGACCAAAGCCGGAATGACTGGGATACCTTCATGAGCGGGTATCAACCCGGAGGAGATCAGGGGCTTTATAAATTCTCGTGTAAACACTGCAGCGCTATCGTTCTTAATTGGGATTTCTCATAGTTCCTGAGAACAAAGAGAGTTGAATGGCCACGAAGCCGATATGCACGTTTGAATTCTTTGATAATTGGTAACGTCCGCTTCTCGCTCATAGCAGACCTTGCAACGCTTCAGACGGTCTGCTTTGTGCCAGAAGCAGACGTTAATTATCGTGAGTTTTGCTGGATTAAGATAATTGGCAAGCGTACCTCCACAATCTCTCAAGTTTACATTTGATTACAAATGTTCTCTATTCGCACACATTTCGTATGTGCAATAGTCAGGCAGCACATTTTGCCAAAACAATGTAAGAGGGATTTTATGTCAGGAATTAGAGAGTTAAGCCTTAATGAGATAGCCATAGTTAGTGGTGGTGAAGGGCATGGTACTGAGGTAAATCGCGATCGGCAGGAAGCTCGTTCAAAAGGTAGTACTTCTTATGGCGGACAGGCTAATGGTTTTCAGCCTAATTATGCCGCAGGCGCCGCTGGTGCAAATATGTTCAACGATTTAAGTAGTAATTGCGGGCTGGGGATGATTGGTGGTGCAGCTGGCTTAGCAGGCGCAGCAGCTTCCCGAAGCATCGCAGGTGCTGTTTCTTCTCTTGCCGGCATGGTTGCAGGTTGTAAGCCTGATTCCAAGGCTGCGTCGAAAAATGGCTCTCCATTTCGTTGATTTATCATAGGTCCGTAAACTATGAACTTCAGTAAGTATCTTAACATTGTGTTAGCTTCAATTTTCTCGGTTTTTGTTACTTACTATTCAGTCATTCTACTTAATTTCAATGCCCCATCAACTGGGACTGAAAAAGCAGCTTATGTTTTTACAATATTTAGTATTATTTATACTTGTGGGAAGTTAGTTCCATTAACTATGGGTAAACTAATCTCTGCTTCAGAAAGACTGATAAAGTTTATAGTCAAAAATTAAGCGGTCAGATCACACACCCCTTTTATGATAAATTATAGGGGTGTTTATTTTCAAAAAAACTAGTTAGCGGTAACTAAACAGGTTTTCAAAAATGCCGATGCTCATGATGTCTTTAAGAGAAGA
>Ga0308168_1000580_pt1 | contig 42830 bp, 41 predicted proteins | sample PhyCR2_FD_202133 | JGI IMG/M metagenome (GOLD analysis project Ga0308168, IMG submission 202133) | Phyllosphere microbial communities from UC Gill Tract Community Farm, Albany, California, United States - DLSLRC.R2 | ecosystem: Host-associated > Plants > Phyllosphere > Unclassified | place: USA...
GCCCCAGGAGAAAACAATATGACTCTGCGTAAATTCGCAGGGCTAGGCGCCCTGTTGTCCATCGTAATGCCCGGCATCGCCATGGCGGCAGACGAAGTGGCAGCGCCAGTCCTCAATTCCGGCGACACCGCCTGGATGCTCACCTCGACAGCGCTCGTGCTGTTCATGACCATCCCCGGCCTGGCGCTGTTCTACGGCGGTATGGTTCGCTCGAAAAACATTCTTTCCGTGCTGATGCAGTGCTTCGCCATTACCGGTCTGATCAGCATCCTGTGGGTCATTTATGGCTACAGCATTGCCTTCGACACCACCGGCATGGAGCAGGGCGTCGTCAACTTCAATTCGTTCTTCGGCGGCATGGGCAAGGCGTTCCTCGCCGGTGTCACGCCTTCGAGCATCACCGGCCCGGCGGCGCTGTTCCCTGAGGCAGTGTTCATCACCTTCCAGATGACCTTCGCGATCATCACCCCGGCGCTGATCGTCGGTGCGTTCGCCGAGCGCATGAAGTTCTCCGCGATGCTGATCTTCATGGGCATCTGGTTCACTCTGGTTTATGCACCGATCGCGCACATGGTCTGGTCCGGTAACGGCGGCCTGATGTGGGACTGGGGCGTGCTCGACTTCGCTGGTGGCACCGTGGTGCACATCAACGCCGGTATCGCCGGTCTGGTCGCGTGCCTGGTACTGGGCAAGCGCAAAGGCTTCCCGACCACACCAATGGCTCCGCATAACCTCGGCTACACGCTGATGGGCGCGGCGATGCTGTGGGTCGGCTGGTTCGGCTTCAACGCTGGTTCCGCTGCTGCCGCCAACGGCACTGCCGGTATGGCCATGCTGGTTACCCAGATCGCCACTGCTGCTGCGGCACTGGGCTGGATGTTTGCCGAGTGGGTCACCCACGGCAAGCCAAGCGCGCTGGGCATTGCTTCGGGTGTGGTCGCCGGTCTGGTCGCGATCACTCCGGCTGCTGGCACCGTGGGCCCGATGGGTGCACTGGTGATCGGTCTGGCCGCAGGCGTGGTGTGCTTCTTCTGCGCCACCACCCTGAAACGCAAACTCGGCTATGACGACTCCCTGGATGCCTTCGGCGTGCACGGTATCGGCGGTATCCTCGGCGCGATCCTCACCGGTGTGTTTGCCGCACCGGCACTGGGCGGCTTCGGCACCGTGACTGACATTGGCGCGCAGGTCTGGATTCAGATCAAAGGCGTCGGCTTCACGGTGATCTACACCGCGATCGTCACCTTCATCATCCTCAAGGTGCTGGACGCCGTCATGGGTCTGCGCGTAACCGAGGAAGAAGAGTCAGTCGGCCTCGATCTGGCACAACACAACGAACGCGGCTACAACCTGTAAGTACGCGCGATAAAAAAATTGCCCGGTTCGCCGGGCATTTTTTTGTCCGGGATTTGTCATTCAGGGAGCGGCTGAAAGGATTTTTCTTACGGCTTTGGTCGTCTTTACGACGAGGCTTTTTCTGCGGGCAATCGCTTACATCGCTGCAGGAATATTAGGGCCTTTGTTTTTTTTCAGAGCACGCTAGAATGCGCCCCGAACGAGCGGAGAACTGTATGTGGCAACAGACTCTGATAACCCTGCGGGCAAGGCCCCGGGGCTTTCATCTGGTGACGGACGAGTTGCTCGCAGGCTTGCCTGAACTCAAGACCTGTCGGGTCGGTCTGTTGCATTTGTGGCTGCAGCACACGTCGGCATCGTTGACCATCAACGAGAACGCCGATCCGGCAGTTCGTCGCGACTTCGAACGATTTTTCAATCGTCTGATCCCACAAGGAACAGACGGCTACGAGCACAACGACGAAGGCCCGGATGATCTCCCGGCGCACTTCAAGGCCAGCGTGCTTGGTTGCCAGATCAGTCTGCCGGTTGCGGCAGGGCGTCTGGCGCTGGGTACCTGGCAAGGGATTTATCTGGGCGAGCACCGTGATCATGGCGGTGCCCGTAAAGTCCTCGCCACCTTGCACGGTGAACAGGCATGAGCCGCTGCCGGGCAGCGGCAGAAGATTTTTCAACGGCGGCTTCGACAGCCGCCAAAGCTGGTCTATAACTAATCTGCTTTTGGCAAGTCATGAGGTAGAACATGAGCGACGATGATCTGGAAAACGACGACCTCGAAGTAGGCGACGAAGACGAGGCCGAGGAAGGCCTGGAAGCGGCAGCGGAAGACGTTGCCGAAGACGATGGCGGTGACGACACGCCGGCCCCGGCTGCCAAAGGCAAAGCCAAGGCTGCGGTCTCGGTCGACGAGTTGCCGAGCATCGAAGCCAAGAACAAGGAGCGTGACGCCCTGGCCAAGGCCATGGAAGAATTCCTTGCGCGCGGCGGCAAGGTGCAGGAAGTGGAGGCCAACGTGGTCGCCGATCCGCCCAAGAAGCCGGATAACAAGTACGGCAGCCGCCCTATCTGAGGCGCGTCGCTCGCTTGCTGAAAAAGCCCGCCGTCGCTGCGGGCTTTTTTATGCCTGGAATAAATCCGTTGAAAACAAATGCAGTCCCCTGTGGGAGCGAGCCTGCTCGCGAAGAGGGCATGTCAGCCGACATACATGTTGAATGACACACCGCATTCGCGAGCAAGCTCGCTCCCACAGGGTTTGTGGATTATTTCGAGGTGGCATTCCAGCGTGCGAGGACGGCGGGCAATTCGGTCAGGTTGCGAATTTCCGCATCAGGCAAGCGCTCCGCTTCCCAGACCTTGCCCGTCGGGTTGAACCACACCGCGCGCAAGCCCGCCTGCTGCGCCCCGGCGATGTCATCGCCGGGATGATCGCCGACATGCACCGCCGCTGCGGGGCTTACACCACCGCGCTGCAACGCTTCATGAAACAGCCGCGCATCCGGTTTGGCGATGCCGATGTCTTCGGCGCACAAGGCGAACTTGAAGTAATCCGCCAGCCCCAACCGACGCACGTCGGCATTGCCATTGGTGACCACGCCGAGGGCATAGTGATTGGCGAGCAGCTCCAGCAGCGGCTCGACTTCCGGGAACACCTCGATCTGATGCCGCGCATGCAGGAACACTTCAAAAGCCTTGTCAGCCAGCTCCGACGCTTCGCCGTGGGCATACCCGGCTTCTTCGAGCGCATGGAACAGCACACGTCGACGCAGCGCGCTGATGCGGTGCTTGAGCCCCGGTTCGCCCGCCAGCACGCGCTCGCGAATCGACCACAAATGCTCCACCGGCACCGCGCCCAGGTTCGACGCATGTTCGCTCAGCCATTCGCGCAACACGGTTTCGGCGCTGGCGATCACCGGAGCGGTGTCCCACAGAGTGTCGTCGAGGTCGAACGTGATCAACTGAATGCTCATGAATCATCGCCTTTCATGCGTTTGGCCCGGGGATGGGCGCTGTCGTAGACCGCCGCCAGATGCTGGAAGTCGAGGTGGGTATAGATCTGTGTGGTTTTGATATCAGAGTGACCGAGCAATTCCTGCACCGCGCGCAAGTCCTGCGAGGACTCGAGCAAATGGCTGGCGAACGAGTGCCGCAGCATGTGCGGATGCAGGTTCTGCCCCAGTTCGCGCTCGCCAGCCAGTTTGACCCGCACCTGAATCGCCCGCGGGCCGAGGCGTCGGCCTTGCTGGCTGACAAATACCGCATCGTCCGCCGGGTTGGTCATGGCGCGCAGCGGCAACCAGTGTTCAAGGGCTTCGCGGGCCTTGGTGCCAACCGGCAACAGCCGGGTCTTGCTGCCCTTGCCGAGCACCTGAACCATGCCGTCGGCGAGGTCGAGTTGATCGAGATTGAGCCCGGTCAGCTCGGACAGGCGCAGGCCAGAGGAATAGAACAGCTCGAGAATCGCCTGATCGCGCCGGGCGAGAAAATCGTCCTCGACCGCACCTTCCAGCAGCTGCAATGCGCGGTCGGTATCAAGGGTTTTCGGCAGGCGCCGTTCGCCTTTCGGCGGGGCCAGGCCGGTGGCCGGGTCGTGGTCGCACAGGCCTTCGCGATTCAAGTAGTGATAGAGCCCGCGCACCGCTGAGAGCAGGCGGGCGAGGCTGCGCGAGGACTGGCCTTGCGCATGCAACCGGGCGATCAGGCTGCGCAGGCGCTGGATGTCCAGCGCGGCCCAGCTGCCGATGTTCTGCTTGATGCACCAGCCGAGGACTTTATCGAGGTCGCGGCGATAAGCCGACAGGGTGTGCGGCGACACCTGTCGCTCACTGCGCAGATGTTCGCAGTAAGCGTCCAGTTGTCGTTCCATGGTCAGCGTACCGAGCGCAGCGAGCTGTTGACCCGTGGCAGCACGCGGCCCATGACCTCGGCGATGTAACTGAGGAACAGCGTGCCGACCGAGCTCTTGTAGTGCTGCGGGTCACGGCTGGCGATGGCCAGAATGCCGTGAATGCCCTGATGGCTGACGGCAACCACGGCGGTCGAGCCGATCTGCTGGCGCTGTTCTTCGCCGAAGAGGAAGTCCAGCTCATGTTCACGCAGGCTGCCGCTGACGCTTTTGCCTTCGGTGAGCAGGCCGCCAATCGCGGTTTGCGCATCGGCGTGGGTTACCCAGCGGCCGACCGGGGCCGGGTTGTCGCCGAGCAGGATCAGGCTGACGAAGGGCACCTGGAAATCCTGACGCAGGCTGTCTTCAACGCTGATGACCACGTCTTCCAGGGTCGATGCATCCATCAGCGCGAGAATCAGGCGGCGGGTTTTTTCGAACAGGCGATCGTTGTCGCGGGCCACGTCCATCAGATGCGAAAGGCGATGGCGCATCTCGATATTGCGATCGCGCAGGATGGTCATCTGCCGCTCGACCAGCGATACGGTGTCGCCCCGTCGGTGCGGAATGCGCAGCGACGGCAGCAGCTCTTCGTGCTCGACGAAGAAGTCCGGATGAGCCTCCAGGTAGGCGGCAACCGCGGCTGCCTCGAGGCTCTCGGACGCTGATTCGTCGACTGGTCGGGCGGGTACCTGTGGCTTGTCGGTCATGATTTCTGCTCGCTCAAAGACGCACTTGTCCTTCGTATACACGCACTGCCGGACCGGTCATCAACACCGGTTCGCCCGGGCCGGCCCACTCGATGGACAGACGCCCGCCGGGCAGGTCGATCAACAGCGGCGAATCCATCCACCCCTGACTGATGGCCGCCACCGCCGCCGCACAGGCGCCGGTGCCGCAGGCCTGGGTTTCCCCGGCGCCGCGTTCCCAAACACGCAGTTGCGCGCGATGGCGGTCGATGACCTGAAGGAAGCCGACATTGACCCGCGCCGGAAAGCGCGGATGGTGCTCGATCTTCGGCCCCAATTCATGCACCGGTGCGCTGTTGATGTCGTCCACGCGGATCACCGCATGGGGATTGCCCATCGACACGGCGGCCAGTTCGACCGTGGTGCCATCGACGTCCAGCGAATAGCTACTGGCCTGCGCTGGCGCCTGGAATGGAATGTCGGCCGGCACCAGGCGCGGCGCGCCCATGTTGACGCCGATCTGGCCGTCGTTACGTACGTCCAGTTCGATGATGCCGCCCTTGGTCTCGACCCGGATCTGCCGCTTGGCAGTCAGACGCTTGTCGAGCACGAAGCGGGCGAAGCAGCGCGCACCGTTGCCGCACTGCTCCACTTCCGAACCGTCGGAGTTGAAGATCCGGTAGCGGAAATCCACATCCGGGTTGCTCGGCGCTTCGACGATCAGCAACTGGTCGAAACCGATCCCGGTGTGGCGGTCGCCCCATTGCTTGGCGTGTTTGGGCTGAATGTGCGCGTGCTGGCTGACCAGGTCGAGGACCATGAAGTCGTTGCCCAGGCCGTGCATTTTGGTAAAACGCAGCAGCATGGGTTACTCCGGCAGCAGGCTTTCGCCGGCAAACAGCTCGGCCACGGTTTCGCGGCGACGCACTTCAAAAACCTGATCACCATCCACCAGCACCTCGGCGGCACGGCCGCGAGTGTTGTAGTTGGAGCTCATGACGAAACCGTAGGCACCGGCCGAATGCACTGCCAGCAAGTCGCCTTCTTCCAGCGCCAGCTCGCGGTCCTTGGCGAGGAAGTCGCCGGTTTCGCAGATCGGGCCAACGATGTCGTACTTGCGTGCAGCGCTGTCGCGCGGTTTCACCGCGGTGACGTCCATCCACGCCTGATACAGCGCTGGGCGGATCAGGTCATTCATCGCCGCGTCGACGATGGCGAAATCCTTGTGCTCGGTGTGCTTGAGGTATTCGACCTGCGTCAGCAACACGCCGCCATTGGCAACGATGAAGCGACCCGGTTCGAACACCAGCGCCAGATCACGCCCGTCGAGACGCTCGCGCACGGCTTTGATGTAGTCGGCAGCCAGCGGCGGCTCTTCATCGCGATAACGCACGCCCAGGCCGCCACCGAGATCAATGTGGCGCAGGTGAATGCCGCAATCGCCCAAGCGGTCGACCAGATCGAGCAGGCGATCCAGGGCGTCAATGAATGGCGGCAGCGTGGTCAGTTGCGAACCGATATGGCAGTCGACACCGACCACTTCCAGGTTCGGCAGATGCGCGGCGCGCACGTACACGTCTTCGGCGTCGGCAATGGCGATGCCGAACTTGTTCTCTTTCAGACCGGTGGAAATGTACGGGTGGGTGCCGGCATCGACGTCCGGGTTCACGCGCAGCGAAACCGGGGCGCGAACACCCAGCTCGGCGGCGACTACTTGCAGGCGCTCAAGCTCGTCGGTGGATTCGACGTTGAAGCAGTGCACGCCGACTTCGAGGGCGCGACGCATGTCGTCACGGGTCTTGCCGACGCCGGAGAAAACGATCTTGTCGGCGCTGCCACCAGCGGCCAGTACACGTTCCAGCTCACCACGGGAAACGATGTCGAAACCGGCGCCGAGACGGGCCAGGACATTCAGTACACCGAGGTTGGAGTTGGCTTTGACCGCAAAGCAGACCAGATGCGGCATGCCGGCCAGCGCATCGGCGTAGGCCAGATACTGCGCTTCGATGTGGGCGCGCGAGTAGACATAGGTGGGCGTGCCGAAGCGGTCGGCGATGGCGGACAGCGCCACACCTTCCGCGAACAGCTCCCCGCCACGGTAGTTAAAAGCGTCCATGGCGATCCCTTAGTAAACGTCGTGCTTGTGAGCCTTGGATGGCTGCTTCTGCGAAGACTGGGCTTGTTCGGCCGGGTCCTGGTCGTCATCGGGCAGGTACAGCGGGCCTTTTTGGCCACAGGCCGAGACCAGGCAGGCAACCGCGACGAGCGCAGCAAGGGAAGAGATCAGGCGCTTCATGGCGAAATCCTTGAAAATGCGTTAATTGCGCCGGAGTATACCGGCCACCCGGCAGCTTGCCTATGCGAGGGGGTTCCCGTCCGGCGGGGCTCCTGTGATGCGCATGATCCCTGTGGGAGCGAGCCTGCTCGCGAAGGCGTCGGCAAATTCAACAGGCTCGTTGCCTGACACACCGCTTTCGCGAGCAGGCTCGCTCCCACGGGGGCGGTGTTGGATGGGCCGACAGGTGCTTGGTCGTTAATCTTTGCAATCGGCCGGCAGCGTCCGTATCTTTCGGCGCTTGAGCCTGATCAGACATTTTTGAGGTTGCCGCAATGAGTTTGTCCGAAGCCCGTTTCCACGATCTGGTCGATGAAACCCAGGAAAAACTGGAAGACATATTTGACGAAAGCGATCTGGACATCGATCTGGAAAGCTCGGCAGGTGTCTTGACCGTCAAGTTCGAAAACGGCTCGCAGCTGATCTTCAGCCGCCAGGAGCCATTGCGCCAGCTGTGGCTGGCGGCCGTGTCCGGCGGCTTCCACTTCGACTATGACGAAGAAAGCGAGCGCTGGATGTGCGACAAGAGCGAAGAGCAATTGGGCGAAATGCTTCAGCGCCTCGTCAAGCAGCAGGCTGGCGCCGAATTCGATTTCGAAGGTCTGTGATTCGTGACGGATGCCGCGCCTGTTCGCCCGCCGAAACCGCTCTACAGCAACGTCAGCCCGGCGGTGCCTTCGCCGTGCACGGGAGTATGTCGATTGGACGAACAGAAAGTCTGCCTCGGCTGCGCGCGCCACGTTGAAGACATTCGCGAATGGCGCTCGGCCGATGATCAGCGGCGCCGGGTGATTTGCCAGCAGGCTGCTGCCCGCCAAAATTCTGTTTGATACCCCATTGTGGCGAGGGGATTTATCCCCGTTGGGTCGCGTAGCGGCCCCAAAATCTATACGGCTGCTGCGCAGCCGAACGGGGATAAATCCCCTCGCCACAAGGGTTTCACCCAGGCAAAAAAGGGCGTGACTTGTATATTTTTTGAGCTGTGATAGTGTCCGCGAACGCCTCAAACCACCGAGGCACGGTGAAAACCCCGTCTTTTTTGGCGGGGTTTTGCTTTTTTTGTGCAGAAGAAAGGAGTCTGCCTGGATCATGACCGCACCTTCCATCACCCTTACCCGTCTGGACGTGCAACGTCTGGAGCGCCTGATCGACAGCCTGAGCGAGAAAGACCAGGCTGCGCCGGGCGTGATTGCGCTGCAAACCGAGCTGGACCGCGCCGATACCGTGGTCGGCCACGATGAAGTGCCCGCCGATGTCGTGACCATGAATTCCCGTGTGCATTGCCGCGAAGAAGGCAGTGGCAAGGATTACCACCTGACGCTGGTCTATCCCAAGGACGCCAACGCCGATGAAGGCAAGATTTCCATTCTCGCGCCGGTCGGCAGTGCGCTGCTGGGTCTGAAGGTCGGTCAGCACATCGATTGGCCGGCCCCGGGTGGCAAGTCGCTGAAACTGACCTTGCTGGAAGTGGAATCGCAACCGGTCAACGGCGGCGCCTTTCCCGAATAAATCCCCGCTTCAAACCTGTTCGAGCGCTTCATTCAACGAGCGCTCCAGGTCTGCCTTATAGCGCAGATAAAGATTGCTTGAACTGTGCCCGTCACCGAGCAGCCCCGAGAGATCGAGGTCGGTGATGTAGCAGCGATAGCGTTCGGTCTCGCGGCGCTGCTCGACGATCTCCCGGGCGACCACGCTGAACAACTGGTCGCCATGCTCCAGCTCGCTGAATTCACGCTGATTGCAATACAGGGTGACCTGCACTTCGCCGGGCGCGGCTTTGCCGATGATTGCCTGTACGTCATAGAACGGTTTGTTCACCGGGGTCTGCGGTGCCGGCCGGGTTTCGACCCTGCGCGAGCGCCCCGGGCCTGACGGCAACAGCTGGTAATACAAAGTCTCGGGGCTGCCTGCAGGGCCACCGTCCATCGGCAATTGCGCTTCACGGCGGTATTGGATCGATTGCAGAAAACGCTGCAGCGGTACCAGCAGACTCTGCTCGTCGTGGTACGGCAGTTGCTGCTGCCACAGCGCATTGAATTCATCCAGCACGTACAGCTCGGCCTGCTGCTCGCTGATGCGGTAGAACACCTGAATGCACTCCGGCTGACCCATCGGCAGGATCAGCGCCAGGTCGTGATCTTCCAGTGCCATCGGGTCGAGATGCAGCGGGCTGTAGCGCGGTTGTTCTTCGCCCAGATAATCGAGCAGTGCCGGCAGAGTGGCGAGGGCGACATGGTTGACCTGACCCGGCACCAGCTCCAGCACGTGATAGTGCTGCTGCACCTGAATCAGGTAACGGTGATTCAACTCGCTGAGCAACAGGGTCTGCGCGGTGTCGACGATTTCCTCGACGCGGCGGGCAATGAATTGCGCGCGGTTGTGGCAGAAACAGCGCACCTTCAGCGACGGCTGCACCGGGCCGCGCGGCAGGTTGTTGAGATAATCGCGCATGCAATCGAGCAGCGCATGCGGGCCGTCGAAACGATTGACCAGCACTTCGTTCCAGCTGTTGAGCGTGACCTGATCGAGGGTCAGCACCAGGTTTTCGCGCACACCGGCATAGCTCAGCGAGTCGGTGCGTTCGGTGGTCATCAGGATGTTCAGATCACGGTGATGCTTGAGCGGGTCGACGCCGACGTTGATCAGCAGCAGCACTTCGCTGGGCACAGCGGCACGCAGCAAGGGCTCTTCGGCGACGGTGGACAAGGGCAGGGCGATGCACTGCTGCAGGCTGCCGAGCAGGTTGAACAGCTCGAACTCGCTCAAGTCGCTGGTGCCCGGATGCAGGGCCAGACGTGTGCTGCTGTCGATCACGCCGTTACGGTGGCACCAGGTCAGCAGTTCAAGCAGCTCGCGACTGCGCTTGATCGGCGCGAAGTGTTCCCACTCCAGTGCCGTCAGGCTGCCGTTGTACAGGCCCCACTGGGTCTGCCCCGGCTCCTTTTTGTTCGGCGACTGCACCAGGGTCAGGGTGTCTTCGGCCAAGTCCGGGGCGATGCCGGGGTTGATGAACTCGACCTTGTCGGCCTTGCGCTCGAACGCTGCGTACAGGCGCCGGCCGAGGACATTGAGGTCGCGCTTGTTGATCAGGCTGACAGTCTGTTCGCTGCGGGCGAACTGGGTCAGGAAGCGATAGCTGTAGTTGAGTTCGTTGACCAGCGCGCGGCGCTCGGCGCTGACCTGGCGGACTTTCCACTGACTGCGGCTGTCTAGCAGCGCCAGTTGCCGCTGATCCCAGTGCCACTCGCCAGCCAGGCGTTCAAGCAGTGTGCGTTGCCAGCCCTGGCTGCGGCTGTTGCCGGTGAGCTTGCGGTTGACCTTCAGATACAGCGCACGGCGCACCAGCTCAAGACGCTCCGGCTCGTTGCGGGCGATCAGGTATTCCTCGATACGGCGGTACACGACCATGTACGGGTCCAGTTCATCAAGATCGAGCTGATTGGCGAACACGGCTTTCTTGAAGCGCAGGCTCAGGCACTGCACGTGCGGGTGTTCACTGGCGTACACCTCGGTCAGCAGCAGTTTGAGCACAGACTTGTAGGGCGATTCGATGCCTTTGAACAACTGCCACAACCCGGCACCGATGAATTCCCCGGGCGGAATGGTCGCCATCGGCCCGAGATCGAGGGTTTCGTCGGCGCGAATAAAGCGTTTGGACAGCAGGGTGTGGGTGTAGGCGTCGTAGGCTGTTTCTTCATAGACCGGCACCAGCCACCAGATCGGCGTGCGCCCGGCCAGCCAGATCGCCGTGCGATAAAACTCGTCGAGCAGCAGATAGTGCTGGGTGCTGCCGCAGTTGTCCGAACTGAGCTGGGAATCTCGTTCGCCTTTGACGAAGCGCGCCGGGTCGATCAGGAAGAAATGCGCTTCGGCACCCTGGCTCGCAGCCCAGGCTTCCAGCAATTGGCACTTCTTGCTCAGTTCGGCGAGCTCGCTTTCGCTCAGATCCGGCCCATGGCAGACCCACACGTCCATGTCGCTCTGATCGGCCTGGGCCAGTGTGCCGAGGCTGCCCATCAGGAACAGGCCGTGGATCGGTCGCGGCGGGTTACTGCCATGGCGCGGCCTGTAAGAGAACGAGCGAGTCAGGCGCTGCGCCTCGGTTAGCGCATTGGCATCCGGCTCATAATTCGAGAGCCCGGCCGGCGTACTGCCCGAGACATAGCCAGGCAGCAACGGATGATTGACGTGAAAGAACAGCGGCAACAGCGTCAACACGCTTTGCTGGCGCGTCGACAAGCCTTCGAGAGCGCGGTCGAGGCGGCCTTCATTGAGTTTGAGAAAACGTGCGCGCAGTTGGCTGAGTACCTTGCGGTCGATGCCTTCGTCCAGGTCGGGGCGGATTTCGTGGGTGCGGGTCATGTCAGCTCAAACCGGCTTGCAGGCTCGGACGTAGAGGGTCTCGGAATGGCCGCAGTTTAGCCGCTGCGCGGCAGGACGTTTAAGCTGAATTTGTTTTTTGACGTCAGTTTTTTATCGACAGCGATCGGACGGGCCCGCGGAAATCCCGTGGCAGGAGTTCCCGTGGGCAAAGTCAGAGAAATCAGGCGGTTTCCTGTTCTTTCAAAATCGTCAGTACGGTCTGCACGTTTTGCGCGGCATCGCGACCGAGGCTGGTCAGATAACCGCCATCGGGCTGGTCGGTGAGTTCTTTTTCAAAGAGGCGCTGGGCAGCAGCGATATGTTTCGGGGCAGCGGTCTGGTGAATTTTCAGACCTTCCTGGGAACTGTCCAGGTTGAAGAGTGCAAGGACTTCCAGTTCGGCAACCAACTCAGGGGTAAGCGACATAAGGACTCCAGACTTTCTAGGAATTGGACGACAGCGCCTCTAAGGTGAACCCGCTGGTGCAGCATGTCCAGTGCTCGGATCAGGGGATTTTGTCTTGAGGCGAATTCCAGTGTAGTCGGGCGGCAGCAGATGGCTGGATGGATGCGTAACAAACCTTGTGGGAGCGAGCCTGCTCGCTCCCACAGGAATGATGTGGTTACTGCTTTTCCGGTGGCAGCTCTGGCAAAGCGCGCAGTGCCGCTTCGTACCACTGGGTGTCGAACGGGCGATCTTCATCGAGCATCGCGTCAATTTCGAAAGCCAGCACATGGGCCATCAGATTGAGGATCTCCTCACGGTCCATGCCGACCAGAGTCAGCTTGTTCAACGTCGCCTTCGCCGCCGGCGGGTTGTCGCTTTCGATCTGGTTCTCGATGGCTTCGATCAGCGTCGCTTCGGTGAATGCTTCTTCGTCGTCATCGTTGACGATATCTGTCGGCTCGCTCATGGCAGGCTCCTCAGGGAAAGGCGCCAGTTTACCCGCATTCAGCGGCGTGATGCTGCTGGCGGGAAACGCCGCGGCGATCTATAAACAGGCACTGCCCACCCCGCACGGCCTGGAGGCTCTGTGATGTTCAAGCTCTACGGATTCGCTGTCAGCAACTACTACAACATGGTCAAACTGGCGCTGCTGGAAAAAGGCCTGCCCTTCGAAGAGGTGACCTTCTACCCGGCGCAAACCCCGGAGTCACTGGCAATCAGTCCGCGTGGCAAGGTCCCGGTGCTGGGTGTCGACGCCGGTTACATCAACGAAACCGCGATCATCCTCGAATACCTCGAACAAGCACAAAAGGGCACGCCACTCCTGCCCAGCGACCCGTTCGAGCGCGCGCAGGTATTGGCAATTGCCAAGGAGATCGAGTTGTACATCGAGTTGCCGGGGCGTGCCTGCTATGGCGAGGCGTTTTTCGGTGTGACATTGCCGGAGGCGATCAAGGAGAAGACCCGGACCGAGCTGCTGCTGGGCTTCGCCGCGCTGGGCCGTCATGGCAAGTTCGCCCCCTACGTGGCGGGTGACAGCCTGAGCATTGCCGATTTGTATTTCCTCTACAGCGTGCCGCTGGCCTGTGCGGTCGGGCAGAAGCTGTTCGGGATTGATCTGCTGGCCGAGATGCCGCAGGCGAAAGCGTTGCTGGAGCGGCTTGAGCAGAATCCGCATGTGCAGAAGATCGCGGGGGACAAGGACGCGGCGATGCCGGCGTTTTTGGCGATGATTGCTGCCAAGAAGTGAATTTTGTAGCGCTCTGAAGGAAGCCTTCGCGAGCAGGCTCGCTCCCACATTGAACCGGTGGTGAACACAAATTTTGTGAACATCCAGAATCCCTGTGGGAGCGAGCCTGCTCGCGAAGCTCTTGGCTTTTAGCGGCTGGCCAGCAGGGCCTGGCCGCGCGCCACCGCAGCCTTGACCTGCGCCGGCGCGGTCCCGCCGATATGGTCGCGGGCATTCACCGAGCCTTCGAGGGTCAGCACGGCAAACACGTCCTGCTCGATCTGATCGCTGAACTGACGCAGTTCTTCCAGGCTCATCTCGGCCAGATCCTTACCGCTGTCGACGCCGTATTTCACTGCGTGGCCCACGATTTCGTGGCAGTCACGGAACGGCAGGCCACGGCGCACCAGATAATCCGCCAGGTCGGTCGCGGTGGAGAAACCGCGCAGTGCCGCTTCACGCATGATCGCGTGTTTCGGCTTGATCGCCGGGATCATGTCGGCGAACGCGCGCAGGGAATCGCGCAGGGTGTCGGCAGCGTCGAACAGCGGCTCCTTGTCTTCCTGATTGTCCTTGTTGTAGGCCAGCGGCTGGCCTTTCATCAGGGTCAGCAGGCCCATCAGCGCGCCGAAGACGCGGCCGGTCTTGCCGCGCACCAGCTCAGGCACGTCGGGGTTTTTCTTTTGCGGCATGATCGAGCTGCCGGTGCAGAAGCGATCCGGCAGATCGATGAACTGGAACTGCGCGCTGGTCCACAGCACCAGCTCTTCGGAGAAACGCGACAGGTGCATCATCGCGATGCTCGCGGCCGAGCAGAATTCGATGGCGAAGTCGCGATCGGAAACGTTGTCCAGCGAGTTGCCGCCGACGGCGTCGAAGCCGAGCAGTTGCGCGGTGTATTCGCGGTCGATCGGGTAGGTCGTGCCGGCCAGCGCGGCGCTGCCCAGCGGCATGCGGTTGGTGCGCTTGCGGCAGTCGACCAGACGCTCGTAGTCGCGGCTGAGCATTTCGAACCAGGCCAGCATGTGGTGCCCGAAGGTCACAGGCTGTGCGGTCTGCAGGTGGGTGAAGCCCGGCATGATGCTCGCGGCCTCACGTTCGGCCTGCTCCAGCAGGCCCTTTTGCAGACGGGTGATCTCGGCGAGGATCAGGTCGATTTCATCGCGCAGCCACAGGCGGATATCGGTGGCAACCTGGTCGTTGCGGCTGCGCCCGGTGTGGAGCTTTTTACCGGTGACGCCGATGCGGTCGGTCAGGCGTGCTTCGATGTTCATGTGCACGTCTTCGAGGTCGACGCGCCAGTCGAACTGGCCGGCCTCGATTTCGCGCTGGTCGAAAGTGACGGAGGCGGTGAAGCGGGCGACGAAGGCGTCGACGGGTTCACTGAAGCGGCCGCCCCAGGACTGATTGGTCTTGTCAGTGCTCATGAATTCGCTCGTATCGGCTTGAAGAAATGGCGTGAAACGCTGGCGCGGATAATAACAGGGTTGCCAATCCTGTCGCTGACACCGGTCGATACGTTTTTTCGCGGATGTGTCAGGCATGTCCGGCGCGGTCTGCAAGGAATTTACAAAAGGATATTTTTTGATTGAGCAATATCGTTCCGACGAACGTCTACAGTGGACATAAGGGTCGGTGCGAATGCGGATCATGCAAAGGTCCGGCCACTGGCTATAAGAAGAGGGGGCGGGTGAGTTGTACAACGGTCACCCACCGTGAGAAACGCAGGAAACACTGGGCTCCGAGCGGTACGACCCGGACGCTGGCAAATATTGCTGGCCGACGTACGGCACTTTTTGGCGCTCGGGCTAGTCTTAGCGTGGATCGCGGTGACGGAGGTCACTACACCTGTCTACGCTATCCTTGTGCGAGACTCACGCAGGAATCCAGCGCAATATGAATGTCCTGATCGTTGATGACGAACCCCTGGCTCGCGAGCGCCTAAGCCGTATGGTGAGCGAGCTCGAGGGTTACACAGTCCTGGAGCCCAGTGCCACGAATGGCGAGGAGGCGTTAGCGCTGATCGACAGCCACAAGCCGGATATCGTGCTGCTCGATATCCGCATGCCGGGCCTCGATGGCCTGCAGGTTGCTGCCCGACTGTGCGAACGAGAGACGCCGCCGGCCGTGGTGTTTTGCACCAGTCCCGATGAATTTGCCGTGGAAGCCCTGCAGGCCAGCGCCGTGGGCTATGTGGTGAAACCTGTGCGAACCGAACACTTGAATGAAGCCCTGAAGCGGGCTGAACGTCCCAACCGGGCGCAACTCTCGGCCCTGACCCGTCCCGCTGCCGAAAGTGGCAACGGTCCACGCAGCCACATCAGCGCACGGACCCGTAAAGGCATCGAGCTGATTCCGCTGGATCAGGTGGTCTACTTCATCGCCGACCACAAATACGTGACCCTGCGTCACGAAGCCGGCGAGGTGCTGCTCGACGAACCCCTCAAAGCCCTTGAAGACGAATTCGGCGAACGCTTTGTGCGTATCCACCGCAACGCGCTGGTCGCTCGCGACCGTATCGAGCGATTGCAACGCACACCACTGGGACATTTCCAGTTGTTCCTCAAAGGCCTCAATGGCGATGCACTGATTGTCAGCCGGCGGCATGTTGCCGGTGTGCGCAAGATGATGCAGGGGCTTTGACCCGGTCCTCACCGGGCTTTTCGAGTTTTTTTATCCGGCATGGCTGGCCAGGGAGGGCACGCCGGTTCTGATTCAGGTCAAAGCGAAATTGACTGAGCTGTTATTATCCGCCGTATCTATTCAGTACGGATTGTTCCATGTCCCCTCGCGAAATCCGCATCGCCACCCGTAAAAGTGCGCTGGCCCTCTGGCAGGCCGAATACGTCAAAGCCCGTCTCGAGGCGGCCCACCCGGGCCTGCTGGTGACGCTGGTGCCCATGGTCAGTCGCGGCGACAAGCTGCTCGACTCGCCACTGTCGAAGATCGGCGGCAAGGGTTTGTTCGTCAAGGAACTGGAAACCGCGCTGCTGGAAAACGAAGCCGATATCGCCGTGCATTCGATGAAAGACGTGCCGATGGACTTCCCGCAAGGCCTGGGTCTGTTTTGCATCTGCGAACGTGAAGACCCGCGCGATGCATTCGTCTCCAACACCTACGCCAGTCTTGAAGCGCTGCCTGCCGGGGCCATCGTCGGCACTTCGAGCCTGCGTCGGCAAACGCAATTGCTGGCGCGGCGTGCCGACCTGCAGATCCGTTTCCTGCGCGGCAACGTCAACACCCGTCTGGCCAAACTCGACGCCGGCGAGTACGACGCGATCATCCTCGCCGCGGCCGGTCTGATCCGCCTGGGTTTCGAAGAGCGCATCACATCGGCGATCAGTGTTGATGACAGCCTGCCGGCCGGTGGTCAGGGCGCGGTCGGCATCGAATGCCGCAGCGCCGACCACGAAATCCACGCCTTGCTCGCGCCTTTGCATCACGCCGATACCGCTTCGCGGGTGAACGCCGAACGCGCCCTCAACAAACATTTGAACGGCGGCTGCCAAGTGCCGATCGCCTGCTACGCCGTGCTTGAAGGCGAGCAGTTGTGGTTGCGCGGTCTGGTCGGCGAACCGAGTGGTGGCAAGCTGCTCAGTGCCGAAGCCCGGGCGCCGCGTGCCGACGCGGAAATCTTGGGTGTGCAGGTCGCTGAAGACCTGCTCAAGCAAGGCGCCGACGACATTCTCAAAGCGGTGTACGGCGAGGCGGGGCACGAGTGACGGCCTGGCGCCTGCTGCTGACGCGCCCGGCAGACGACTGCGCGGCGCTGGCCGAACAGTTGGCCGGGCACGGAATTTTCAGCAGTTGTCTGCCGCTTTTGGACATCGTTCCGCTGCCGCTCTCTGACACTATTCGCCAGGCGATTTCGCGATTGCCCGCTTGCAGCGCGGTGATTGTGGTCAGCAAACCGGCGGCGCGGATTGCGGTGGATCTGCTTAAGTCCGAAGGCACAGCGCCGTTGAGCATGCCGTGGTTCAGCGTCGGCGCGGCGACCGCAGGCATTCTTCGCGAGCATGGTCTCGATGTCAGCTTCCCGGCTGACGGCGATGACAGTGAAGCCCTGCTGCAATTGCCGCGTCTGCGCGAGGCGCTCGACCAGTCCGGCGCGCAGGTGATGATCCTGCGCGGCGAGGGCGGTCGTGAACTGCTCGCCGAGCGCCTGCGCGCGCTTGGTGCTAGTGTCGAGTATCTGGAATTGTATCGCCGCGACCTGCCAGCCTACCCGTCAAACGAGCTGCCACGGCGGATCGAAGCGGAACGCTTGAACGGGCTGGTGGTCAGCAGTGGACAGGGTTTCGAGCACCTGCGGCAGATGGCCGGCGATGCCTGGCCGAAGATCGCGCAGTTGCCGTTGTTTGTTCCAAGCCCGAGGGTCGCCGAGCTGGCACGTGCCGCCGGGGCTCAAACAGTTGTGGATTGCCGCGGCGCAAATGCCGCGGCTTTGCTGACGGCGTTACGGGAATGTCCCGTGCCGTTTTCTAATGCAAAGGATGGATACGTGAGCGAAACAGCCTTGCCAAAAGATGACGTCCAGCCTGCGCTTGATGCCCAGGTTGAAACTCCACCACCGGCCAAAGAGCCGCGCCGAGGCAATGGACTGGCGATTGTCGCCTTGCTGCTCGGTGCCGCCGGTGTCGCCATCGGCGGCTGGGGTGTCTGGCAGGTGCGCCACCTGCAGAGCAACACGCAGCAACAGTCGAGTCAGGTGCAGGCGTTGAACGATCAGGCGCAGAGTCTGAAACTCAACGAACAGCGTCTGACCGAGCGCTTGGCGCAGTTACCCGGTGCTGACGAGCTAGCCGAGCGCCAGCGTCTGGTCACGCAACTGCAGGGCGATCAGCAGCGTCTCAATCAACGTCTGGAAACCGTCCTTGGCGCCAGCCGCAAGGATTGGCGTCTGGCCGAGGCGGAACACTTGCTGCGTCTGGCCAGCCTGCGCCTTTCAGCGTTGCAGGACATCAGCAGCGCCCAGGCACTGGTGCAGGGCGCCGATGAAATTCTCCGTGAACAGAACGATCCGGGCTCCTTCGCCGCGCGCGAGCAAGTGGCGAAAACCCTGGTCGCGTTGCGCAGCACCGAACAGCCGGATCGCACCGGGCTGTTCCTGCGTCTCGGCGCGCTGCGCGATCAGGTCATCGACCTCACTGAGCTGGCGCCGGAGTACAAGGATCGCGGCGAGTCACTGCTGGGCCTGACCAGCGATGGCGATGGCGCCAGTCGCTGGGCACAGTGGTGGGACAAGGTATCGCGCTATATCCGCATCGACTTCAACGCTGACAAGAACGTCAAACCGCTGCTGGCCGGACAGAGCCTGAGCCAGGTGCGCCTGGCTCTGAGCCTGGCGCTGGAGCAGGCGCAGTGGGCCGCGCTCAACGGTCAGGCGGCGGTGTACACCCAGGCGCTGGCCGAGGCGCGCGATGTGCTCAAGGGCAATTTCAACCCGGACAACCCGCAAAGCAAAGTCATGCTGGAGCAGGTCGCCGAGCTGAGCAAGGAACCGGTCACCGTCAAGACGCCGGATCTGGCCGGCACCTTGAGTGCGGTGCAGGGATATCTGGAACGACGTAACGTCAATGCCGAGGAATCGGTGAAACCGTTCGCCAAGCCTGCCGCCAATGCTGGGCAGGAGGCGACCCCATGAAGCGCCTCTATGTAATCGTGTTTCTGGTCATCGCCGCGACGGCAGCGCTGGGCCTGGCGATTGCCGAGCATTCCGGTTACGTGCTGGTGGCGTACAAGAGCTTCCGCTACGAATCGAGCCTGTGGGCGACACTGGCGGTGATCGCGGTGCTGTGGCTGCTGTTCTGGGGCATCAAGGTGCTGGTCGAGCTGGTGATGACCTCCACCGGCGTGGTCAATCCGTGGTCGCGACGCAATCGCAGCCGCCGCGTACAAGTGGCGATCGAACACGGACAACTGGATCTGGCTGAAGGTCGCTGGGCCAGCGCGCAGCGGCATTTGACCCGCGCGGCGGAAGCCGAGCGCCAGCCATTGCTTTACTACCTCGGCGCCGCCCGTGCGGCGAACGAGCAAGGTCAGTACGAAGAAAGTGATCGTTTGCTCGAACGTGCGCTGGAGCGTCAGCCGCAAGCCGAATTGGCGATCGCCCTGAGTCACGCACAGTTGCAGACCGATCGTGGCGACACCGACGGTGCGCTGGTGACCTTGCAGGCAATGCATGAACGGCATCCGCGCAGCGCGCAGACATTGCGTCAATTGCAACGTCTGCATCAGCAGCGTGGCGAATGGCCGGCGGTGATTCGTCTGCTCCCGGAGCTGCGCAAGGACAAGGTCCTGCCGCCGGCCGAACTGGCTGAACTCGAGCGCCGCGCCTGGGGTGAAAACCTGTCCTTGGCAGCGCATCGCGAAGAAGATGGTACGGTGGGTCTGCAATCGCTCAAGCGGGCGTGGGAACAGCTGACTTCGGCGCAGCGTCAGGAAGCACCCCTGGTACTGGCCTATGCCGAGCAATTGCGCCAGCTTGGTGCTCAGGTCGAGGCCGAAGAGGTCCTGCGAACAGCGCTCAAGCGCAAGTACGACAGCCATCTGGCGCGGCTCTATGGTCTGGTTCGTGGCAGTGATCCTGCGCGTCAGTTGCAGATTGCCGAAGGCTGGCTCAAGGAGCATCCGGCCGATCCGAGCCTGCTGCTGACCCTTGGACGCTTGTGTCTGCAAACCAGCCTGTGGGGCAAGGCTCGCGACTATCTGGAAAGCAGTTTGCGCGTGCAGCGCAATCCGGAGACCTGTGCGGAGTTGGCCCGTCTGCTTGCACAGCTTGGCGATACCGAGCGCAGCAATCAGTTGTTCCAGGAAGGTCTGGGGCTGCTGGATGAACGTCTGCTCGCGGCGCCTTTGCCAGTTGCGGCGAAGGTATGAATGGCGAGGGAGTTTGCTCCCTCGCGAACTTCGATGACCGAAAATTCCCCTTCTTCGCGCTCTGGAGACAAAGTCCTACAGAGCGCTTCACCGTTTCCTATCGAGCCTGTCGGGTTTTCCCTACACCTGCGGTGAACTGTCGGCAGGCCCTTGCCTTGAAAGGCTGACACGCTTTCCTCTACCGTAACCGTCTGTCTCTACTGTTACGGAAAAGCCATGTCGTTGGCCTGCTCACGCTCCTTGTTCTTCATGGCTTTCATTGCGGGGGCCTTTGCTCTGGGAGCTTCCTATTACCTCGAATACGCGGTCGGCCTGACGCCTTGCAGTCTGTGCCTGGTGCAGCGATTGTTCCTCACATTGCTGTGCATCGGCTGCGGCGTGGCGGCGGTGCATGGCCCTCGGCGCGTTGGCTTATGGTGGTACTGGCTGTTTGCACTCGGCGCCAGTCTGGGTGGAACCACCGCTGCGTGGCGGCAGGTGTTGATCCAGAGTGACTCGATGCTGCAACTGGTCAAATGCTCGCCAACCGTGGAGTCACTGTTCAGCGACCTGCCGTGGATCTGCGCCCTGCAACGGATGTTCAACGGCGGCGCTGATTGTGCGGACATCTCCTGGACGCTGTTTGATTTGAGCATCCCCGAATGGAGCCTGCTGTTTTTTGTCGGCGTGTCCATCCTGGCGGTTTATCAGTTGTTGCGTCTGATCTGGAGCGCTCTGCAACGACCGGTCAGCGACGAAGCGTCGCACCACCTGCTGGTCAGGGATTAAACACTTGTATGAACTTTATCTCCTGCGTACCTTGAAGCCATAGGCGTGCGGGCATAATCTGGCCGGCACGTGTCATTGGATTTATGTTGCTCGATGACGCTCTGCCCGATCGTCCACCAGTCAAATCAGAACAGGGGCGCGGGTGTAGAGCAGCATGACCCACAAGGGAAGAGAGATCGCCATGCTCGAAAGTTGTCAGAATGCTCAGGAACGTTGGGGTGGGGTTCATCTGCTGATCGACCGCTGGTTGCAGGAGCGTGAAGAGCTGATCGGCGCCTACGACAAGCTCGGTGCGCAGCCTGAGTCGCTGTCCGAGAGCCGCAAGCCTTTGCAGGAATTCTGCGGCGTGCTGGTCGATTACGTATCGGCGGGGCACTTTGAAATCTATGAACAGCTGACTGGCGAAGCCAAGGCGTTCAACGACAAGCGCGGTCTGGAACTCGCCGAGACCATCTACCCGCGCATCGACGTCATTACCGAGAAGCTGCTCGCGTTCAACGACCTGTGCGATGAAGGCAAATGCGTTGCGGAGAAATTCAAGGAGTTGGGCGGCTTGCTGCATGAGCGCTTCGAACTTGAAGACTGCCTGATCGAAGTGCTGCACACGGCACACAAGGCAGAAGATCCGGTTCAGGCCTGATCCACGTCCTTCATGAAAAAACGGTGCGCCCGAAAGCGCACCGTTTTTTTATGCCTGATCAGCTTGTCGCGCCACGCAATTCCACTTCGAAAACCAGAGGCGTGAACGGCGCGATCAGGTCGCCGGCACCGTCGGCGCCATAGGCTTGATCCGATGGAATCACCAGCCGCCATTTCGCCCCCACCGGCATGTTCTGCAAGGCGGTGCGCCAACCGGCGATCACACTGTCGAGGTTGAACCATTGCGGTTGGGTGTTCTGATCGAACACGGTGCCATCCGGCAGCTTGCCGACATACAGCACCTGCACTTTGCCGTCCGGGCCGGCCTTGGCGCCAGTGCCCGGAACCAGTTCAGTCAGAAGGATGCCATCGGCCAGTTCCTTCACCCCCGGTTTGGCTTTTTCCGCACTGAGAAAGCGTTGCTCGTTTTCCATTGCCGCGTCGCTCGATTGCCGTGATGCCTGCTCGGCATTGCGCGATTCGTGGTCGGCCAGAATCTGTTCGATACGCGCTTCACTCAGCGCCAGCGGCTTGCCCTGATACGCCTGTTGCAGACCTTCGATCAGCGCCTGGATCTGCAACTGCGGCACCTCTTGGCGCAGCCGTTCGCCGAGGCTGGCACCGAGGCTGTAAGCCAGATCATGAGCATCGTTCGCCGTGTTTTTTTCATCGGCATACGCCGTCGAAAAAAACACGCAGAGGGACAAAATAAAGTAGCGCGACATGGGCACTCTCCGACCTGGGATGCGGGGGATTATGCCAGTGCAAACGTCTGCATCGGTGAACTGCTTTTTCCCGCGCGCAGAACATTTCGGCTTCGGTGCAACGCAACGGAGCAGATACTGTCAACATGCCCTAGCGGCGGTATCAGCAGAGGTCTAGTATGAGCCGCACTCACGTCAGCCAGGAGGTAAACCATGTCGGCCACCAAGAAGCCTGTAAATACTCCGTTGCACTTACTCCAACAGTTGTCGGGCAGCCTGCTCGAGCATTTGGAAAACGCTTGCTCGCAAGCCTTGGCTGATGCTGAAAAACTGCTCGCCAAGCTGGAAAAACAGCGTGGCAAGGCGCAGGAAAAACTGCACAAATCGCGCACCAAATTGCAGGACGCCGCCACCGCCGGCAAAGCCAAGGCACAGAACAAAGCCAAGGCTGCCGTGAAAGAACTCGAAGACCTGCTGGACGCTTTGAAAGATCGTCAGTCCGAGACCCGCAGCTACATTCTGCAGCTCAAGCGCGACGCCCAGGAAAGCCTGAAACTGGCCCAGGGTGTTGGTCGCGTGCAGGAAGCAGTGGGCAAGGTTCTGTCGTCGCGTTCGGCCAAACCGGCAGCAGCACCAGCGAAGAAAGTCGCTGCCAAACCTGCTGCAAGCAAAGCCCCGGCGAAGACCGCTGCGGCGAAACCTGCTGTCGCGAAAACCGCTGCCAAACCAGCGGCCAAGGCGTCAGTGAAAGCGGCTGCCAAACCAGCGGCGAAAACTGCAGCGAAGAAGCCGGCGGCGAGCGCGGCAAAACCAGCGGCTAAAACCACCGCAGCCAAACCTGCTGCAGCCAAGCCAGCAGTGAAAGCCACCCCTGCCAAAGCCGCTGCAAAACCGACCGCGAGCAAAGCTGCACCGGCGAAAACCGCAGCCGCCAGACCTGCTGCCAAAGCAGCAGCGAAACCAGCAGCAAAACCTGCTGCCAAGACTGCCGCTGCGAAGCCTGCTGCCAAGACTGCGGCCAAGCCGGCCGCCGCCAAACCTGCTGCGAAAGTGGCGGTAAAACCGGCTGCCAAACCAGCCGCAACATCGGCAGCAAAACCTGCGGCAAAAACCGCTGCGAAACCGGCCGCCAAGCCAGCTGCGAAACCCGCTGCTGCAAAGCCTGCGACCGCTGCTGCAAAACCGGCCGCCAAGCCAGCCGCAAAACCAGCGGTGAAAAAGCCTGCAGCTGCCAAGCCAGCCGCGACCAAACCGGCTACCGCTCCAGCAGCCAAGCCTGCCAATGCCTCCCCGGCTGCTCCAGCTGCGTCGGCACCGTCGTCCGCCAATCACTCGACCCCTTCGACTGCGCCAGCGCCAGCCGCTTCGTCGAACGTCAGCAGCACCCCGACCAGCGCTTCCTAAGTGCCGGTTGCCGCGACGCGCAGCACTTGCAGCGCGTCGCGGTTCAGGCTGGCGGCATTGCCGGCCAGGTCTTCCAGCCAGGTCACCGAACCTGCATCGTTGCGCGTCCACTCCTGCGCCACACCTTCGAGCCGTGACAGCAAGGTGCGCTCAGCTTCAAGCTCCAGTGATTTGATCTGCTCGCGCATGCCGGCCACCACTGCATCGTCGACGGCCCGCGCTTTCCATTGCAGGCGCAGGGTTCGCAGCGGCTGCACCACTTCGATATCCCATGGCGCGGTGAGAGCCTTGAGCAGGCGTACACGCGGTTCATCGCAGGTCACCGCGCGCTGCTCCAGCCACAAACCGCAGAGCAGCAGGCAGACATTGGCGCCCGCCGTTTGCAATTGCAGGCAGGCATCTTCCACGCCCGGCCGGGCGTAGACATCAAAGGCAAAGCTCCACAGGTCAGAGGACATCGTGCTACTCGCGCCAGTTGTGAGCGAAGCTGGTAGACTCCGCCGCCATTATGATCCGACTTCAGAACCTGACTTTACAGCGTGGCCCGCAACGTCTGCTAGAAGACGCCGAGCTGACCCTGCACGCCGGCCACAAAGCCGGCCTCATCGGCGCCAACGGTGCCGGCAAATCCAGCCTGTTCGCCCTGCTGCGCGGCGAGTTGCACCCGGACTCGGGCGACTGCCTGCTGCCGGCCGACTGGCGTATCGCGCACATGCGCCAGGAGGTCGACACTCTCGAGCGCCTGGCGGTTGATTATGTGCTCGATGGCGACCTGCGTCTGCGCGAGGTGCAACGCGAGCTTGCCGCCGCCGAGGAGGCCCACGACGGCACCGCACTGGCGCGCCTGCACGCTGAACTCGACAGCGCCGACGGTTACACCGCCGATGCGCGGGCGCGCAAGCTGCTCGCCGGCCTGGGTTTCACCAATGAGCAGATGGATCGTCAGGTAGGCGATTTCTCCGGTGGCTGGCGGATGCGTCTGAATCTGGCGCAGGCACTGATGTGTCCGTCGGATCTGCTGCTGCTCGATGAACCGACCAACCACTTGGATCTCGATGCGATCATCTGGCTCGAAGAGTGGCTGAAAAGTTATCCGGGCACCTTGCTGCTGATTTCCCACGACCGGGATTTCCTCGACGAAGTGGTCGATCACGTCGCCCATGTCGATCAGCGCAAACTGACCCTCTACCGGGGCGGCTACACCGCGTTTGAGCGCGCCCGCGCCGAGCGCCTGGCCCAGCAGCAACAGGCCTACGAGAAGCAGCAGGCGCAGCGTGCGCACATGGAAAGCTACATCGCCCGCTTCAAGGCGCAAGCGACCAAGGCCCGTCAGGCGCAGAGCCGGATCAAGGCGCTGGAGCGCATGGAAGAATTGTCGGCGGCCCACGTCGATTCGCCGTTCGACTTTGTTTTCCGCGAGTCGACCAAGATCTCCAGTCCGCTGATTGACCTGTCCGATGCACGCCTGGGTTATGGCGACAAGACCATCCTCGAGAAGGTCAAGCTGCAACTGACCCCGGGTGCGCGGATCGGTCTGCTTGGGCCGAACGGCGCGGGTAAATCGACGCTGATCAAGAACCTCGCCGGCGAGCTCGAACCGCTGGCCGGGCGCCTGACCCGTGGCGAAAACACCGTGGTCGGCTACTTCGCTCAGCATCAGCTCGACTCGCTCGACTCCAAGGCCAGCCCGTTGTTGCATTTGCAGCGTCTGGCGCCGGGTGAGCGCGAGCAGACCCTGCGCGACTTCCTCGGCGGCTTCGACTTCCGGGGCGCACGCATCGATGAGCCGGTGCTGAATTTCTCCGGTGGCGAGAAGGCCCGTCTGGCCCTCGCGCTGATCGCCTGGGAGCGGCCGAACCTGCTGCTCCTCGACGAGCCGACCAACCACCTCGACCTGGAAATGCGTCTGGCGCTGACCATGGCCCTGCAGGAATTCAGTGGTGCGGTGCTGGTGGTCTCTCACGATCGGCACTTGCTCAAGAGCACCACCGACAACTTCTATCTGGTCGCCGACGGCAAGGTCGAAGAGTTCGATGGCGATCTCGAAGACTACGCACGTTGGCTGGTGGAATACCGTCAGCGCAATGCGCCGGTCAGCAACACGCCGGTCAACCCGGACAAGACCGACAAGAAAGCGCAGCGCCAAGCGGCGGCAGCGTTGCGTCAGCAACTGGCGCCGCACAAGCGCGAGGCCGACAAGCTCGAAGCCGAACTGGGCAAGCTGCACGAGAAACTGGCCAAGGTCGACGCCAGCCTCGGCGACAGCGATATCTACGAGCCAGCGCGCAAGAACGAATTGCGTGATCTGCTGGCCGAACAGGCCAAGCTGAAAGTTCGCGAAGCCGAACTGGAAGAAGCCTGGATGGAAGCTCTGGAAACCCTGGAAAGCATGCAGGCGGAGCTGGAGGCGTTGTCCTGATGGAAGCCTTCAAGCTGCCCTTTGCGGCGGTGTGGGTCGAACCGTTGTGGTTCACCGCGCAGATTCTGCTGATTCTGCTGGCCGGTTACCTGACCCAGCGTTTCGTTGCCAAAGGCCTGACTCGCCTCGGTGAGCGCTATCCGTTCCCACCGCAGTTGCTGATGCCGCTGCGTGGCGTGTTGCGCTGGCTGATCATGGGCAGCGCGCTGCTCTTCGTGCTCGAGCGCCTCGGCGTTTCGGCCACGGTGCTGTGGACGGCGCTGTCGGGATTTGTCGCGGTGGCGGCGGTGGCGTTCTTCGCCATGTGGAGCGTGCTGTCGAACCTGCTCTGCGCGATTCTGATCTTCACCGTCGGGCCGTTCCGCCTCGGCGACGTGGTCGAGCTGGTCGACACCACCGACAAGCCTGGCGTCAAAGGCCGGGTGATCGCGATCAATCTGCTCTACACCACGCTGGTCGAGGCCGAAGAGTTAGGCACCGGCAGCGCCATGGTGCAGGTGCCGAACAGCCTGTTCTTCCAGCGATCGGTGCGGCGTTGGCGCGGGACCGATGTGTTGCCGTCGAGTGGGTTCGAGAAGTAGCTTTTTCAGCAAGATCGCAGTCTTCGGCAGCTCCTACATTTGGAATACGATCCCTGTAGGAGCTGCCGAAGGCTGCGATCTTTTGCTTTTAGCCCCAAACAGCATTAGTTTTGACGACTTATCACAAGCATCAGCCGAGGTGTGCGATGGAGCTTCAAACATGGCTGGCATTTTTTGCCGCCTGCTGGGTGATCAGCCTGTCCCCGGGCGCGGGCGCCATCGCGTCGATGTCCAGCGGTTTGCAATACGGATTCTGGCGCGGTTATTGGAACGCGCTGGGCCTGCAGATCGGGCTGGCGGTGCAGATCGCGATTGTCGGCGCGGGTGTTGGCGCTGTGCTCACTGCTTCGGCCACGGCATTCCATGCGATCAAATGGTTCGGCGTTGCCTATCTGGTTTATCTGGCGATCAAGCAATGGCGGGCGCTGCCCATGGACATGAGTGATGACGCCGCGGTACGGCCGATCGGCAAGCCGCTGGCCCTGGTGTTTCGCGGCTTTCTGGTGAACATCAGCAACCCCAAGGCGTTGGTGTTCATGCTCGCGGTGTTGCCGCAGTTCATCAATCCCCATGCGCCGCTGCTGATTCAGTATCTGGTGATCGGCGTGACCATGGTGTTCGTCGACCTGATTGTCATGGCCGGTTACACCGGACTGGCGTCGAAGGTGCTGCGCCTGTTGCGCACGCCCAAGCAGCAGAAACGCATGAACCGCACCTTTGCCGGGTTATTCATTGGCGCGGCGGCATTCATGGCTACGTTGCGCAAAGCGGCGGCGTAAAACGCTCTGGCAGAAAAAAGGCGACCTCAAGAGGTCGCCTTTTTCATTTCTACCGAGACATCGGGGCAAGCGAGCTTTTCTTGAATCAATAGCGAGGGCCGCTTCGCGACCCAACGGGGATAAATCCCCTCGCCACAAAAGTCCTCAGATCTGGCTCAGCGTAAAATCACCGGCGCCGTATCACGCGGCAGGTTATTGCGCTGCGGCGCTTCACGCGGCTGCTCATAACCGTCACCACCACCGAGCTGCATGCTCAGTTGCCCGGCCACGTCTTCGCCCAAGGCCTTGGACACCTCACGCACCACCCGCGGACGGTTCAGCGAGATCTTGATGTCGCGATGGTTCACCAGTTTGGTGTCCTGCGCTTCGCCCATCGCCGTGAAGGCCGAGGTGATCTCGTAGGTCTTGGTGTTGATCAGGCTGAAATCCGCCACCAGCGTCAGGCCCAGTACCGCCGAGTAGCTGTCGGTGTGCGCCAGCTCGTTGATGTCCTGGGTGAAGTCGATATCGGACACGGTGCCGAACAGCACGTAGTCGGCGCCTTTGAAGTTGCCGGCCTTGATGCGCTTGATCACGTCATACACATCGCCTTTGGATGAGGCGGTATACGGCGTGCCCTGCACCAGCTGGAACATGCCGGTACGCAGGATTTCACCCTTGATGTCGCCGGTGAATTTGCGCAACTCGCCCTGTTCGATGTAGCTGGTGGTCGCTTCGATCTCGTTGTAGCTCGAAGAACCGCTGGCGCTGTAGTAACTCTCGCGGTGATTGCTCTGCGCCGAAACGATGTGGATGTATTGCTCCACGCGCTCCTGATACGCCAGATCCGTCACCGCCACTTTCGGGGCCGCCTGCGCGCTGAACGCGCAAGCCAGGGCCATCATGCCAATCCATGTGCGCATTGATCAACGCTCCGTGGTTTTGCGGATCTCTTTTTCATCCATCCACTCGGCCAGACCGCTTTCGACGTCGATCAACTGCAGGCTGAATTTGTAGAAGACGTCCTTGTAGTCGCTGCTGCGCTTGACGATCGAACTGATCGAGCCTTCGATGCGGTACTTGGCGGCAACCATGTTGCCGGTCTTGGCCACGGTGCTTTTCTTGTACAGGCCGCTCTGGTTTTGCAGCTTGAGCTGGTCAACCTGGCTCTGCATCGCATTGTTGTCGCTGGCGAAGCGCGCAACACCGGTCTTCATCAACTGAGTCTTGATGCTGGTGGTGATTTCGCGGGTGTCGATGTACTCGCTGGTCTTGTTCTTCACATCGTAGACCTGAACCACCGGACGACCCTGCAGAATGCCGGACTGGGCCAGCGAGCGGGTCATCGACTCGGCGATCATTTGCAGGTCGGTCGAACCGAATTCGTTGGTCACGGTTTCAACCGCTTTGGTGTCGCCGTAGCTGATGTTCTTGCTGCCCAGGGTCGGCGAGGTGTTGGCGCAACCGGAGGCGAGCAGGGCGATGACGGCGATGCAGGAAAAGCGTGCAAACATGAGAAAGCTCTCTCAATCAGAAATAGGGTGGCGGGTTTACGGCGTCTTGATTTCCAGACGGAAATCCACGGCTTTCGGGGTCGGCGCGATGGCCTGAATGAAGCTGGTCTGGGCGCCGTACATCATCTGGCTTTTCCACACTTCTTCTTCGGCAACCGGGAAACCTTCGGCGCCAAGCCAGGCGAAGCGGTAGTAGAAAATCTTGTTGCTGTTGAGGGTGTTGCTCAACTGCACGTTGACGGTCATGAAGCCGTTTTCACGAGCCACGCGCATGGCGCCGACGACGATGTGTTTCTGCGGGCCCATGGCCACGACTTTGCTCGCGGCGCTGCCCGGCTCCGGCGGTGGCGGGGTGGCGCAGCCTGCCAGCAAGGCGAGGGCGGCGACGGCGATGATCTTCAAGCGCATTGCAAAGACTCCGTTCTTAAGGTTGTTTGAGGCTGGCGACGTTGGTCGCGGCAGCGCTCGGCATTACGTGAGCAGCGATGCCGCCAGCGAATACCTGGTTGCCCACGGCACGCAGGCTGATCACTTGGTAGCGCTGGTCGACAGTGACCTTGACCACCGAGCCGCCGACGGCGCTCGGCAGGGTAACCTGATGCTCACCTTTTTTCAGGCGCAGACGCACCACTTGGGTGTTGTCCGGCAGGGTGCGCCATGTACGGGTATCGGCACCTTCAAGCACCGCTGAAGAAATACCCACGGCGAGACCGGCCAGCGGGTTGGTTTCGTTGATCTTCTTTTGCGCCACACCTTTGGTGATCGCGCGCACGGTGGTGCGCACGATGATCCCCGGCATGTCATCGCGCAGAGCGCGGCGGGACATGGCGGTGGTGCTGTTCAGCGCGGTCAGGTCGACCTGCTTGCCGTCGACGCCGATCTGCGCGAAAGGCGCGGTGGAGGTGTCCGGTTTGATGATCGGGAACGACAGCGGAGTGATCACCACGTTGTTGGAAATCGGCAGCGGCAGCGGCACGCGAATCGAGTCGCGGGCCGGGGCCAGACCGCTCTGCACGACGATGAGAATGTCGCTGTCATCGGATTTGGAAGGCTTGTCGAGATTGACCAGCGCCTGCTCGAGCAGCGGCGTGTTCGGACGCAGTTCGGCAGCCTTGCGATAACCCGGCGCGGCCAGATCCTTCTCGCCCAAAGCTTCGTAAACGTAACCGGCCAGGTAATGGCTGAACGCACTCTGGTAGCTGTTCTTCAGGCCGACCACTTCCGGCGCGTCGAGGCTGGCCACCGGATAACCCTGCAAATCCTTGTACTGGGTCTTGATGCCTTCTTTCTCGGCCTCTTCTTCGCTCTTGAGGTATTCCTTGTCGCGCAGGTCGGCGATCACCGCTTCGCGTTCGTGGGTCTTTTTGATCGCCGTGCGGGCGCCATCGAAATCGTTGACGGCCAACAGGTTCAGGGCCATCTGCGTGGTCAGCATGACTTTCTCGTAGTCATAGCCTTCGTAGCGACGCACCTTGTCGTTGACGATAAAGCTGCCGAACTGTGCCAGGTACTTGGCCGAGTCGAGCTTGACCGCGTCTTCCCACTGACCGACCACCTGATCGGCACTGCCCCAGGCGTTCTGGCTGCCTGACAGGTCGCCCTTGGCGCGCAGCAGTTCACCTTTCTCGAAGTAATAGAGCAGGTCTTTGTCGGTACCGGTGTTGTTCTTTTCCAGCAGGGTCAGCGCGGCGTCGACGTTGCCGGAAGCCAGTTGCTGATTGGTCTGGGCCAGTTCGGAATCGTAGTTGCGAAACGCTGCGCAGCCGGACAACAGCGTGACGGCGCTGAGCGCGAGCAGCATGGGAGCGCGGAATGCCATGGGTACTTCTTCCCTGAGTAACAAAACTTGCAGCCGCGTGTGCTGGTCGGGCTGGTGTGACCTATCGACGGCGGCGCTGGCCTCCTGCCAATTCCTCATGGGTGAGGAGCTTTTGATGCCGGCTCGCTGGGCGAGGGCGCGGCATTATAAACGTGGGATGATGGCTATGTAATAGCTTTTTGGGTGCATTTTCAGATGCTGTGCCATCACTTCTCCGCAGCAGCGGGTTTATCCGACGCGGGTTTTTGATTCGGTACAAAAGCTGATCCGACGGTATAGACCTGATCCCGGAATACCCGCAGGTGCAGAATCTGGCGGTCCTGGTCGACGCGCATTTCAAAAGGGTGGTCGATGGACGCAGGCGCAAAACGGAAGGTATGCAGGCCTTTCTTCAAGCGCAGGCGGGCGACCAGCGTCTTGTCCGGCAACGCTCGCCATGTGCGGGTGTCGGCTTCTTCGAACGGATCATGCTGAGTGACGATCAACGAGGCTTTCGCCGGGTTGCGCTCGTTTTCCTGCGCTTGACCGATGGCGGCCATGTTGGCGCGGAACATCGCCCGCGAGATGATTTGCGGCATGTCGTCGCGCAGTGTGCGCATGGACATGTCAGTCACGCTGTTGATCACTACCAACGGCTGTTTGCGACCGTCTACGGTGATACTGCTGAAGTTGGGCGTAACTGCGTCCGGCACCATCACCGGAAATGAAATGGGCGCGATGATGACCAGCGTTTCGTTCAGACGAACCGGGATCGGCACTTGCACTGAGCTGCGAGCCGGAGCCAGGCCACTCTGGATAATCAGCAACACATCGCTTTCATCGGCTTTCGCTGGCGGTTTGTCGAGATTGCTCAGGGCCTTTTGCAGCAAGGGCATGTCCGGCCGCAGTTCGATCGCCTGACGATAACCGGCCGCCGCGAGGGCGCGTTCGCCGAGGGCTTCATAGGTGAATCCGGCCAGATAGTGGCTGAACGCACTTTGGTAGCCGTTTTTCAGCTCAACGACTTGCGGCGCATCAAGCAAGGCGACCGGGTAGCCTTCCAGTTCTTTGTAATGGAGAATCTTGCCCTGAGCTTTCGCCTGTTCCTCGGCCGCTTCGTATTGCTTTTCACGCTGGCGCGCGATCAATGCTTCGCGTTCGTGGGTTTTCCTGATGTCTGCGCGGGCGCCGGCAAAGTCATTGACGGATAGCTGGTTCAAGGCCATTTGCGTAGTCAACATGACCTTTTCGTAATCGTAGCCTTCATAGCGCCGCAGCTTGTCGTTGACCAGCATCGTGCCCATTTCATCAGCGAAACGGGCCAGTAATTTCATCGCGCCGGACGGGTTGGCTTCCTCGCGCTGGAAGATCATCCGGTCGGCATTGCGCCAAGCGTCCTGGCTGTCGGGCAGGGCACTGCCAGCGCTGAGGATCGCGCCTTTTTCCAGGTAATACAGCAGATCCTTGTCTTCCCACGGGTTGTTCATTTCCACCAGTGCCAGAGCCCCGGTCAGATTGCCCCGGGTCATTTGCTCGGTGGTCTGCTGCATTTCAAGATCGTAGTTGCGATAGGCGGCACAACCGCTCAACTGAACAGCAACGCAAAGCAGCAAAACGAACGGAAGACTCCGCATTGAGGTTGATTCCTTGCGCGCAAATGCTCTGGGGCGGGCAGTATAAGGTGGATGGTGGCAAATGGCTGTGATCTTGATCGAACGTGTCGAGGCTCAATCGGCAGCGGGTAGTGCGGCAATACTCGACGACAAACGCTGCTGCCGTCTGCCGGGTATTTCCTGCCAATCAAAGCGAAACGCCGACAAAGCTTGAGAGAAATGTCTTCGAAGTGAACAATATGTAACTTCGCATTTCCATTTGAGATTCGTTCATGACTGCCTCGTCCCGATTGCTGGCCTGGCTGCTGTTCCCGTTATTGTCCCTGAGCAGCCTGCCGCTGCTGGCCGATACCGTGGAAGGCGCGCCGCAAGCGTTGCACCTGCTCGATTACATCAGTGCTGATTACCCGCCAACGGTCGCGGCAGGCAAAGTCATCGACGATGGCGAATACCGCGAGCAGCTGGAATTCACCCAGGTTCTGCAAGGCTTAATCACTGCATTGCCAGCCAAACCGGAAAAAGCCGCGCTGGAACAGGGCGTCGAATCTTTGCACGCCGCCATCAGTGCGAAGCAGGACGGTGCCGATGTCGCCCGTCAGGCGCGACAGCTGGGGGCGAAACTGGCGGTGGCTTATGAAGTCAGCCAGGCGCCGATCATCACCCCGGACCCGACACGCGGTGCGCCCCTATATGCGCAGAACTGCTCGGTGTGCCACGGCGACACTGGCGCTGGCGACGGCCCGGCCGGTGTCGGTCTGACCCCTGCGCCAGCCAACCTGCGCGACGCTGCGCGCATGGATCACCTGAGCCTGTACGCGATCTACAGCACCCTCGGCCAAGGCGTCGAGGGCACCGATATGCCGGCATTTGCCGATCAGCTCGATGATCGCCAGCGCTGGGATCTGGCCACCTACATCGCCGGCTTCAGTGCCGATGCGGCAGCGGCCAAGTCCGCCAAGGTCTACAACATCGCCGACCTGGCCCGGCAGACCCCGGCCGAAGTGCAGGCTGCCGAGGGCGCAGAGATCGCGGCGACATTCCGTGCCCAGCGCGCGCAACCGCCGCAGGTCAAACGTGGTCCGGCACAGTTGCTTGATTACACTGCCGCCACGCTGGACAAGAGCCTCGCGGCCTACCGCGCCGGGGAACATGATCAGGCCTATGACCTGTCGGTAGCGGCGTATCTGGAAGGCTTCGAACTGGTGGAAAGCTCGCTGGATAACGTCGATGCCAACGTGCGCAAGGACACCGAAAAATCCTTGATGGCGTATCGGCAGTCGCTGCAGGACGGCCTGCCCGTCGAGCAGGCCGAGCAGCGTCTGGACGCGGCCAAGGCCAAGCTCAAGGAATCCGCCGGCCTGTTGGGCGGCGATGGCTTGAGCTGGTCGCTGAGCTACATCTCCGGCCTGCTGATCCTGCTGCGTGAAGGCCTGGAAGCGATTCTGGTGCTGGCGGCGATCCTCGCCTTCTTGCGCAACACCGGTCAGCAGTCAGCGGTGCGCAGTGTCAACGTTGGCTGGGGCCTGGCGTTGCTGGCGGGCTTGGGCACCTGGGCACTGGCCGCGTACGTCATCGACGTCAGCGGTTCGCAGCGTGAGTTGCTGGAAGGCGCCACCGCGCTGTTTGCCAGCGTCATGGTGTTGTGGCTCGGCGTGTGGATGCATGACCGCCGTCACGCGGCGGCCTGGCAGGATTACATCAAGAGCAGTCTGGTAGGCGGCGGTGGTCGTTTCGGTTTTGCGATCCTGGCGTTTTTCTCGGTGTACCGCGAATTGTTCGAGGTGATTCTGTTCTACGAAACCCTGTGGCTGCAGGCCGGGCCTGCCGGGCACAACGCCGTGTTGGCCGGCGGTGCGACGGCGCTGGTGCTGCTGGTCGGTCTGGCGTGGGTGATCCTGCGCGGCTCGACGAAACTGCCGCTGACGCTGTTCTTCAGCATCAACGCCGCGCTGTTGTGCGCGTTGTCGGTGGTATTTGCCGGGCATGGTGTGAAGGCCTTGCAGGAAGCCGGGATCTTCGGCACACGGCCGGTGGCGTTCTTTGAATTCGACTGGCTGGGGATCCATGCCGATGCCTATTCGCTGACCGCGCAGGTGGTGGCGATTGTGGCGATTGCTGTGCTGTATGGGCGCAGTTGGGTGGCGGAGAAGCGTCGGGTTTCGGCTGCATAAAGGCATTCGCTGCGCTCATATTCGCGAGCAGGCTCGCTCCCACAGGTTCGGTATGTATCCTTTGGGGGCGAGCCTGCTCGCGAATTTTTTGGAGGCAAGAACATGCGTGTATGGATCGATGCCGACGCCTGTCCACGGGCGGCGAAGGATCTGGTGGTGAAGTTCGCGTTAAAGCGCCAGTTCGAAGTGGTGCTGGTGGCCGGGCAGCCGCAGGTCAAGCCGGGGCTGGCGATCGTCAAATTGATTGTGGTGCCGAGCGGGCCGGATGCGGCAGATGATTATCTGGTCGAGCATGCGGTGCCGGGCGAACTGGTGATCTGCAGCGATATTCCGCTGGCCGATCGGCTGGTGAAGAAGGGCGTGGCGGCGCTGGATCCGCGCGGCAAGGAGTTCGATGCGCAGAACATGGGCGAACGCCTGGCGGTGCGTAATCTGTTCACCGATCTCAGAGAGCAGGGCCAGATGAGCGGCGGGCCGGCGCCGTTTGGCGAGCGTGAAAAGCAGGCGTTTGCCAATGCGCTGGACCGGATCCTGACCCGACTCACCCGCAAGCCCTGAAAAGATCGCAGCCTGCGGCAGCTCCTACCGGGGCGGTGTATGCCGCAATATCACGGCGCGACACGGAACCTGTAGGAGCTGCCGAAGGCTGCGATCTTTTGATTTCAAGCGTCGTTTTCGTGAGTCAGTTCGAGCACGCGGTCGACCAGTTTGTTGATTCCCGAAGCCGCTTCACTGATGGTCTGCGCCAGCATGTACGCCGGGGTGGTGACCAGTTTGCGCGCCTTGTCTTCGACGATTTCGGTCACCGCGCACTCTTCGTGGGTGGCGCCCATCTTGTTCATGGCCGCAGCGGTGTCGGCGTCGTTGCCGATGGTGCAGGTCACGCCCGGGCCATAGATTTTTGCTGCCAGCGCCGGGGAGATGCAGATCAGCCCGACCGGCTTGCCCGCTTCGGCAAATGCTTCGGCCAGGGCCAGCACTTCGGGTTGCACGGTGCAGCCGGCGCCTTCGATGGCGAAGTTCGACAGGTTCTTCGCCGCGCCGAAACCGCCGGGCACGATCAGCGCATCGAAGTCTTCGACGTCGGCGTCGCGGATATCCTTGACGTTGCCCCGGGCAATGCGCGCCGATTCCACCAGCACGTTGCGCGATTCCGGCATTTCTTCGCCGGTCAGGTGGTTGATCACATGCAATTGCGCGATGTTTGGCGCGAAGCACTGCACCTGTGCGCCGCGCTGGTCGAGGCGCAGCAGGGTGATGACACTTTCCTGGATTTCGGCGCCGTCGTACACGCCACTGCCGGACAGGATCACTGCAACTTTTTTGCTCATGGGCTTCTCTCCAGATTCATGACGCTCAATGTCCCTCAAATCGTCGCGCGTGGCCATAGGGGCATGGCTGACGCGCGCGGGGGCAGAGCGCTCTCTCAATGGATCGCAACGGCGGCGGGGTGTTCATTATTTGCCTGGGCTGCGCGTGGCAGTCGCCAGCGAATGGCTTATTCGGCTGGCGTTTTCGGCCCGGCAGGAGGGGTCGTTTCGGCCTGGCGCAACTGCTCTGCCTCGGCGGCTTTGGCCAGTTGCTCGTCCTGATAGATTTTCTTCGCCAGTTGCGCATTCTTGAAGCGGCGCCGCAGCCACAGGCCCAGGCCGAGGATCAGCAAGGCGCCGAGCACCCAAAGCTCGTACTTCTTGATGCTGCCGAGCATGCCTTCCAGCACTGCGCCGAAGTGGTAAGCCGCCGCAGCCAGGGCGGTGGCCCAGATCGCCGCGCCGATGCCGTTGAGCAGCAGGTAACGTCCCGGTGGATAACCGGACAGGCCGATCGCCACCGGCATCACCGTGCGCAGGCCATAAACGAAGCGGAAGCTCAGGACCCAGATGTCCGGATGTTTGCGGATGTGCTCCAGCGCGCGGTCGCCCATCATCTGCCAGCGCGGTTTGCGCGCGAGCAATTTGCGCCCGTGCTTGCGCCCCAGGAAGTACCACAGCTGATCGCCGGCATAACTGCCGAAAAACGCCACGACCACCACCAGGTTGATGTCCATGTATCCACGGAACGCAAGGAAGCCTGCGAGCACCAGAATGGTTTCGCCTTCGAAGAACGTGCCGAGGAACAAGGCAAAGTAGCCAAAGTCGTGCAGAAATTGTTGGAGCATTGTCTGGGTGCTGGCGAAATGAACGCGCAGCCTAACCCTTCGGGCACATTCATGAAAGTGTCCAAATGTGTCTCGACGTGAACATTTCCTACATCGACAATGGATTGCGGCTACCTGTCACAGAGCACACATAACTGTCATCTGTTAGTCATAATGGCCGTCTATAACTGTCACGCTCGCCCGTTTGCCCGGGCTCAGGAGTCTGCCGTGAGCTTTACCCCCGCCAATCGTCTGTTCCCAGCCACTCGTCTGCGCCGCAATCGTCGTGATGATTTTTCGCGGCGCCTGGTGCGTGAAAACGTATTGACGGTCGATGATCTGATTCTGCCAGTGTTCGTGCTCGACGGTGAAAACCGCCGCGAAGCCGTGGCCTCAATGCCGGGCGTCGAGCGACTGACCATTGATCTGCTGCTTGAAGAAGCGGCGAAATGGGTCGAGCTGGGCATTCCGGCGCTGGCGCTGTTCCCGGTCACCCCGCCTGAGCTGAAATCCCTCGATGCCGCCGAAGCCTGGAATCCCGCAGGCATCGCCCAGCGCGCCACTCGCGCCCTGCGCGAGCGTTTCCCGGAGCTGGGCGTGATCACTGACGTCGCGCTGGACCCGTTCACCACCCACGGTCAGGACGGCATTCTCGACGAAGACGCCTACGTGCAGAACGACATCACTGTCGATGCGCTGGTGCGTCAGGCGCTGTCCCACGCCGAAGCCGGCGCGCAGGTGGTGGCGCCATCGGACATGATGGACGGCCGCATCCAGGCGATTCGTGAGGCGCTGGAAATTGCCGGTCACGTCAACGTGCGCATCATGGCCTATTCGGCCAAATACGCCAGCGCCTACTACGGCCCATTCCGCGATGCCGTGGGTTCGGCGTCGAACCTCGGTAAGGCCAACAAGGCCTCTTATCAGATGGACCCGGCCAACAGCGACGAAGCGCTGCACGAAGTCGGTGCCGACTTGTCCGAAGGTGCGGACATGGTCATGGTCAAGCCGGGCATGCCCTACCTGGACATTCTTTTTCGCGTCAAAGATGCCTTCAAGGTGCCGACCTTCGTCTATCAGGTCAGTGGCGAATACGCCATGCACATGGCCGCTATCCAGAATGGCTGGTTGAGCGAAGCGGTGATCCTCGAGTCACTGACCGCCTTTAAACGTGCCGGTGCAGATGGCATCCTGACTTACTTTGCCGTTCGTGCCGCTCAATTGTTACGAGAGCAGAAATAGCCCTCCCAGGAACATTCCATGAATACCGAAGGACTCACTGAAGTTGCCGTAAAAGAAGCTCAGCCGGTGGTCGAGCAAATCACCGAAACCCCGCCGGAACTGGAGCCTGCGCCACCCGCGCCGGTCGCCGAAACCGCTGTGGCGGTGCCGGCGATCGCCATTCCCGGCCTGGATGACAGCAGCCTGTACATCCACCGCGAGCTTTCGCAATTGCAGTTCAACATCCGCGTGCTGGAACAGGCGCTGGACGAGTCCTACCCGTTGCTGGAGCGGCTGAAGTTCCTGCTGATCTTCTCCAGCAACCTCGACGAATTCTTCGAGATCCGCGTCGCCGGGCTGAAAAAGCAGATCACCTTCGCCCGCGAACAGGCCGGCGCTGACGGCTTGCAGCCGCATCAGGCGCTGGCGCGGATCAGCGAACTGGTCCACGGTCACGTTGACCGCCAGTACGCGATCCTCAACGACATCCTCCTGCCGGAGCTGGAAAAGCATCAGGTGCGCTTCATCCGTCGGCGCAACTGGACGACCAAGCTCAAGACCTGGGTCCGCCGCTATTTCCGCGACGAGATCGCACCGATCATCACCCCGATCGGCCTCGACCCGACGCACCCGTTTCCGCTGCTGGTGAACAAGAGCCTGAACTTCATCGTCGAGCTCGAAGGCATCGACGCCTTCGGTCGCGATTCCGGTCTGGCGATCATCCCGGCGCCGCGCCTGCTGCCACGGATCATCAAGGTCCCGGAAGAAGTCGGCGGTGCCGGCGACAACTATGTGTTCCTGTCGTCGATGATCCACGCCCACGCCGATGACCTGTTCCAGGGCATGAAGGTCAAAGGCTGCTACCAGTTCCGTCTGACCCGAAATGCTGACCTGGCGCTCGACTCCGAGGACGTCGAAGACTTGGCCCGCGCCCTGCGTGGTGAGTTGTTCTCGCGGCGTTACGGTGACGCGGTGCGTCTGGAAGTCGCCGACACTTGCCCGAAACACCTCTCGGACTATCTGCTCAAGCAGTTCAACCTGAGCGAGACTGAGCTGTACCAGGTCAACGGCCCGGTCAACCTGACGCGTCTGTTCAGCATCACCGGTCTGGACAGCCATCCAGAGCTGCAATACACGCCGTTCACCCCGCAGATCCCGAAACTGCTGCAAAACAGCGAAAACATCTTCAGTGTGGTCAGCAAGCAGGACATCCTCTTGCTGCACCCGTTCGAGTCGTTCACGCCGGTGGTCGACCTGCTGCGTCAGGCCGCGAAAGACCCGCATGTTTTGGCCGTACGGCAAACCCTGTACCGCTCCGGCGCCAACTCGGAGATCGTCGATGCGCTGGTGGATGCCGCGCGTAACGGCAAGGAAGTCACTGCGGTGATCGAGCTGCGCGCGCGCTTCGACGAAGAATCCAACCTGCAACTGGCCAGCCGTCTGCAAGCGGCCGGTGCGGTGGTGATCTACGGCGTGGTCGGCTTCAAGACCCACGCCAAGATGATGCTGATCCTGCGCCGTGAGGCTGGCGAAATCGTCCGTTATGCGCACCTCGGTACCGGCAACTACCACGCCGGTAACGCCAAGCTTTACACCGACTACAGCCTGCTGACCTCCGACGACGCCTTGTGCGAGGACGTCGGCAAACTGTTCAGCCAGTTGATCGGCATGGGCAAGACGCTGCGCATGAAAAAGCTGCTGCATGCGCCGTTCACCCTGAAGAAGGGCATGCTCGACATGATTGCCCGCGAAACCCAGTTCGCCCTCGAAGGCAAACCGGCGCACATCATCGCCAAGTTCAACTCGCTGACCGATCCGAAGATCATCCGCGCGCTGTACAAGGCCAGTCAGTCCGGGGTGCGCATCGATCTGGTGGTGCGCGGCATGTGCTGCCTGCGCCCGGGCATCGCCGGGGTCTCGCACAACATTCATGTGCGCTCGATCATTGGCCGCTTCCTCGAGCACACGCGGGTGTTCTACTTCCTCAACGGCGGCGACGAGCAGATGTTCCTCTCCAGCGCCGACTGGATGGAGCGCAACCTCGACAAGCGCGTCGAGACCTGCTTCCCGGTGGAAGGCAAGAAGCTGCTGACCCGCGTCAAGAAGGAGCTGGAGCTGTACCTGACCGACAACACCCACAGCTGGAGTTTGCAGTCGGACGGCCGCTACATCCGCAACACGCCCACTGGCAACCAGAACCCGCGCAGTGCGCAGGCGACGTTGCTGGAGCGGCTCGGCAGCCCGATACTGCCTGTCAGCAGTTGACCGTCAGCCCAATAAAAAAGGCGATCCCTCGGGATCGCCTTTTTTCTACCTACACTGATTCCGACCTGTGGCGAGGGGATTTATCCCCGTTGGGCGCGAAGCGACCCCTTGAGTCAAAATCGGGCCTGCTGCGCAGGCCAGCGGGGATAAATCCCCTCGCCACAATCAGTGTCAATGCACCGTGAGAACAATCCCCACCCGCGTCAACCAATCGGCCTCGAGGCCGAAATCCGCCTGGGTCAGCTGATTTTCATCCAGCCAGTTCTCCGGGAATTCCACATCGAGATGGTCGCCATTGGCATGCAGCGCCACCTGCGGCATCGCTTGGGTTCCGCGAATGTGGTGGAACAGAATCGCAAACCGCAGCAGCACGCACAGGCGAATCAGCTTGATGCCGTCATCGCCGAATTCGCCGAACTTGTCCTTGGGAATATTGCGCCGGTGCCCGCGCACCAATAGCGCGAGCATCTGCTGATCCTCGCGGGAGAAGCCGGCCAGATCGGAGTGCTCGATCAGGTATGCGCCGTGCTTGTGGTAGTGGTAGTGCGCGATGTCGAGGCCGACTTCGTGGACTTTCGCCGCCCAGCCGAGCAGTTCGCGCCAGATGCCGTCATCCAGTTCCCAGTCCACGGCGACCTGATCGAAGGCGTGCAGGGCCTTGCGCTCGACCCGCGCCGCCTGTTCCAGGTCGACGTGATAGCGCTCCATCAGCGAGGTCAGGGTGCGTTCGCGCACGTCTTCGTGATGATGGCGGCCGAGCAGGTCGTAGAGCACACCTTCACGCAGCGCGCCTTCACAATGATCCATGCGTTGCAGTTCGAGGGCGTCGAAGATCGCTTCGAGAATCGCCAGGCCCGCCGGGAAGATCGCGCGGCGGTCAGGCTTGATGCCTTCAAAATCGATCTTGTCGGCGTCGCCCAGCTTGAACAGCTTGCGCTTGAGCCATGCCAGACCTTCGGCGTTGACCTCGCCGCTGCCGTGGCCGCCAGCCTTCAGGGCCAGGCCGATGGCGCGAATCGTACCGGAGGAGCCGATGGCTTCATCCCAGGTCAGGCGATGCAGAGCGTGCTCGATGCTCATGATTTCCAGGCGCGCCGCCGTGTAGGCCTGGGCGTAGCGGGCCGGGGTGATCTTGCCGTCCTTGAAGTAGCGCTGGGTGAAACTCACGCAGCCCATTTGCAGGCTTTCGCGCAGCAACGGCTCGAAGCGCTGGCCGATGATGAATTCGGTACTGCCGCCGCCGATGTCGGCGACCAAACGTTTGCCTGGGGTGTCGGCGAGTGTGTGCGAAACGCCGAGATAGATCAGGCGCGCTTCTTCACGGCCGGAGATGACTTCAACCGTGTGGCCGAGGATTTCCTCGGCGCGGCGGATGAACTCGCCACGGTTGCGCGCTTCACGCAGGGCGTTGGTGCCGACGATGCGCACGGCACCGAGCGGCATACCGTTGATCAGTTGCGCAAAGCGCTTGAGGCAATCGAGGCCGCGCTGCATCGATTCTTCGTTGAGCTGGCGCGCGTCGTCGATGCCGGCGGCCAGTTGCACCTTCTCGCCGAGGCGCTCGAGGATGCGGATTTCGCCGTTCTGGGCCTTGGCCACGACCATGTGAAAGCTGTTGGAGCCCAGGTCGATTGCGGCGATCAGGGACAGATTCTTGGCTTGGGATTGCGGCATGGTCAGGGGGTCTCGGTCGATAACCCCGACATCGTGCCACGATCAAACGCTGGCGCCAACGCGCATGGTTCAAACCGTTGATTCAGCGCAGAAAGTCTGGGGATCGCGACGCGGCCATTCGCGAGCAGGCTCGCTCCCACAGGTGACCGCATTCCCATGTGGGAGCGAGCCTGCTCGCGAAGAGGGCATCACTGCCTCAGAAAATCTTCAGGCTGTCGCCTCCACCGTGCCAATAAAGTTCGCCAGCTCGGCCGTCTGCGGATTGGCAAACAACACCTTCGGATCGCCCACCTCATGGACTTTACCGTGGTGCATGAAGACCAATTTATCGCCGACTTCCCGGGCAAAGCGCATCTCGTGGGTGACCATGATCAGCGTCATGCCTTCCTTGGCCAACTGCCGCACCACGCTGAGCACTTCATTGACCAGTTCCGGGTCCAGTGCCGAAGTGATTTCATCGCACAGCAACACCTTCGGCGACATCGCCAAAGCCCGGGCGATCGCCACCCGCTGCTGCTGACCGCCGGACAAGCGGTCCGGAAAGGCATCGAATTTCTCCCCGAGCCCGACTCGCTCGAGCATTTCGCGCGCCAGTTCGGCAGCCTTGGCCTTGGGTACTTTCTGCACCACTTGTGGCGCGAGCATGACGTTCTCCCCGACGGTCAGGTGCGGGAACAGGTTGAACTGCTGGAAGACCATGCCGACCTTCTGTCGCAGGCTGCGCAGATCAGCGCGGGCGGCGTCGAGGTATTCGCCGTCGACTTCGATCACGCCGTCGTTGATCGACTCCAGGCCATTGAGCGTGCGCAACAGGGTCGATTTGCCCGAGCCACTGCGGCCGATGATCGCCACGACCTGGCCTTCCTCGACGCTGAGGTCGATGCCTTTGAGTACGTGGTGATCGCCGTAGTATTTATGCAGGGCGGAAATTCTAAGCAGAGGCATGCAGTCTCCTTTCCAGGTAGCGCGCACTGAGGGACAAGGGG
>Ga0308168_1000583_pt1 | contig 42618 bp, 54 predicted proteins | sample PhyCR2_FD_202133 | JGI IMG/M metagenome (GOLD analysis project Ga0308168, IMG submission 202133) | Phyllosphere microbial communities from UC Gill Tract Community Farm, Albany, California, United States - DLSLRC.R2 | ecosystem: Host-associated > Plants > Phyllosphere > Unclassified | place: USA...
ACAGGGAAGGCTGGGGCGGGGCAAAAGCAGAAAGGCCCCATGCTTTCGCTATGGGGCCTTTGCTTGACTACCGAATTCTTGGGGTGGCTGATGGGACTCGAACCCACGACAACAGGAATCACAATCCAGCCGTCAAACGCCTATTTCCCCTTACTCTTCAATACCTTACGTTTTTGAATTTCCAACGACAGCCCGAAAAACCTCACGAAACCATGCGGGTTTCAACGGGAGCGTTGGAAAATATTGAAGCTCGTTCTATTCTAATCAAACTGCTTTTGGCTTGCGCACTGTCCTCTTTTTCGGTGCAGCGGGAGAGGCGTTGGCAACCTCTGACTGCTCTATGTTTGGTGCGGTGATTGCGCGTTCTGCAGAAGCGCTGGGTACCTCCGAGCCTTGGGTGTCCTGTGCATCCGGTTTTTCGACTGATGAATCAGTCTTATCGAGGCCCATTAAAGCGTGGCGTGTTAAAAATTGCTTTCCCTTAGTGGTTATTATGCATCGTCGGTATTGCGCACCAGCGATTTTCTCGTAATCCACCATTTCGAAGGTCGCCAATTTTGGCGCAACAGTAAAAAAGAGAAAATTGTGGAAATCTGACATGCCCATATCATTGTTTATGCCAGTTACAAAACTGTCCTTGCAACTTATGAAGACACTCAGTAGGTCAATTTTTTGGTCATTTTTTTTATCGGCAAATTTCTTTGGTACAGTTATTTGCTCCGCACGCATTAACCGATAGATATTTTGGTAGTCTGGTTGATCGCGTTGAGTCTTTTGTGCATTTCTCTGCAATTCTGTTACTTGCGATCGTAAAGACGTGTTCTCAGCAGATAATCTTCGTACTTCATCGAATATTGGCTGAGTGTCAACTACTTCATTGCCTCTGACCCACCCGATCAGATCTCGATTGGTCGAAAAATCTGAGAGGCTTTCGAATACTGCTAATCGAATTTCCTTTGGTTCCGAAAAGAAATTTGAAATATTAGACAAAACTTTTTTCTTGAAAGCAGTTAACAATTTTCCATTTTCTTTTTCCATAAATGCTGCACCGCCACTCCGAACTTTTTGATCTAGTCCCTCATCAGAGATGACCACTGCAAAGCGCGGCATTCCTAGTGACACTGCATAGTCGTACTCCAGTTCCGTGTAGGACAGCCCAGACTCGACATCAATAGAACCATAGCGTCCGCCTAGAATCAACATATAAACGTCAGACTGCTCAATCCAGCTTTTGATAGTATCCCACTGAGTACGATCCCCAGCCGTAAATAACTCCATGCCAGCCGGAAGGTGACCGGCCTTGAGAATTGCGCTTACTGCAGCCTGTCTTTCTTCTAACAAATCAGTGTAAGTGCTGGAAATAAAGACTTGAAGTTTTTTGGACATAATGTTTAACGTAGATATAGGTTGAACGACAGCAATCGAGTATGGTATCAGAACGACAATACTGTACGATCTTGTTACCTAGAAAGCAAGTTCAAGCGTTTGACTTTTCATTCTGTTGCTTTCGCCCGCCGCTCCATGCGGCGGTCGTAGTGTCGGTGTGTAGTCGCTGGGTTGGCATGCGCAGCAAAATCGTAGGCATCTTCGCTGCGATTCCGCAGCTTCGTCGTGATCGCTGCTGGTCGGATGTCGGACATCGCGAAGTATTCCGGATGCTGGGTAAGCTTATAGCCCTCGTATGGTTCGATCGCCAATTTTGCCTTTCTTGCCGCCCGGTACCGGACCTCCCAATCCCGCTTCGCTGCCAGCTCGGCCGCCACCTCTCGATCGAACGAGGCGATCCAGTCGAACATTGCATCCGCCCATAAGGACCCCCATCCGCTCTTGGTGTAGGGCATCCCCTTCGCGTTCGCGAACAGGTACAGCCGGCTCGCCGTATGTGCTTGCTTCGCCCGGGCCACTACGGTGCGCAGCCGCGGCGACCACTCTCGCAGCTTTGTCACTTCGTCCTCTCCCATCTTCCGCTTCGCACTCACGACGCGTACGCCTTCCTTCGCTAGCCCGGCAACGTGGAAGGGCCGCACCTCGGCGGCCCGGAAACCAGTCAGGTAGGTGAACATGCCAGCGCAGCCCATGACCTGGTAACCGGACGTCTGCCGACGCGACCAGAGGTAAAAGCGCACAACCTGGCTACGGTAGATCGTGCGCACCTTCTTCTCAGTTCGGTTCTGCATCATGTCCGTGAACGGGTTTGCCTCCATCAGCCCCCAGCGCACAGCGTAGTGGCAGATCGTCGACATCAACGATAGCTCCTTGTTGGCCTTTGCAGGTGCGCCGGCCTTTGCGCGCGCGTCCAGGTACTGGTACCCATGCAGCGTTTTCAAGGCCATTGGCCGCATGGCGCCGAAGAACTTCGTTAGGTTGGTGTAGGTGCCAGTGCGCACTGCCAAGCCGTCCTTCGACTGGTCCCGATAGTGCGTGGGCGCCACTTCGTCCCGGAACCGCTCAATCATCTCCGTTACCGATCCGGCCACGATCACACCCTGCTGGATGTCGAGCGCCTTGCGCTTTGCGCTGCGCTCGGCATCGACGATCGCCTTCCGGTCGCCGAGCGGTGCAGTGGCCAGTGTCTCGCTGGTGTTGTCCGGGTGTTGGTAGTACCAGGAAACCTTACGTTTGCCTACTCGTTTGTATAGGCGGTCGATCCCGGTGCGCTCCTTACTGGAACGCGTTGAGGTTTGGGGCTTCGGCATATCGGGTTCGCGTCGTCTCTTCTGAAATTCCCATCTTCTTGTCGTGGTACGCGCGCGCGACGCGCGGTAGGTTGCTGGCACCGACTTCAAACCGCCACCGATTCTTGGTCAGCCACGCGATCATCCTACAGCGCTGGTTCGGTTTGCAGCCGACCAGGTTGCCCAGCTCGTCTGCGCTCAAATATGCGTTCGATGCATTCATCTGTGTTACCTCTTATCCAATTTCTTTTTCTGCTTCTGCCAGCGCCACGTTCAGTTCCGACATCGCGGCGTTGCTGCCGTTGGGGCGGTCCGGGTGGCGCTCGCGCGCCAATCGACGATAGCGGTCCTTCACATCGTCCAGGCATACATTCCACCCCGCCGGGACTTCCAGCACGTCGCGCCATTTGCGCTGCCCGCTCGGCGCCGGCAGCGCCACGAACCCGGTGAGCGCCCGGTCCAGGATCTGCGCGCCGCCATGCCGCTCGATCGCGCGCATCGCGTCTAGCGTCGCCGCGATGGCGGCCAGGTTGTCCTCGACGCGGTAATACTGGTCGATGGCCATTACCCGGCGCTCGCCCTTGCTAGTCTGCCAGTACACGGCGGCGCCGGCGTCGCGGGGTGCCGGCTGGCCGGAGCGCGGCAGCCCGTCGAGGCGCAACGTCAAGTTGGTCGAGATCACCACGTCCTGGCGGTCGATGCCCATGCGCGCCAGCTGCTCGAGCACGCGCATGGTGCCCTCGGCGATGGTAATGTCGGTCACCCGGGTGGATTCGCCCTTCTTGCTGCCAAACTTGGCGTAGCGCTGCTGGCTCACCGGCGTGCTCGGCCAGCCGGCCGGCCACTGCAGCGGGTAGGCAGGGATCACGATGCATCTCCTTCCTGGCCGGCCTGCACCAGCTGGCCGCGCAGCTCCGCGATCTCGTTCATCATCGCGCGCTCGACGCACGACGGCACGTGCATCGGGAAGTCCTCTCCGGCGCCGATGCGCTCGCGCCAGGTTTTCACTGTAGCGACTGCGCCGCCGGCGGCTTCCCAGTCCCGCAGGGTGTCGTTGATGCGCGCGATCAGAGCTGCCGAGACCACCGCGCCGCTATACCGCGCCACATCGCGCATCAAGTCGGCCATGCTGGCCGCAATCTCGTGCGGCCGGCTGGTGCGCACGGCCACCCGCCCGCCCGCCACCCATGCTTCATTCTTCATGTTCGTCCTCATTTCTGTTTTCTCAGCAACGTCATGTGGTGCTGCAGCTTATCCTCGGCGCGCCGGCGTAGCGCCTGCTGCAGCTCAAGTTCGAGACGCACGATGGATATCTGCTTGAATAGCGTGCGCGCCATTTGCTCGTCGCTGCCGTGCAGGGCCCGCGCCTGTTCGAAGGTCGAGGTGATTCCGAGCGGCGTGTTTTGTGAGGAATTAGTCATTCTGGTCTCGCACGGTGGAATCGTTGTCGTTCGCCTGGAGCTTCTTCACGTCGACCAGGTCGCGGCGCCGCATGTGCCGCCGGGCGAGGGTATTCAGGACGACTTGCAGGGCAGGGACTTGCAGCATGTCGTCCAGCGCTGCAGTTGTGCACAGCATGCGGTGCGCGATCTCGAGTGCGGCTCGATCTGGTTCGACGCGCGGCATGTCAGGCACCATCCGCCGGTTGCTGACCGGCCGGGACAGGGCCTACCAGCCTGCGCAGCGACGCAACCACTGCGTCTTCGCCGTAGACCCCCAACTCGCCGGACAGGTAGGCGATGAAGCAGCGCAACCGGAGGGAAATGTCACCGGACCCGGGCACGTCCTTGAGCGCTTCGTCTACACAAGACGTCAGCGAAGCGCGGATCTGCTTCGCGGTCGTCACGGCAGCACCTGCTCGAGCACGCCGGCCAGCACAACGGTCGCGGCCAGGCCGGCGAGGCCGAACCAGGGGTTCGCGTCCGTCCAGTCCATGCGGTAGAAGAGGAGAAAGCGCATGATCACCACCCCCGAATTCGGTTGCGGCGCGCGATCAGCTCAACCTGCAGCTGCCGCTCGTAGCGTTCCAGCGGCACGGTGATGCCGCGGGCGATGAGCATGTCCTTCTCCCGGGCCTCGCTGCTGGCCAGCTGGGCCTGGTTCCACCAGAGCGCGGTCGGTTTGAGAAGCTTGCGTGCCAAGCGGTAGACGATGCGCTTGGCAGGGATGCGGAAAGGCTTCATAGGAGTCTCCAGTTCGCGGCTCGGCGGATGCTGAGCTCGCTGCATTAGCTGGATTCTATAGCCTATGGCTAAACTATCGCAAGTACTTTATATAGCTATAAGCTAAATATATTGATGGTGTTAGGAATTCCTGAAAGGTTCATGCACGTTGACCTAGCATCCGGGCGTAAAAAAGCCCGCACGCGGCGGGCTTGGGATAGATCTCGGGGGCTTACTTCGGCGGTATCGACGGTGATGTAGCAGCTGGGGGAACTGAAGGGGTGGCACGAGGCGGCTCGACATTACGTGCCATCCAGAATACTGCTCCGCACAGTGCAGCAATTGCTGCAATCAGCTTCCAGGTCGTGGCGTGGAGTTCCTTGTGCAAATCCTCTTTGGTGGCATAGTTCGACCGCATAACAGCCACGTCGCGCTCGATGTTCATGATGCGCTCGATAGTCTTACCAACTTGGTCTTCTAGTTTTTTGACTCGCTCTTCCATGCGAGGATCATCCGGTGGTCCGCCGCCATTGTCAAGCGGGCCACGCACCATCCGCCCGCGCTGCTCAAGTTCAGTCGTAATGTCGCGAATGTTAGTCATTTAGGCAACCACTCGGCATCAATCAAGCGGATAATTTCCTGGATTCCTTGGGAGCTTGCGTTGATATGTTCTTCCGCAGCAATGCGCTTTGGCTCCTCTTGGATATCCGGAGTCATCAATCTAAATGCGCTATTCAGTTGTGAAATTGCCTTCGCCAACTCAATAACCATAGCCCGCTCATTTTTTGTTATCAATTTATCCCTATCCCCTGCGGCGGTTAGATTTACCTCATTTTTTGGCGTAGTTCTACTACCACGCCAATTACCAGCAAGTGTTCTATGTCACTCCGAAGAGTTGGGTAATCATCGTTAAGCGGAACAAGTTCGAATACGGTATTACCATTCGAATCCATTCCTCTGGGGCGATACTTTTTCAGGGTAGCTTGATTGCTGCCATTTCGAGCAACGACAAAGTTCCCAGGGTTTGGCGCAACTTCAGGATCGACAATTACCCGGTCACCTGGTCGGAATCTCGGAAGCATTGAGTCACCTTCGACTTCAAGGCCAAACGTCCACTGCGACAACTTAATATCATCCGTATATTCAACTGCAAACCCATCACCCGGTTCGTATGGGTTTTCCATATCCTTCAATACGCCAGCTTGCACGGCTGAGATCACCGGTATCGGGCGCGATCCCATCGTTGCTGGAGACACATTTTCGTCGAATGAAGAATCACTTTGCTTTGACTTCCCCGCCGTGGGTTCGCCGTAAACATGCACTGTATCCATCCAGCCATGGGGTTCTCCTAGCGCAGCTTCGATACGACGAGCGACGTCTTCTCCCATCATCTTGGGCCGTCCAGTGCCACTCGCTGGTGACCGATTTCGTATCTGGCTCAGGTAGGCCGGCGATGTGCTAGATGCCTCGGCAAGCTTTGCGGCTGTGCCTATGCGCTTAATTGCGATTTCAAGGTTTCGGCGGCGAATTTCATCGTTCGTTTGCATACGGGTATTAGATAGCATATAGCTAAATTTTAGAATGTGCTATTAGCTATTGACGAAATTTAGCTATAAGCTATACTTCATGGCCATGGACATCAAAACGTACCTCTCTCAGGAACGTGGCCGTCAAGCTGCGTTAGCCCGTGCGATCGGCGCACATGCCCCAGACGTAAGCCGCTGGGCCGATGGAAAACGACCGATTCCTATGGAATACGGCGCTGCTATTGAGGCAGCCACCGGCGGGCTGGTAACACGCCGTGAGATGTTCCCGAACGACTGGCGTCGTCTCTGGCCCGAACTCGCCGCCGCTTACCAAGAATCCCAGCCGCAGTAGCCCTGCGGTTTTTGCGCCCAAAAAGTTGCGCGTAGGCAGTTGCCCGTGATCGTGGGCAGGCGGTGCCACGCTTGAAGGATTGTCTCCTTCACATAAACAGTTGCATTTTTCATGAAGCAATTGTCGTTCAGTAAATCTTACTAAGCATCATTTTTTCTCGGGACTTTCGCATGAACCACCTCGATGCCTTCCACGCTACCGTGCACGCCACCCCCGGCGGCTGCGAGTCGCTCGCCCCCCGCATGGGGATGTCGGCAACTATCCTGAGAAATAAGGCCAACCCGAACAGCGTGACGAACAAGCCCACGCTCGATGACGCGGATCGCTTAATGGGCCTGACCGCCGACTACCGCATCCTGGAAGCGCTGGCACGCAACCACGGCTTCACGCTGACTAAGCTGGAAGATCAGGCGCCGTCGGACCTGAGCGTGTTCGAGTCCATGACCGGCATCCTGGCCAAGTTCGGCGACTACAGCAACGAGGTGCACCGCGCATTCGCCGATGGCCGCCTGGAGCAGCATGAGCTGCAGTCGATCGATGAACTGATGTTCTCCCTGTTTCAGCGCTTCATGCAGTTCCGTTCGCGCATGCACGGGATGGCCGAAAAATGAATTCGGGCGATAGCAGGGTACCCATCGACGAGCTGCCCGCCGCGATCGAGGAACTGCTCAAGAGCGGCCCGCACGTGCTGGACGCGGTTGCCCGTGAGCTTGGCTATTCGGTCGCTGCAGTGCGCCCGCGCATGTCGCAGCTGCACCTGGAAAACCGTGTACATCGGAAGCGCGTCAAGATCCAGGCATGGCCCGGAGGCATGTGCTACACCTGGCATCATGGACCAGGCCCTGATGCGCCTGAACCGTCACTGCCGCGGCCGGCGCTGCAGGCGATCGTCCCTTCTCAAAAAAGTGTGCGCAACTACCCGGCGATCAACCGCCGCGATCCTCTGGTGACGGCGCTGTTCGGCCCGCCAGCAAGCGCGGAGGCAGCCAACGCATGAGCACGCCCCAGCTCGAGGATGGGTTCGTCCGAATCGCAAATGAACTGCTGGAGGCGATCCTGGGCGGCGGGTTCTCGCAGCGCGAACTGCTTGTATTGCTGACCATCATGCGAAAGACCTACGGTTTCCAGAAGTCCGAAGATGACATGTCTGCCTCGCAGATCGGCGACATGTGCAAGCTCGCGCGCCCGCACGTCACCACGACGCTCAACCTGCTGGCCCAGCGCAACGTCATCACGAAGCGCCCCGGGCGCTTTGGCGCCATCGTGGGCATCCAGAAGGACAGGCGCAAGTGGGTCTCGTCCGAGCAGACTAAACCAGCCCCAGCTAGTACCGAATCGGTACAGGGGTGTACCGAATCAGTACATGTACCGAATCAGTACGCAGGTAGTACCGAATCGGTACAGGTCGATAGTACCGATTCGGTACACACAAAAGACAACCTTCAAAAAGAAAACCACCAAAAGACAAGTTCTTGCGCTCCGGGAGCGGACCTCGATCTCGACGGCAAGACCCCAGCAGGCCAACCAGGCCGGGCCACGACGGGTACCGCCGCACAGATCGCTGAACGCTTCGAGCGCTTCTACGCCGCTTACCCGAAGAAGCGATCGCGTGGCGTCGCCGAGAAGGCTTTCGCCAAGCTGAAGCCGAGCGAGGAGCTGCTGGCCGAGATGCTGGATGCCTTGGCCAAGCGGGCGGCGTCAGGTACCTGGGTCGACGAGCAGTTCGTTCCTTACCCGGCGTCATGGCTGAACGCCAAGGGCTGGACCGATGTGGTGCAGACCGAGTACTCGCCCATCGAACGCGAGGTGATCGAGAAGTTCAACGATTCCCTGGGCGACCTTGCTGGCGTGGTGTCGACCACGATGTTCGTGCCGGCGCGCGCTGCAGCGATCCGCGACTTCGTGACCTTTTCGGACAAGCCCGGGTTCGTCGAGAGGTTTTTCCCCTGGGTACGCAACAACGCAACCATCCCGCCCAGCGCCGGATTCGACTGGCTGATCAGCCGGAAAGGATTCGACGGCGTCACCGGCGGCCAACACAACAGGAAAGCAGCATGAGCAATCAGCACGGCGCCGACAGCGCCGCACCACACTCCATCGAAGCCGAGCAATCCGTCCTGGGCGCGCTGCTGCGCTTCAACGACGGCTTCGACCAGGTCGGCGACCTGGAGGCCAAGCACTTCTACCGTGAGGACCATCGCACCATCTACGCCGAGATCGTGCGCATGATCGGGCGCGGCGAGCCGGCCGACGTCATCACGGTGTACACAGCCCTGGTAGGCCATGGCAGCGCCATCGACGCCGATATCCTGCCGTACCTGCACCGGCTCACCGAGACCACGCCGAGCGCCGCTACCATCGGCCGCTACGCGAACATCGTGGTCGACCGTGCTCTGCGCCGCGCGACCATGTACGTGGCCGACACCATCAACGGCCTGGCGATGAACCCGAAGGGCAAGACGGCCGACGAGGTGCTGGACACGATGCAGTCGCTGGTCACGTCCCTGGCCGAGCGCCGCGTGCGCAACGAGCCGAAGATGCTGCGCGACGTGCTGGCCGGCTTCATCGACGGTATCAGCAGGCGCGCAGAAGGGACCGACAATGCCATCCCGACCGGCATCCCTGGCATCGATCGGCTGCTCACCGGAGGTGGCTTCCGGCCGGGCCAGCTGATCATCGTGGCCGGCCGCCCGTCGATGGGCAAGAGCGCCCTGACCACGGATATCGGCCTGAACATGGCGGCTGACCACAGCGTGCTGGAATTCAGCATGGAAATGGAGAGCCAGGAGATCGCCGGCCGCGCGCTGGCCAACCGCGGCCGCGTTGACCTCGGCAAGGTGATGGGACAGATTCCCCACGATGACGACGTGGCCTGGGCCGGAGTGAGCACGGGTTGCATCAAGATCGACGCACTGCGCTTCGGCCTGGACGAGACGGCGGCGATATCGCTGCTGGAGCTGCGCATGAAGGCCAAGGCCTGGAAGCGCAAGCACGGCCTGCACGTGATCATCGTCGACTACCTCGGGCTGATGTCGGGCGGCGAGGGGGAGAAACGGCACGAGCAGATCGGTTTCTACTCGCGCGGCCTGAAGGCGCTGGCCAAGGAACTGGGCGTCGCCGTGATCGCGCTGGCCCAGCTGAACCGTAAGGTAGAAGAGCGTCCGGACCGCCGTCCGGTGCTGTCCGACCTGCGCGACTCAGGCGAGATCGAGCAGGACGCAGACATCGTGATGCTGGTGCACCGGCCCGAGATGTACGACCCCGAGAACCCGGAACTGCGGGGCTTCGCCGAGATCCTGCTGCGCAAGCAGCGCGGCGGCGGCCTGGGCGACATCCCGCTGATGTTCAACGGCCCGACCTGCTCGTTCTCGGACTGGAGCGGCCGCGCGCCGGCGGCGCCGTCCGGCAAGGGCCGCAGCTCGTCGAGGTTCGACGGATGAGCGCGAACCTCTTCAAGCAAGGCCGGATCTGGCACTACCGTTTCCAGGTAGGGAGCGTGCGCGTGCAGCGTAGCACCAGGTCGACCAGCAGGGCGGCCGCCGAAGACATCGCGAAGCGGGAATACGACGCCGCGGTGGTGCGCGCCAACGGCGGCCAGCCGGTACCGACCCTCGACCAGCTGGCCGAGGCCTGGATCGTTGTCCACAGGCCGGTGGCCAGCAGCGCGCACGTCGGCAGCGTCGAGCGGTTCCAGCGCCTGCACATGTACGGCCTCGGGCCCGTGCCGATCGGCGACATCACCACTGGCCAGGTCGAGCTGGCGCGCATCGAGTACCTCAAGACGCACAAGCCGGCCAGCGCCAACCACTGGCTCCGGATCCTGAAGCTGCTCACGCTGTGGGCGGTCAAGCGCAAGATCCTGGCGTCTTCGCCCTGGCAGGTGTCGATGCTGAAGGTGCAGAAGCGGCCGCGCGCGGTGCTGCCGCTGGACGTGGCCAAGGCCTGGTTCGATGCGGTCGACGAGACGACCCGGCGCGCGCCGGCGATCGCCACCGCGGTGCGGCTGATGTTCGGCCTGGGCCTGCGCGAGGGCGAGTCGGTGACGGCGCGCTGGGAATGGATCGATTGGCAGCGGCAGACCTACACGCCCGGCATCACGAAGGGCAGGGAAGCGGAGCCGATCCCGATGCCAGCATGGCTGCGCGAGCACCTGGCGCCGGCGCGCCGGGCCGATGGCCTGATCGTGACCAAGGCAAACGGCGAGGCGTTCACCTCCGGCTTCGCACGCCAGGCGCTGCGGCAGGCGAACCGCGCGTGCTCGGTGAAGGGCATCACGCCGCACCGGCTGCGCGGTACCTTCGCCACGCTGCTGTCCGAGGCTGGCGTGCCAATCCAGACGATCCAGAAGGTGATGCGTCACAAGAACTTCGCCACCACCGTGGGCTACCTCGAGAAGAATCTCGACCTCGCTGTGCGTGCGGCCGATGTGATCGGTGAAAAGGCCGGATTCGGTGGCGCGAAAGTGGCGAGCACCACGGTACAAACCCTTTAGATAAAGGCGATGCAAATGATTAATGATCATCGGGAATACGCCCAGCCGGGCGCCGGCGACTGACCGGCGCGCGAGTGCGCCAACCGCAACAACCACAGGAGAAACCTCATGACCGCCAAGCACGTTATCGAAGGCGCCATGCAGCACACCAAGGTGCGAAATCACAACCAGTTCGCAGTCCTGACCGATCTCGAGTCCGCCACGGTCAGCCGTATGGCAACCGGCCAATACAGCGGCATGCGCATCGAGACGTTCGACCAGATCCAACGCACCACAGGCGTCCCAGCCGACACGCTGCTGGCATGGTATCGGTTGCCCGAGGGCGCGCGGCTGGGCCGGATCGGGGAGACCGTATGATCGCTCTTACGCTCATCGCTGCCTGGCTCGCCAGCGGCGCCCTTGTCGGTTGTCTCTGGGGCCGGTTCGTGCACGTGGGAAGGGTGGATCTGCCATCGGTTGTTCAGGACCGGTCCTGATGCGCGGCGCGAACCTCGATCACATTTGCAGCCTATGCAATGAATTCGACGTCGACCAGGCCGTGTCCAACCTGGCCGCTCAAGGCATGGACCGCTGCCTGGTACCCACCGCGTACGGGCCGCCGCATCTGCATGTCGCGTGGGATGGCTAGACGTACATGTCGTTCCGACTGGATATGCTAATCTCCGTCAGCGTTGCAATCTGATTGCACAGATGAATCAGTTGCAGGAGCATTTGCTTGGCTAGCGGTGCTATCGCCGAGGAGACTTCGCAACTCCTGCTCAAGTGCACGTCGTGCGATTGGGACTTCTTTATTAAAATATGCCCACGATTCCATCCATACTCTATGCTTTTCCCTCATTGTATGGTCGAGCATTCCTGGACCTTCATAGTCTAGATAAGTACCATACATAATGATTTTCATCCTCATTTCTTCGACTAGTGGGTCAATTAAAAGACAGACTTCTTCGGGGATGTAGATTCTCTTCTTTTCAAAATTTCTATAAAAATCTCCAAGAGATTGCATGGCGGTCCTATATTTCTCTTGCTTAGTCGGCTCGCCACTGAATTCTGCTGGAGAAGCAAAGCTAGCACCGTCCCAATACGCCTGAACTAATTGTTCATAGACCTCGGCAATAACTTCGGCGCGCCTATTGTGTAGGCCTGAAAATCTAACTTGATGTTCCGACGCCATAATGTGTAAATCTGATTTGAGGCGTTCAGTTTCAGTGTCTGATTGAGATTTGAGTTGCGCTTTAAGACGTTCTGTTTCTGTGTCAACTTGAGCCTTCAACTGTGCTTTATGAGTCTCCAGTTTTTGATCGTATTCGTTCTTGATTGAGTTTTTAAGCCGCTCAGAAATCCAAGCTTTTGATATCCATACGATAAAGCCTGTGAAAACTCCGTTGGCTAATAGAATTGGCACAAAATAATTAAAGAAATCAATCATTGCTATTCCTAGTTGTTAGAACCACAAGACTATCACGCGCGCGCGCACGACAGTACCACCAAAAGCGCTAAAAATTTCAATGTCGGCCGGAAATTTCCTGTTTGCACTGTTTAACATTCAGTGGTTACTCAACAGGAGAATCCCGTGCCGCACGACCTCGACGCCTTGCTGGCCCAGCGCTCGCGCCCGACGCCGGGCCCTTTTATATATGAGTGCGATGTAATCGTCGCCGCGCAGGTGGTCTGGCTGCGCTTCATGGTCCAGCTGTTACGCGAGAGCGCGGCCGTTGACCGAGCGCGGAGCCAGGCATGAGCGGCACGATGCGCGTCAGCATCCAGAACAACTTCCCCGAGGTGGGGCAGCGCCTGCGGCTACTCGGCCGCCAGGCGCCGTTCGTCGCCGCCGTCTCGCTCACTCGGTCGGTCAAGGACGGTCAGGCCGCAATCAAGGACACGACGAAAAGGGCGTTCGACCACGCGACCAGCTACACCCTCAACAGCACCTTCCTGAAGCCGGCCACGAAGACCCGGCTCGAGGCGCGAGTCTGGATCAAGGATCAGGCATTCGGGAAGGGCACGCCGGCCGATCGCTACCTGCTGCCTGAGATCGACGGCGGCCCGCGCGGGCAGAAGGGTATGGAGCGGCTGCTGCAGCGATCGGGCCTGCTGAAGTCGGGCTGGTATGCCGTGCCGTCTGCCGGCGCGCAGCTTGACGGCAACGGCAACGTCAAGCGCAGCCAGATAACACAGATCCTGTCGCAGCTGAAGCTGCAGCGCAGCGCAGGCTTCGAGTCGCGCGCCAGCGGCAGCACCAGGTCGAACCGTACCATCGCGCGCCAGGGCGTTACCTACTTCGCCCTGGCCTCGAAGCATCGCGGCCTGGAGCCGGGCATCTACTTGAAGCGCCGGTTCGCACATGGCAGCGCAGTGCGGCCGGTGTTCATCTTCGTGCCGTCCGTGCTGTACCGGCCGCGCTTGCCGTTCTACGCAGTGGGCGAGGGCACGATCCGGACCCGCTTCCCGGTGCACTTCGATGCCGAGTGGACGAAGGCGGTGACGACGGCTCGTCTGCGGCGGTGATTGAGATGAAAGTTTCCAATAAGAAACACATTATCCACAGCATCCCCCCGGGGTTAGGTTCTTCCCGGACCCTGTTGCTCAAGGGTAATTCAGGCCCCGTCATCGCGCTAGCGGGTGCCAAAACAATTTCCTGACAATTTGCCTGACAAATCGAACTGAAGCATGCCGAACCTGACAACCGTTGCCGCCTGGGCTAAGACACTGGGCATCTCCCGCCAGTCCGCCCACGAAGCGGTGAAGCGGTGCGGGATCCCGCTCCTCGACAAGAAGATCGACGCCGATTATGCGACGGCGCTTTACAAGAAAAATACGCGCCAGCGCGTGAATGAAAACAAGCATCCGCCAGCAGGGGGCAGACCACCCGCCGCCGCCGGCGCCAACGGGTTCGGGATGGGCGGCGACGACCTGGTCGATGGCGTGCCGCCGTATGACGTCAGCCGCGCGCGTCGGGAAGCGGCAGAGGCCACGAAGGCCGAAATCCAGGCCGCCGAATTGGCTGACACTTTCCTTGACAAGGCTGACGTCGACTCGGTCATGTTCGAAGTATCGCGGGCGCTGCGCGACGGGCTGATGAACTGCGGCCGCCGAATCGCCGCTGACGTGGCTTCCTTGGCAACAGCCGACGAATGTGAGGAGGTGATCGAGCGCGAGCACCGCGCCTTCCTGGAAACCATGGTGCAGTCGCTCGGCGAAAAACTGGGCGTCCAGCTGGACGAGCAGGACGAATGATCAGCCTGACGCCAGCCCGCCAGGTCGTGCGGCCGGCGTTCGCGCGCGGCCTGATGCCGGACCCGAACATGACGGTCGACGCCTGGGCCGACCGGTACATGATCATCCCGAAAGGGTCTGGCGCCAACGAATCCGGTAAGTACCGCACCAGCCGCACGCCGCACGCACGCGAGGTGATGCTGGCCCTGTCCGACTCCCACTGGTGCAAGGTCGTCGCACTTATGGGCGCGTCCCAGATGCTCAAGACCCAGGTGGGCCTGAACTGGTTCTGCTCGACCGTGCACCAGTCGCCGGCGAACTTCCTGTGGGTGCTACCGACCGGCAAGCTGGCAAAGCGCACCAGCACCCGGGTCAGCAAGACCATCGCCGCGGTGCCGGAAGTGCGAGAGCGTGTCGCCGCGCCGCGCGCCCGCGATGCGGTAAACACGCAGGAGACCAAGGAATACATCGGCGGCGCCGTGCACATCGTCACCGCCGGCGCCGCCGCCAACCTCTCCGAGATCCCGGCGCGCCGCGTGCTGTTCGACGAGGTCGACCGCGCGAAAGCGAACGTGGGTGGAGAGGGCGACCCGGTTGCCCTGACCAGGTCGCGCCAGACCTCGTTCGAACGCAACCGCAAAAGCTACTTCCCCAGCTCGCCGACGACTACGGACGAATCGATCATCAACGTCCTGTTCCTGAAAGGGACGCAGCAGGAGGCGCTGGCCGAATGCCCGCATTGCGGCCACGCCCAGCCCCTGGTGTTCGAGCGCCTGCAGCAGGACGATGCCGGCCGGGCGATCTATCCGTGCGCTGCCGACGATTGCGGCGCCTTCATGTTCGAGACCGACAAGAACCGGATGTTCGCGCGCGGCCTCTGGTCGCAAGGCGTCGCCGGCGACGGGGAGACCGTGAGCTTCACCATCAACGCCATGTTCGCGCCGCTCGGCTGGATCACCTGGAATTCGTTGCTGGCCGAATACCGCGCCGCGCGCGAGAAGCTAGACGAGGGCAGCGAAGAGCTGATGATCGTGTTCTACAACACCCGCCTGGCGCGGTGCTGGGAACGGAAGAAGGAGCAGACCAAGGCCAGCGAGCTGCAGGCGCGCGCCGAGGATTACAAGCTGGGCACGGTGCCGCGTGGCGGCCTCATCCTGGTGGCCACCGTCGACACCCAGCCCGACCGCCTCGAGATGAAGGTCACCGCGTGGGGCGAGGGCATGGAGGGGTGGATCGTCGACTTCCAAGTGTTGACCGGCCCGCCGTCGGAGCAGAAAGTGTGGGACGAGCTCGACGTGCTGCTGCTGGGCGAATACCTGCACGCCGGCGGCCGCAAACTGCCGATCGCCGCCGCATTCATCGACTCGGGCGGCGCCAATACCCATGACGTCTACAACTTCACCCGCACCCGCCAGCATCGCCAGGTTTTCGCAATCAAGGGCCACTCGTACCTGAACAAGCCAATCCTGAGCGCGAAGCCATCGCTGGTCGACGTGAACTGGATGGGCAAGGTCATGCCGCAGGGCGCCAAGCTGTGGATGATCGGTACCGACACGGCGAAGGACTACCTCGCGGCGCGCTATCACCTGACGCGCGGCCCGGGCGCGCTTCACTTTTCGACGGACCTCCCGACCGAGTATTACGAGCAGCTGACCGCCGAGTACTGCATCACCAAGTACAAGCGCGGCCGCAAGGTGCGCGTGTGGGAGAAAAAGAAAAGCGACCGCAACGAGGCGGGGGACCTGATGGTGTACTCGGTGGCCTGCGCGCACTACCTGGGCCTGCACAAGAAAACTGCCGCGCAGTGGCAGAAGGTGCGCGAGAAGATCGATCCGGACGCCCGCGCCATTGATCAGGATTCACCCGCCGCGCCGCCGGGCAACGGTGCTTCGCCCCCGGCCGCGTCGGCGGCCACCACCTCCACCACGCAGAAACAGCAATCATGGCCAAAACCGAAATCACAAACCGCCGCTCGGGCGCGCCGGCCAGGCGGGAGAGACTGGTGAGCGCCAGGCCCTGCGACAACTCCGACCTGGTCGACGCTATCTTCAGGCGCTTGGTCGAGGCGGTGCCCGAGCTGGCGCCACGCCTGGACCAGGTGGAGGCGGCTGTGCGCGTCGAGTTCCAGGGAATCGAAACCTACATCGCGCGGCGCTCGCCGGCGCGCCGCCAGCAGCGCACCGAACAGGTGCTTGCGTTGTTCAACGGTCGCAATGTGCCCGACGTTGCGCGTGCGCTCGGCATCGGGCGCACCACGGTCTACCGCATCATCAAGCAAGCCGGCGAGAAAGAATAACCGTTCCACTTTTCCGAGAAATGGTACGGCCATGTCGCTACGCTTGCCGGCATGGCCCTTTCTCAAACCGATCTGGACGCGCTTGACCTGGCGATCGCCCGCGGCACCCTCTCCGTGACGTTCGACGGGCGCACCCACGTCTACCAGAACACTACGCAGCTGCTACTTGCGCGCGACCACGTGGCGCGCGTGGTCAATTCCCGGTCGCAGAACCGCGGACCTGGCATCTTCCGATTCCGCTTCACCACGTCGAGGGGCGACTGATGCCCAACGTGCTCGACCGCATCATCGGCTGGGTGAGTCCCCAGCACGGCATTGCACGGCATATCGCGCGCGGGCGCTTGCAGCGCGCGTACGAGGCGGCCAGCCCACGCGATGGGTGGCGCCCGCGCCGCGCCGGCGCCAGTGCGAATGCCGATCACCAGGCAGACGCAAAAACGCTGCGCAACAAAGCCCGGGCCCTGGTGCAAAACGTCCCATACTGCACCGCCGCACTCTCCGGCCTGGTCTCGAAGACCATCGGTACCGGGATCGTCCCGCGCGCCACAGGCGCCGAGCGCGACCAGCTGAACAAGCTGTTCGCGGCATGGGCGAAGGTCTGCGATGCCGACGGCCGCCTCGATTACTACGGCATGCAAAAGGCCGCGTACGCTGCGATGGAGCAGGATGGTGAGGTGCTGATTCGACTGCGCCCGCGCCGAATGAGCGATGGGTTGCCGGTGCCGCTGCAACTGCAGCTGCTGGAGATCGACTGGCTCGACGGCGATCGCATGGGAACCGCCGGCGGCAACCAGATCGTCAACGGCATCGAATACGATGCGCTCGGCGCCGTGGCCGCCTACTACCTCTGGGACCAGCACCCGGGTGACACAGCACTGATTCGCGGCCGCAAAGCGCAAAGCTCGCGCGTGCCGGCGCAAAACATCATTCACCTGTTCAACCCGGAGCGGCCAGGCCAGGGCCGCGGCTTTTCGCGCTTTGGCCCGGTGATTACGCGGGTGCGCGACCTGCAGCTGTACGAAGACGCCGAGCTGGCGCGCAAGAACTTGGAAACCAGGCTGAGTGTTTTAGCAAGCGGCGATACGACCGGTCTGGAGAATCCGGCAGCAAGTGGCGACAGCGGCGGGCAGGGCGCGCAAGATCTGGGTGAGCTTGGGGGCGGCGCAATCTTCGGCATGCCGGCTGGGATGACCTTCACTGTCGTCGAGCCGAAAGCAGCGCCAGGCTATGTCGAATACGTCAAGTTCGCCCTGCACCTGATCGCGACCGGCCTGGGCGTGACGTACGAGATCCTCACCGGCGACATGTCGGAAGTGAACTTCAGCAGCGCGCGCGTGCGCCTGCTCGACTTCCGCGACGCGGTGAAGCAGATGCAATGGCTGACGCTTATCCCCAAGATGCTGACCCCGATCCACGAGGCGTTCGTCGAGGCCGCCTACCTGGCCGGCAAGATCCGCCAGCGCGACACGGCGGTCGACTTCAGCCCGCCGAAATGGGACTACGTCAACCCCGAGCAGGACGTGAAGGCCGACCAGGCTGAGATCGCCGCTGGACTGTCGACGATCAGCGAAAAGCTGCGGCAGCGCGGCTACGACCCGGATGTCGTGTTCGATGAATGGAAGTCGGACTTCGACAAGCTGAAGCAGCGCGGCATCCTGGAAACCATGCTGTTTATGCAACGCGGCAACCTGCCGACCCAGCCGGGTGGCGACAAGCCCGAACCGGCCAAACCCTGATTTTGGAGACCGCGATGATCCATTTGACGATGACGACCGAGGCCTCCAGCATCCGCGCTTACGACCAGCCGGACGGCTACGAAAAGCGCCTGCCGTACCTGGCCATCGTCCAGGTGAAGCACCTGACCGACAAGATCGTCTACCTGTGTGGCGCGATCGGCGTGGTCGACCGGGAAACTTGGAAGAAGCTGCTCGCCCTGCTGGGCGCCCAGGGCATCACCACGGTGATGCTCGAGCGGCACGGGCAAATGAAAACTATCGAGCTGCAGCAGGGCAGCTCGGCACAACAACCGAACACTGATACCTCGAGGGACGCATGAGCGCACAAAGCGACAATTTCGAAAACAAATACATCGACTGGCTGTTTCGCGCCCAGGCGCTGGGCCTGAACGGCTCGACCGCCGGCGCCGGCAGCGGCCCGGCCACGCTGTACGTCAGCCTCAAACTGGCGGCGGATACCGACAGCGTTCAGGGCGCCGAGGTGTCGGGCGGCGGCTACGCGCGCGTGGCTGTGACTTCGTCCCTGGCGAACTGGGCCGGCACGCAAGGCGCCGCCAGCACTTCGGTGTCGAGCGGTGCCAGCGGCACCACGTCGAACAACATCGCACTCCAGTTCCCGGGCGGATCCGCCGTGAGCGCCGCGTGGGGCCAGGTCGTCGGCTTCGGCATTCACGACTCGCTGACCGGTGGCGTTGAGCTGTACTACGCGCCGCTGGCCACGCCCAAGACAATCAACCAGGGCGACCCGGCGCCGTCGTTCGCTGCCGGCGCACTGACCGTCCAGGTCGATAACGGATGATGACGCCCGCTGAACAATCGGCCCTGCAGGCCCTGGTGGCGCGCGCGCTGTCGGCCGAGGAACTGCTGGCGCTGGAACCGCTGGTCGAAGCGCGCAACGACGTCGGCATCGCCGCGTTGCTGTCTGCCGGCCGGGTCAAGCATGGTCCGACCCAGATCGGGCCGGGCACCATCGTTGCCGTTCTCGGCGATGCAGGCGGTGCTTTCCTGGACGACCTTCAGGCGCTGGGCCAGACCGACCGCGCCGTGTACTGGGCGATGAACCCGATCACCCGGGGTGTGTTCGACCTGAGCATCCCGGCCGCCCGAACCTCGCTCGCGAACCTCAGGGCAAAAATGTCCGACCACGTGGACCACATCGACACGGTTTTGACGATCGGACTGATGCCTGACCCGATCGCGTTCGACCAGGTATCACGCGCCCTCAACGAAGCACAAGGATTGTTGACTTATGAGCGGTGAAATTATCGAGGTGCGGGCGGCATCGGCGATCGTGCTGGAGGGTTCGGGATCGGCCCTTGCGAACGGTGCGGTCGGCGTGATGACCAGCGGCCGATATGCGAAGCAGTCGGCTGGCAACGGCTTCCCTGATGCGCAGTTCGCGCTTACCTGCCAGTTCTCGGTCGCGCCGATCAAGAATTCCTTCATCGCGGTTTACGCCCGCCCGATGGCCGTGGACGGCTCCAATAATACGCAGGCGCCCGAGGCGACCCGCCCGACGCGCTTCATCGGGCAGTTCGTCGTCAACGACGTAACTGCTCAGCAAACCATGGAATTCATGGCGAATGACCTGCCGTGGGACGCCTGGTACTACCTGCACAACGTGAACACCGGCCAGCAGCTGCCGGTTGGCTGGGCCGTCTCGATCACTCCGCGCACCTTCAAAGCAGCGCCGTAAGCCATGCCTATTCATCGAATCAGGCGGCCATACGTCAAGCAGCCGGATGCTGGCGTTCGCCTGGCTCTGAATGGTCCGCTGCTGCGCGGCAGCGCTGTCGTTGTCATATCCGGCAACGATCGGCGAAACCTGGTGTCGGAAATCCCGCTGACCGTCGGCGGGGCAGGCCCCGGGCGCACGGCGGCGTTCGGCACCACCGGTGTCGCCTTTCGCAAGAACGGATGGCTCGAATCCGATCCCATCGCCGCCATCGGCACCAAGACCTTCGTCACCTTCTGGTACGGCGTCGTCTCGACCATCCAGGGCAACGGCGCTGCCAACGCGGGCGATGATCCGACGTTTCTCTTGGGGTCGGGCGGCCCGCAGCTGGCCATCGTCGCACGCATCGGCAACCTGCGTAACAACTCGTCCTCGTGGGGCGCGCTGTACAAGTGGACCGGTGCCAATACAAGCAGCAATCCGTCGGTCAACGACTTCAACAGCGCAGGCGAGGCGCTCGTCCCGGGCGCGCCGGCGTTACTCGTGGTGGTACGCCGCCAGACCGGCATGGAATTCTGGCATGACGGGAAGATGGTCGGCTTTACGACGCAGTCCCCGTATAGCCTACCGGCCACCACGCTGGTCGCCGGCTCGTTTGTCCAGGACCAGTATTGGAACTCGGCGTCGGACATGTGGCTGTCGGGCGTTGTTGTGGCCGACTGGTCGGCGGATGACGTCCGCAAGTTCAGCGCGAATCCCTGGCAGATTTTCGAGCCGTCGCAACTGCCGGTTTATTCGGCCGCCGCGGCTGCTGTCGGCGCGTCCCTGACGGGAGCCGCGGTCGCCGTCGCTTCGGCGTATGGCGCTCTCTCGACCAGCATCCCGCTGTCGGGCTCGGCAGCAACCCAAGCCACTGCGTTCGCCGGGCTTTCGACGGCCATCGGCCTGGCCGGCGTGGCAAACGCCGGCGCCGCGGCGAGTGGGACGTTGTCGACCTCAATCCCACTGGCGGGCGCGGCCACCGCCAGGTCGGCGATGAGCGGGATGCTGTCGGGCGGCGCGCCCACGCTGACTGGTGCCGCGAGCGTCGCCACCATAGCATCCGGCGCATTGAGCACATCGATTCCTCTGGCTGGCGCAGCATTGGCGCGTGCCTTGGCGACCGGCGCACTTGCCGACGGCGGTGCGTTGCTGGCTGGCGCAGCTGTGGCATCAGCAAGCGCCGCAGGCACGCTAGCGACGTCGATCCGGTTGGCTGGTCCCGTGGTCGTGCAGGCGAGTGCCACTGGCGCGCTTTCGAGCCGGATCCAGCTGGCCGGCGCAGTCGCCGCGGTTGCATCCGCCGCCGCTGCGCTGAATACCAAGATTTTGCTGATCGGCCGCGCCGAGGCGTCAGCAAGGGCTGCCGGCGAGCTGAGCATTGCCCGACCGGCCGACAAGATCGATATTTCAAAAATTTCGCCTGCGCGCATCGTCGTGTTCGAAGGTAGCGGCAGCAGGATAGTGACTTTCGAGGGCAGCGGCCCAAGGATGAGGTTTGAGCAAATGAGCGCGAAAATGCCATATATGGATGGCGACAGGCACATGGTCGACCGGGATCCGGACGAGGAAAGCTGGTACGGCGCTGAAATTACCGACGAGCTGCGCGATCGGAATACGACGGCGAAGAGCGTCGAGCTGGTGCTCGTTGGCGTCACGCAGCTGGCCGAGCCGGAAATTCAGGCGGCCACGATCGAGGGGGTACCGCGCACCTTCATCTGCGCTTTCCTGGGCGGCATCGATGGCCCGGTGCCGGAAGGTTGGAAGTGGGTGGCGCGCGTGCGCGGTGCCAACGGCGAGCGCTTCGATAAAACGACCCATTTCAATGAGGTGGACCCTTGATCAACATCGCTGACCTGGTGGCGCTGCGCGACGGTGCGGCCACCAAATCGGCGCCGGCCAGCGCCGAACAAGATCCGGCGCCCGCGCAGCCCACAATCGCAGGAGCCACCTACCCGGCGAAACGCCTGGTGCTGGAAAACGGGAGCTATAAGGCGGTCGACCACGACAAGTAGGCAGTCGAAAACTGTCCCACTTTTCCGAGAATTGGTACTGGGAAATCCGCATCATGCGGACATGCCTACGCCAAACACCCAGCAGAACGTTACCCGATCCGCTACCGATCCGCGCGACATGCCGCCGCAGATTCGTGCGGCGCTGCTGGTGCCGGCCAGCTTCAACGAAGCAGACAACACCATCGACGTCGTCTGGACCACGGGTGCGCGCGTGCGCCGCTTCGACTGGTATTCCGAGACTGCATACGAAGAAGAGCTGGCTGTCACGCCAGAAGCGGTCGACATGTCGCGCTTCGACGCCGGCACCGTGCAGGTGCTGGACGGTCATGACACCTACGGCGGCGTGCGTGCCATCCTCGGCATTGCGATTCGCGGCACCATCGAGAACGGCGAAGGCCGCGCAACCCTGCGCCTGTCTACCCGCCCTGAACTTGCAGGCATTGTCGCCGACATCCGCGCGGGCATCATCCGCGCGATCAGCTTCGGCTACAGCATCAGCAAATACGAGATCACCCGAGCCATCGACCGCACCGACGGCGTAAATATGCCGCTGTACCGCGCGGTCTCGTGGCAGCCAAACGAAATTAGTTTTGTCACCGTCCCGGCCGACGCCGACGCGAGCACGCGCAGCCAGCCAGCCAACGGTGTGCCTTGCCAATTTATCACCCGGGCGCCCGCCCAATCCCCAACCCAACAGGAACCCAATATGCCGATGCCAGGTACCCAGACGGGCGCACCGAACGATGCGACCACCGACCAGACCCGCGCCGCGCTGACGACTGCCCCGGCAGCGGCTGCCGCGCCTGCACCCGCTACCTCGCCGACCGGCGACGACGCCGTGCGCGCTGCTGCCGCGCAAGAAGCTGCAACCCGCGCGGCCGAAATCACCGAGATGTGCACGCGCCACAACGTCGGCCACCTGGCCGCGGGCCTGATCCGCAGCGGCAATTCGGTTGACCAGGCGCGCGCCGCGGTATTGAACGAGCTGGTGCGCGACGACAACGCTACCGGCGGCCACCGCAACGTGCGCATCGAGACGGTTACCGATGAACACCAGACCCGCATGTCCGGCATTGAGGAAGCGATGATGAATCGCATCGATGTGCGCGCTGCGCTGACCGACAACGGCCGCCAGTATCGCGGCCTGAGCGTGCTGGAAATCGGCCGCGAGTTCCTCGAAGTTCGCGGCGTCGCGACCCGCAATATGTCGAAGCTGCAGCTGGCCACCGAAATGCTGCAGTACCGCTCGGGCGCTGCCAGCACGAGCGACTTCGCCTTCATCTTCGCCAACGTCGCCAGCAAGCGCATGCGTTCGGCGTACGACGAAAATCAGGGGACTTATACCCAGTGGGCGCGCCGCGCGCCGAATGCGCCGGATTTCAAAAACATCAATATCGTACAGCTGTCGGCGGCGCCGGAACTGCTGCGCACCAACGAAGCTGGCGAATTCAAGTACGGCACGATGACCGACGCTGGCATGAGCTACTCGCTGGTCACCTACGGCCGCATGGTGGCACTGACCCGCCAGGCCATCATCAACGATGATCTGCGCGCCTTCGAGCGCCTGGTGTCCGCCTTCGGCGCCAGCTCGAGTCGCCTGGAAAATCGCCTGGTGTATGCGCAGTTGACCACCAACCCGAACATGGCCGACGGCAAGGCGCTGTTCCACGCCGATCACGGCAACCTCGGCACTGGCGCTGGCTCGTCCCTGCAGCTCAGCGCCCTGAAGGCCGGCCGCACCGCGATGCGCCTGCAAAAAGGCCTCGGCAACGAAGAGCTGAACCTGGCGCCGAACTTCTTGATCGTGCCGGTCGCGCTGGAGCAGGACGCCTACCAGCTGACCAGCGCGAACTACGTGCCGGCCAAGCAGGGCGACGTGAACGAATTTCGCTCTGGCGGCCGTACCGCGGTCGAGCCGATCGTCGAGCCGATCCTGGATGGCGTGAGCTCCGCCGAGTGGTACCTGGCCAGCAACAACAGTCAGGTCGACACCGTCGAGTACTGCTACCTGGACGGCGCCGAAGGTCCGGTGATCGAGAGCCAGGCCGGCTTCGAAGTCGACGGCGTGACCTGGAAGTGCCGCCTGGACTTTGCCGCCGCAACGGTCGACCACCGCGGCCTGTACAAGGGCAAAGGCTCGTAAGCGCCGGCACGTTCATCAACGACATCCAGGAATTAGCGATATGAAAAATAAAGTACAGAAAGGCCAGACCGTGACCGTGACCGCGCCGTATGGCGTGACCAGCGGCCAGGGCGTCCAAGTCGGCGCGCTGTTCGGCGTGGCGTCGACCGACGCCGCGAACGGTATGCCGGTCGAGATTGAGCGCACCGGCGTGTTCGACATCGCGGCCGTAACCGCCGACACCGGCACCCAGGGCGCCAAGATCTACTGGGACAACACCGCCCGCCGCCTGACCACGACTGCAACGAACAACGCCCTCGTCGGCGCGCTGACCACCGCCAAGGGCGGCAGCGACGCTACCGCGCGCGTGCTGCTCGACGGCGTCGTCCGCTAAGGAATCGCCAAGTGCTCCTCTTCGCCGACCTCGAGGCCCACGCCAACGCCGCCGTCCTGAACCAGCTCAGCAATGTGCAGGTCATCATCGGCGGCACCACGGTGACCGGCATTTTCCGCCGTCCGTCGTCGGTGGCGAACCTCGGCCCGGGCGCTGCGGATACCAGCCCGCGGGTCACGGTCGCATCGAGTGCAGTGATGGCCAACCCCGTAGGCAACCTCATCGTGGTGGCCGGCGTTCCTTACCAGATCGTCGCCACCGATCCCGATGGTACCGGCCTGACCCTGCTGACCCTGACGACAGCCGAATGAACCCTACCGCTTTCTCCCAGATCGTCACCGCGGTCATCGACGCACTCAAGGCGTCGCCGCCGGTCTGCCCTGTGATCGACCGGGCCCGGGCAACCGTGGTGCCGGACCAGGCCGAGAGGGCGATCAGCGTCGAGTGGTCGAAGTCGACGCCTGATATCGCCACCATTTCCGGCGCACCTACCGACTGGCAAACCATTGTCACCGTCGAGTGCTTGGCGCGCAGCCTGCGGGACTCCGGCGACGTCGCCGTCGATCCGCTGCTGGGCGCGGTCGCGGAGCGCCTGGCGCGGTACTCGACGCTCGGCGGCCTGGTCGCGGACCTGCGCATTGTCGGGCTCGAAGCGGAAAACACCGTCGAAGGCAAGAAAACCGGGTGGGTCCGTCTCACCTACGTTGCGGACCACCGCACCACCAACTCCACCCTGAACTGAATATGACGATCGAACAAAACAGTGCGTCGCAGCGCGAAGTTCCGGTGCCGCCCGGTGGCGGTTCCTGGACCTTCAACGAAGCCGAATGGAAATGGGTCTCGAACGACCCGGCGCCGGCGGATGAACCTGCTGCCCAAGAACCTGCGGCACAAACCGCCGTCGAGGAGTAACCATGCCACGCTATACCAGGAACACGCTGATCACCGCCAAGCTCGAGACCGTGCCCGGTACCGACGCCTTGCCGACCGGTGCCGCGAATGCAATCCTCGTCTCCGACCAGACCATCACGCCGCTGGACGCTCAGAACATCGACCGCGGCATCGTGCGCGGCTACTTCGGCGCCAGTGAGCAGCTGATCGGCCCGGCCAGCGTCAAGGTCAGTTTCACCGTCGAGCTGGCTGGTTCCGGTGCCGCCGGCACCGCGCCGGCCTACGGCCCGCTGCTGCAGGCCTGCGCGATGGCTGAAGGCGTCCTGGCCAGCCCCGCGCGTGTCGAGTACACCCCGGTCTCCACTGGCATCAAGACGGCGACCATTTACTACTACGATGACGGCGTGCTGCACAAGCTGCTGGGCGCCATGGGCAACTGCACGATCTCGGCCAAGGTCGGCGAAAAGCCGGTCATGAAGTACGAATTCACCGGCCTGGACGGCGGCATTGCCGTCGCTAACGACACCGGCACGTTCACGGCATTCAAGAAGCCGGTGGCGATGACCAAGGCGAACGTGATCGACATCGCACTCGCCTGCGCCTACACCGCTGGCGCGCTCACCGGCGGCACCCCGTATTCGAGTACGGGCATCGAAATCAACCTCGGCAACGCCGTCAGCTTCACGCCAATGTTGAGCAGCGAAACCGTGGACATCACCGACCGCGAGACGACCGGCTCCACCGAGCTGGACCTGACCGCCGCCCAGGAAGTTGCCCTGATGGCATCGGTCAAGGCCAATACCACCCAGAGCATCGGCATGACGATCGGCACCGTCGCTGGCAACAAGGTCACCCTGTTCGGGCCGGCCGTGCAGCAGATGGCGCCGAAGAAGAACGACAAGAACGGCAAGCGCCTGATCGGCTATGACCTGCGCTTCATGCCGGTCAACGGCAACGACGAATTGCGTCTCGTCGTCCAGTAACCATTTTTCAATCCAATACGAAAGACCACCATGGCACTCAAACTCGTCGTCCGCAACAAACTCCGCGTGACGGTCAAGGGCAGCATGCCCGATGAAAACGGCAAGCAGGTTCCCTTCATCTTCGTGCTGCTGTGCAAGCGCCTGAGCCAGTCCCAGATCCAAGACGCGCAGGAAAACAAAGACGAGCTGGTCGTCGACTTCATCAAGGGAGTGACCGAAGGCTGGGAAGACGTCAACGATGCCGACGGACAGCCGATGCCGTTCGACGAAGACAATTTCGACATGGTCATGGACCAGGCAGGCATGCCGGGCGTTTGCTTCAATGCCTATATGAAGGAAGTCGGCGCCGTCGCAAAAAACTGAAGGAGGCTGCGCGCCTGATGGCGCGTGGCCAGCTGATCCTTCATCCAAAAGCAGAAGAGGAGGTCGTCGACGAGCTCGCCGAACAGTTCGCCGGGCTCGGCCTTCGGTTCGAAGAGGACCTCGTTCTCGACCAGGACGAATTCTGGCTGTGGCCGGATAACGAAGAGGTGTTCTGGTTCTGGGCCGGGCTGCAGACGCAGTGGCTTGTCGGCATGGCCGGCCGCACCGGTCTGAACTATGCCAGCGTCGAGTCGGACTTGCGCATGCTGGCCCCGAAGAAAAAGCACCGGGACTACTACCTCCTCATCAAAAACATGGAACAAGCGGCGCTCGAAGAATGGGCGTCGAAACGATAGGCGCACTCAATGGCATTTTCCCCCAGGGCCGGCGCGGTCATCAGCTTTAGCGTGGAAGGTGCACAGGCTGCTCAGCGTCAGATCGAGACAGTCGGCGATGCGTTCGATCACCTTTCCGGCATGGCGCGCGCCGGCCTGGTCGCCCTGGCGACAGGCTTTGCGGCACTGAAGGTTGCCGACTACATCAAGGACTCCACCCTGCTGGCCGCGCGCTACGAGACGCTGGCCGTCGTTATGCATACCGTCGGCGAGAACGCGGGCTACACGAATGCGCAGATGGATTCCTACGCCAATGGTCTGGAAAAAAGCGGCATCTCGATGATGAAGGCCCGAGAGGCCATGATCGCCATGACCACCGCGAACCTGGACAACAACAAGTCACTGGAGCTGGGCCGCATGGCGCAGAACCTGGCGGTGGTCGCCAACAAGAGCAGTTCGGAGACCTTGACCGACCTGATCACGAACATCCAGCAGGCCGACACCGAGGGCCTGAAGCACATGGGCATCATCCTGAACCAGGACGAAGCCCTCCAGAAATACGCCACGTCGCACAATACCGTCACCAAGGCGCTGACCCAGACCCAGAAGGCAGAGGCTATTCAAGCGGCAGTGATGCTGCAGGGCGCCAAGTACGCCGGCATCTACGAGAAGGCCATGGGCACGGCAGGCAAGGCCCTGAATTCGCTCGACCGTTATTTCGAAAACATCAAGGTTCGCCTCGGCACGCCGCTCCTCGAGGGCTTCGCCCAAGGTGTGTTCGGAGTCACGGATGGCGTCAAGAAGCTCAACGTATGGCTCGAGGCGCTGGAGACCAACGGATCCATGGAGAAGTTCGCGCGCGGCTTCGGCAGCGTGGTGGGTACAGTCGTCAAGGGTACCAGCCTGATCCTGGATGGCTGGTCGAAGATCCTTTCATGGACGGTAGCCGGCTGGACCCGATTCGAGAAATTCTACGGCGACCACAAGGACGCCATGGACGCCATGGGGCTGGCCGTGGTTACTTTCGCCACTATCTACGAGGGTGCGCTCTTACTGCGGGCGTTGCCAGCGCTGCGCGCTTTCGTTGCTCAGTCCTGGGTTGCAGCTGGTGCGCAAGGCGTTGTCGGTGCCCTGGGCGCGATGTCGACCGCAGTCGTTGGCTTTGTACGAGCCTTCAGCGTCTCGGCCGCCCTGGTCGGATTCGGTCCGGCGATCGTTGCCGCGCTCGGCACGGCTGCAGCCGCGATTGGCGCCTTCGTCGTAAGTGCCCCTGCCTTGGTAATCGGCGCTTTCGCCGCGCTGGCCATCGGCGCGGCAGCGATTTTTTCGAAAACGTTTCGCGAAAAGGTGAACGAATGGACCGACGGGCATTTGTTCAAGATGGACGCGCCAAAGGTAGACGCGCCGGCCGCTCCCGCAAAACCAGCTGACGGCGCTGTCAAGGCAGCAGCCGCGAAACGCGAGAAGGACCAGAAAGAGCAGCTGATGCGGGAGATGAACAGCGCCGTCGTCGCGGCCGAGGGCCAGATCGCCATCACCACCGCCGCCAACACCAGGCTGAAAGCCTTGAACGAGCTGCGCGACCAGCAGCTGAAGCAGTCCTTCGATCAGCGCATCATCACCCAGGCCGACTACCTCCAGAAAAAGGAGAAGATGGACGTTGCCGAGGCCGAAGGCCAGTTGGCCCAGATCGCAGCGCAGAAGGCCCAGCTGTCCACGTACATGGCCGCCTACGCCGCTGGCGCACCTCTGGGCCAGGGCCGAGACCCTGCCGCAGACAAAAACGAGATGATCAAGCTGGCCGCGGAAGAAACCGCCGCCCAGACGAAGCTGAACGCCGTCAAGCAGAACTACGCCTACCAGATCGCCGGCGCGGTGATCGAGAGCTACACGAAGGAATTCGGTTCGATCGCCAGCTTGGTGGATGCGCAGGAGCAGCTGGTGCGCACGACCCGACAAAGTTTCCTGGAAGCCGGCAAGACCGCCGAGCAGCGGGAAACGATGGGCGCGCTGCGCATGCAATCGGCCGCCGAAGAACTGACCGCTGAAATGGAGGCGAAGCAGGCCAACAGCACGGCCACCAAGGAATACATCCAGAACACGTCGGCGATGATCACGGCGCTGAGCCAGATGGGCCAAGCGCGCCTGAAGGCCCTGGGCAGCGACGTAGCCGTCAGCTTCATCAATGACGCCAAGGCGATGCGTGACGACACGGTGGCGCTGTACGCCGACATGGCGAATACCTTCCTGGGCACGGAAGAGGAGCGCGTGCGCGCGGCGGCCGCCGCCTCGATTCGGCTCGCAATGATCCGCAAGCAGGACGCGGACAGCGCAATCGACAAGACGAACGACACCGACATGCAGAAGGTCGCGGCCAAGCAGAAGGTAATGCAGGCCTACAACGATTACGTCAACTCGGTGAACCAGAATGCTGACGCCAGGGCGCTCCAGGCATCGGATGGTTTCAGGACCCTTGCCAATACGCTAGCCGACGCATTTGATCCGATGCGCGTGGAGCACTTCGGCGACACCCTGGCAGGCGCCTTCGGCACCGCCGGCGAGGCCCTGGGCGGGCTGCTGGACACCTTCGATCAGTTCGACAAACAGCAGCGCGCATCCGAGCGGGCACGCCTGGCTGCTGCGGAAGAATACAAGAACAAGCCGGCCGAACTGGCGGCCGCCAACGCGGCAATCAATGCCAAGCAGACCAAGGACACGCTCGGCTATTACTCCAACATGGCCACTGCGGCGAAGGGTTTTTTCAAGGAAAACACTGCAGGGTACAAGGTGCTGGCTGGTGCCGAGAAGGCCTTCCGCCTCATCGAATTGGCGAACCAGATGGAGTCGCTCTATACCCACCTGTTCGTGACCACAGCCAAGGGTGCCGCAACGGTAACCGGCCAGGCAGTGGAAACGGGCGCGGTGGTGGCCGGCGAGGCGGCGCGCAATGCCGCCAAGGTCCCCGGCGTATTCATGGCGTTCATGAGCGCCCTGGGCCCGTGGGGCATGGCCGCCGCTGGCGTAGCCATCGCCGCGGTTCTAGGCAGCGCATTCAGCGGCGGCGGTCGTGGCGGCGTCAATCCAGATTCCGCTGAAGAGCGGCAGAAGGTCCAGGGTACCGGCACGGTGCTGGGCGACCCGACCGGGAAAACCGAATCGATCGCACACTCGCTCGAGCTCATGCAGAAGAATTCCGATCTGGAGCTCGACTATCAGAATTCGATGCTGACCGCGCTGCAGAACATCGCGACCGCGCTGGGCGGCGCCGCCAAGGGGATCTCACAAACGGCCGGCATCACCGGCGGCAGCGCGTTCGGCACCGTCGCGTCGGCGAACAATTCGCTGATCGGCGCCTCCCACACGAAGGACATCACCGATTCCGGCGTGCAGTTCTCTGGCACCTTCGGCCAGCTGCGCGCCGGCGCGGGCAGGGGGCGCCAGTACGAGGACGTCTACACCACCAGTGACGGCGGGGCGTTCCGCAGCGGCTGGTCGCGCACAGACACCAACTACAAGGCGCTGTCGGCCGAGGCGATGAAGCCGTTCGCGTTGATCTTCGACAACATGGGCGATCTCCTGGTCGACGCCGGCGTGAAGCTGGGCCAGGACGGCGCAACGCTGACCAACGCCATCAACGCCATCAGCGTCGATTTCGGCGTCAGCCTGCGCGGCCTGACCGGCCAGGACCTGACCGATGCGCTGAACGCCGGCGTCAGCGTGGCCTTCGACAAGGTCACCACCCAGCTGTTCCCGACCATCCAGCAGTTCCAGAAGATGGGCGAAGGCCTGGGCGAGACGCTGGTGCGCGTCGCCACCGACGTCCAGGCTGTCGACAGTGTGTTCGCATCGATGGGCAAGTCCACGCAGTACCTTTCGGACAACGTTGCGAACGGGTGGCTGGGCATCATCAAGACCGTGTACACGGGCATGGGCGAGATGACCATCGAAGCGAAGGAGCGCCTGGTCGAATTGTCCGGCGGCCTGGAGAAATTTGCCTCCTCGGCCAAGTCGTTCATGCAGAACTTCTATTCCGAGGACGAGCAGCGCGCTGCCACGAAGGTGAAGCTGAACCCGGTGCTGGCCCAGTACGGGCTGACGACCGAGGGCGCCAACGCCCAGAAGATGTTCCGCGACTTCATCATTGGCCTGAACGTGACCACGGCGGCCGGCGCCCAGACCTACGCCACGCTGATGGGGCTCCAGCAGGCGTTCTTCGACGTCACCGATGCCGCGGCCGGCCAGCGCAAGGACCTGCAGGAGCAGCTGGACCAGCTGACGATGACGTCGGCCGAGCTGCTGACCAAGCAGCGCGACGCGCTCGACGAGAGCAACCGCGCGCTGTTCGACCAGGTGCAGGCCGCCCAAAAGGCCAAGGATGCGCAGGACGCGGCCAAGACCAGCCTCGGCGATTTCCTCAGCCGCATGAAGTCGTTCGCGGCAACCACCGCGAGCCTGAACAACAGCCTTGCCTTGGGCACCCTGACGACGCTCACTCCCGAGCAGCAGTATGCCGAGGCGCGCCGGCAGTTCGAGCAGACCCGTACGGCCGCCGCGGCCGGCGACGCGACGGCGCAGGGCAACCTGCAGTCCGTTGAGCAGGCCTTCCTGCAGCTGTCCCAAAAACTGAACGCCGGCGACGCGCAATATGCATCCGACCTAGCGACCGTGATGCGCACGAACGACGAACTGTCGAAGTGGGCGACCGGCTCGGTCGACGTGGCGCAGGCCAGCCTGGACGCGCTGAACAACTCGTCGGCGAGCCTCACGGACATCAGCGGCACGCTGAAAGCGATCGCCCAGGGCGTGCAGTATCTGCCGGCAGCGCTGGCCGGCCAGGACGCGCCGACGTTCACCCCGACCTTCGTGCCGACCATCGACTACTCGCGCACCGGCACGCTGGACATGTCGGCGCTGGTGGCCGAGATCAAGGCATTGCGTGAAGAGGTGAAGGCGCGGCGCGAGGACGCCCAGAAGCAGTCCGATAGCGAGATGGCTGCCAACGCCGCGGCCGCGCGCCAGGCGGCCGAAGCGGTTGTCGCTGGCCAGCGTGAGGCGGCCAGCGATGCGAGCTGGGCTGCCGCCAATTCGAAGAGGGCACCAACTTGATTTCTAATGAGCAATTCGCGGCATGGCTCGAATCGAATACGGCGCTGCGCTGCATGCTGTTCGAAGTGGAGTCGAGCGCCGGCACGCGGTACCTATCAAACACGATGTACAACAGCGGCTCGGCCACCACCAGGTATGAGGCGGTGGTGGCCGGCGGCCTGGTGGTGACGGAATCGATTTCGATGGATGCCGACGCCAGCCTGTCCACCGGCGACATCGAGATCTACAACAACGATGGCGCGCGCGACGTCTGGCTCGACGACGTTTGGGCGAACCGGTCGGTGCAGGCCTTCCTGGGCGACGTGCGCTGGGACCGCGCCGACTTCCGCCAGGTGTTCAAGGGCGTGATCATCGACATCGGCAGCAAGTCGCGCGATCGGCTGAACCTGCGCCTGACGAACCAGCTCGAGCGTCTGAACACGCCGGTCACCGACGTCAAGATCGGCGGCAATGCGCCGAATCCTGACGCCGTGGTGCCGGTGCTGCTGGGCGAGGGGAGTAATTTCGCCCCAGTGCAGACGAACCCGAACACGCTGGAATATGCGTTCGGCGGCACGGAACGGCTGATCGAGGTACGCCTCGACGGCAAGCCGCGCGAGGTCACGGTCGATCTCGCCACCGGCCGCTTCAAGTTCACCAGCAACGTCGAGGGTGGTCAGGTGACCTGCAGCGCGCAGGGCGTCAAGTACAACGGCGCCTACGTCAACACCGTCGGCAAGCTGGTCGAGTACCTGGTGACGCAGTGCGGCAAGGCCAGCACGCGGTTTACCGCGGACGAACTCGACACCGCGCAGCTGGCCGCGTTCGAAGCGGCGCACCCGCAACCTGTCGGGCTCCCGCTGCTCGAGCGCACCAACGTGCTGGTGGCGGTCCAGCAGCTGGCCAGCAGCGTGGGCGCCCAGGTGGTGCCGTCGATGGCAGGCAAGCTGCGCCTGATCCAGTTCGCAATTCCGGCCTCGGCGTCGATCGAGATCCGGCAGTCGCAGCAGGTCGACCGCAGCATCGCGATCGTAGACCGCCCGCCGGTCGCGGCCGCCGTGAAGATTGGCTATTGCCGCAACTGGACGGAGCAACCTTCCCTGGGAACGTTGATCCCTGTCGCGCATAAGCAGCTCTATACCGACCCGTGGCTTTCCGTGACCAGCGAGGATCCAGTCGTCAAGGCTGCCTATCGGCTCGATGCCGAGCCGGTGCAGATCGACACTTGCCTGCTGCGCAAGGTCGACGCCCAGGCCGAGGCTGACCGGCGCCTGGCGATCGTGAAGGTGCCGCGCACCACCTACAAATTCGAGGCAACCGCCGCCCAGCTGCTGACCGAGCTGGGTTCGGCGGTGAAGCTGTACAGCAACCGTTTCGGCCTGGCCGCCGGCAAGCCGGGGCTGGTCACTTCGCGCTCCGTCAACTGGGGCACGCTTCGCATCACCATGGAGGTAACCGTCTAATGGCGGAAATTGTCAACGACCGCGACCTGCTGATCATGGCGGCCGTGCCGCGCTTCACGCCGCCGACCGACCGCTACATGCAACTCTCGCCGCCGGCCGCCATCTTCCGCGCGTCCGGCGACGGCTCGACCTCGACGCCGCCGTCGTTCACTTTCAAGGCCACGCTGCTCAACATGGCCGGTGTAGTGAGCTTTGCCGCGTCGAATGGCGCCCAGCTGACCGTGAACGCCGCGAAGAACGAGGCAACGCTCGACTTCGCCGCATACGCCGCAGCGGGCGCGGAGGCCGTCTACATCACGGCAGCGATCACCGTCGACGGCGTCCCTTATACCCAGCAGGCGATTGTCACCAAGGTCTCGGATGGCGCGCAGGGCGTGGATGGCGCGCAGACCGCCGTGGCGCGCCTGTACCAGTTCTCGACCACCGTGCCAAACAAGCCTACCGGCAACAGCACGTTCACCTGGGCCGGCGCTTGGAACGGCGCCTACACCGGCACGGATGGCTGGGGCGTGACCGTCCCCGCCAATCCGGGGACGCCGGGCCTGCGCCTGTATGTCGCCTCCGTTTCGGTCTCGGGCGCGGCCAAAGCCACCACTATGTCGGTCAGCTACACCAGCGCCACAGTCGAGGCCTGGGCGCAGAACGGCGCAAAGGGGGACACCGGCACAAGCGGCGTGCAGTCCGGCGCCGCCACGGTCTACCAGTGGGCCGCCACGATCCCGTCCGGCCCTGCGGGCAATGCGCTGTTCCGATGGGCGAGCAACTCGTTCGGCGAGGCGCCGTCCGGGTGGGCTCTCGCACCTGGCGCGGCGCCGGCGCTCGGCATGACGCTGTGGGCAGCGCGCGTGCAGCTGGTGGACGCGGCCACCAACGGCGACACGGCCTTCAACTGGTCAACCGCAACGATCATGGCGATCGGCTACGCCGGCACGAACGGCGGCCCGGGGCAGCAGGGTGCTTCGTACGTTACCGCCTACATCGCCTCGAGCGCGATCGCCGCCAATGGCGCGCCGGCGCAGACCACGGGCCGGGCCAGCCTGCCAGCGGCGAACAGTAGCGGCCTCGCCGGCGCCTGGTCGGCGGCGGTGCCTGTGCTCGCCGACGGCCAGCGCATGTACCAGTCGGACGGCATCTACGACCCGTCCACCGACAAGGTTACCTGGTCGATCCCGTACTGGTCGTCCCTGAAGGTGGCAACGTTGTCGGCGATCACCGCGAACTTGGGCACGGTCAACGCTGGGTCGATGAACCTGGGCAACGGCACGTTCACGGTGGATAACGCGGGCAACCTGGTCTGCTACTCCATCAAGATCGTGGACCCGAACACCGGGCAGACCGTGTTCCAGGCCGGCGGCAAGTTCAACCCTAACTTTCTGCCTAACGAGGCCTTGAACAGCCAGATAGTGCCGAGCATCCAGGCAGCGCAGGCAGCAGCAACCGCAGCGGCCGACCTGAATCTAATTGCGCGCGGAGCTTGTAGCGTGCTCGGCAACACAGCAACGAAGGCGCTCGGCAGCGGTACGGGGTGGAACTCGGACGTCTACAGCAAAGAGGGATATGCCGGCGGCGCTGCTGCAAAGGTGACGATCCCTAAGGCGACCGGCTACGATATGTTCTTCGGCCTGAACAGTGATCCTGCAACGGACGGCAGCTACACGTCGCTCGACTACGCGCTGCACATACCTGGCGGCGGTACCGTAGAGTATTGGGAAAACGGAAGCCTCGTCGCCTCGCTCGGCTCAATGGGTGACGGCGACGTGCTGGAGATTATCTACAACGGCTCGACGCTGCGTTGCCTGCGGAATGGGCAGCAGATGCGATCAACCGCTCTTTCCACCGCAGCCGTGCTGTACTTCGATAGCTCGTTCTCGACGCCTGGCGCGACGATGACGAATATCCGGTTCGCGCCGATGTCCGACGTTTCCGCTGGCGTGGCCGCGCAAGCCGGGCTGGCCGACAAGCTTAGTAAGAGCGCCGCAAACATTCTGAATGCTCCGATCACACTGCAAACCGCAGGCGCGGTCGCAACCGGGACCCTTACGACGGATGGTGCTGGCAATCGAACTGGCGGCTACGGCACGCTGATGTCTCAGTACGGCTTGGTGCACTACACCAGCGATGGCCTGCCGGCTGTGACGCTGGGAGCATCGGGCGTTGCAGTCAGGGCGGACATCAGTGGCTCGACCGGCACGTTCGGCGCGGTGCGAATTGGCACGTCCCTGGCGCTTCAGGCTACGGCATACAACAGCGACTCCGGCATATTTTTCGGGATCGTCAATGGCGTAGGCAAGGGGTCGTTCGTCGCTGGAAGCTCGAAGATACTTATCGACCCGAGCGCTTCGCAGCCGATTCAGCTTGTTAATGTCGGCGTGGCTCAAGCGCCTCTCAACGTCTCGATATCGACCACCGGCGGGAACCTCACCACGAGCTACGGCCGGAACGTCAATGCCGCAAATACCGTCGTCGGCTATGTCAACGTGGCCGACGGCAGCGGCAATTACACGTACAGCTGGAGCGTCACCGCCGACGGATATGCGTGCTGGACCACGAATCCGGCGGGCAGCAACTGCGCTGGCGTGATGAAGGGGCCGGGCCTTGCGCTGCCGGATGGCGTTGGCTTCACCCTCGTGTGCACGGTCACCGACAAGACCACCAATCGGTCGGGGCAGGCAACCTTTTCACCTACGATCATCTTCACATGACCCAATACGCAGTAGTTGAGGCCGCCACCGGCCGCATCGTGAGCGGGTGGGGCGTGCCAGATCCCGAGGGCCATGGCGGCCCGCTGGACTGGCGGCCGTTCCCGCACAATGGTCTGGTCTATATGCCGTGGCAGGGTTTGCTGCTGCTCGGCGAGCAGCCAACGGCCACGGCTAAATTGCAGTGGAAAGACCGGCCAGTCTGGACGGAGACCGCTCCACTGTCGATTGTCGCCGCGCGCGTGATCGACGCGATGGACGCCGAGGGCGACGCGGCCCGGCTGAAGGTGATCGGCGACCCGACGAAAGTCCTGGAATACCAGCTCGCCGAGGCGCAGGCCCGGCCGTATGCCGCGGCCGGCTATCCGGATCCGGCACCCGAGTGTGTGGCCAGCTGGGCCGACGCAAAGCGGTGGGCGAACGGCGGCGAGCCGTGGACCGGCCAGCAGGCCGCCGACGACATCATCACCACGGCCGACCGCTGGTATGCCGCGCTGGAGCGCATCCGGCGCCTGCGCCTGGATGCCAAGGAGCGCGTGCGCGCGGTAGTGGGCGCCGGCGCGGTGTTGGCCGACGTCGACGCGATCGCCACGCAGTTTTCGACCGACCTCTCCAATCTGATGAAAGGGATCGAGTGAACAACATTCGACTCGTGTACGACAACGCGCTCGAGCGGGCGACGACGCTGACCGCATCGAGCGAGGCCAGCACCGCGATGTCGGCCGCCAAGCTGCGCATCGACGACAAGGACACGCTATGGCGCGCCACCGGCACGAGCGCTGCGCTGCGGCTCACCTGGCCGGCGCTGGAAATGCTTGGGTGCGCGGCGCTGGCGCCCTGCAACTTCTCGCCGAGCGCGACAATGCGCGTCCGCTTGTCCAGGGAGGCCAGCAAAACCAACTTGCTGACCTACAGCGAAGGCTTCGGCGACAGCAGCTGGGAGAAGATCGGCCTGAACCTGGCCGGCGGCATTGCCGCGCCTGACGGCACGAACAACGCATTTGCGATGACGGCGACCGGCGGCGACCCATATCTCGACAAGGCGCTGACGCTGGCGCCGGGCGCCTACACCTTCTCGATCTTCCTGAAGGGCGTCGGCGGTAGCGTCGGCAAGGCGCCGAACGTCTGGTTCTGGAACATCGGCAACCTCAGCGGCTTCACCGCGGCCGTCGATGCGCGGGCGCTCGGTGGCGGGTGGGTACGCTACTCGGCCACGTGCAGCGTTACCACCGGCGGCAGCTACCGGGTGCGCGTCGATGCACCGGACGTCGGGGCGAGTGCCGGCGACGTGGTTCATGTCTGGGGTGCGCAGGTCGAGAGCGGCGCGCTGTCCTCATATTTCCCCAGCGGCGCGACGCCAGGCGTCAGGCCGGCCGGCTACATCGATGCCTGGCAGAGCTACGACTTCGACAGCGGCGCTGTTCGCTGCTGCCCAGCGCCAGCGGTACGGCTGCGCGGCTGGACTGCGGCGCAGGCGGCATGCGCATATGCGTACGGTGGCGGCGCCTATGCGGTTGTCTGGTTCCCGCAGATGCAGGCGCTGGGGATGGCGATCGATATCGTCGACACCGGCAACCTGCAGGGCTCCCTCGAAGCGGCCTGCCTGGTGGTGGCGCCGTACTTCTCGACCCAGTACAACGCGTCGGACGCCACGATGACGCCGGTGGACACCACCGAGCTGTATCGCAAGGCATCCGGTGCGCAGGGCGCGGACCCGGGCTTTACGTACCGCCGCCTGTCGGTCGACCTGTCGAAGATGCCCAGGTCCGACCGCACGACCTTCGTCAACCTCTTGCGCAACAGCCGGGCTTGCCCGGTGCTGGTCAGCGTGTTCCCCGGCTCGCAGGACCTGGAGCTCGAGCGCGACAACATGGTCCTGGGCCGGCGCACGAAGGATTCCGACATCACCACCCAGTACGCGCTGGCCTATTCCAGCACCATTGAAATCGAGGAGATCTGATGTCCGCTGTAGAAAATATCCGGCCGCGTGGCGGCTATGTCACCATCCGGCTCACCAGCCGCTGGCCCTGGAATCCGCTGAGCCTGTTCGTCGGCATGGCGTCCGGTAGCCGACAGTTCAGCCATGCCGTCGCCCTCATCGGCGACCGCGGCTACGAGGCTTCGATGACGCATGGCTGCCGCGCCGGCACGGTGGACGAGCTGATGGCTGGCGTCGTCGTCTACCGCGACATGCATGTATGGGTGCCGAACTTGGACGCTGCCATGGCGTTCGCCGAGGCACAGGTGGGGAAGGGCTACGACTGGGCTGGCGCCGTGGGCATCCCGTTCACGTACAGCGAGGACTGGTCGGACGATACCCGCTGGTGGTGCTCGGACCTGGTGTTCGCCATCGTGCTGGCCGGCGGCACGCGGCTGTTCGATCCGGCCGTGATGCGCCGCGTGCGGCCGGCCGATCTGCAGATGGTCGACTACCCGAAGACGGCGATCATGCGCGCAAACCACATGGCGCTCTAAAACTGTCCCACTTTTCCGAGAATTGAAACTGGGAAATCCGCATCATCAGGTCTTACCCATTCAAAGGCAAGACCATGAGCGACCCCCTTGACATGCATTCGGTGCTGGAGGCGGCGGCAAGCAACCCGAAGGTGGCCGCCGCTACCGCAATGGCCACCGGCGCCACCGGCGCAGCGAATTACCTGCAGGTGATCGACGGTTTCCTGGCGCGCGCCAGCATGGTTGTCGCCCTGGCCACCGCCATCGCCGTCTTCGGCGTCCAGCTGATCCGCCTCGAGCAGGCCTGGCGCGAACGCCGGCAGAAAAACAAGGACGCCGCATGAAGATCATCGAGCACCTGCGCGCGGCCCGACGCTCGTTCACCGTATGGCTGAATGCGCTGCTGCTGATCGCCTACCCGTTCGCCGACGCGATCATCGCTGCCCTGCGCGACAACCTGTCTAACCTGGCCCCCTACCTGCCGGCAAACGTGTTCCGTGCCGTCGGGCTGGCCCTGGTCATCTACAACATCGTGCACGGCGCCCGCGCCGCGGCGAAAACTGCAAAGGCAAACTGATGCCACCAACTTCATTCATCGGTATGCTCGCTGGCTTCGCGCAGGAGTGCCAACGCAGGACCGGGATCCCGGCATCCATCACCTTGGCCCAGGCCGCCCTCGAGTCCGGATGGGGCGTGCGCGCTCCCGGCAACAACCTGTTCGGCATCAAGGCGGACAAGTCGTGGACCGGCCCGACGGTCACCTTCCAGACCACCGAGCACCTGGCCGGCCAGAACGTGAAGATGCCCGATGCGTTCCGTCGCTACGACAGCTGGCTGGCCAGCATGGTCGACCACGCGCAGTTCCTGCTGAAGAACCCGCGGTACCGGGATTGCTTCAAGCAGATCGACGGCCCTGGCTGGGCGCGCGCGCTGCAGGCCGCTGGCTACGCCACGGACCCCGAATACGCGAACAAGCTGATCGCGATCATGCGTGGCCGGAATCTGGCTTTCTACGACCAGGTGAAATGATGGGGCGCCTGACGCCTTACAAGCTGGCGGCCGAGATCCTTGTGTTTGGCGCGCTGGCTGCCGCTGGCGTGTACGGTGCGCACCAGGTACTGGAGAATGCGCGCCAGGCCGGCCGGGCCGAGGTGCGCGCCGAGTGGGACCGGGCCAGCGTCGCGGCCGAAAAAGCCGCTCAGGCCCAGACCGACAGCTGGCGCGCCCAACGTGACGCTGCCGCAACCGATGGAGCAAAACGTGAAGACACCATTCGCAGCCTGGCTGCTACTTCTGCCGCTGCTGCTGGCGGCCTGCGCGACGCCGTCGCCAAGATCGACCGGGCAGTGCCCGATTATTCCGCCGATGCCTTACGTGCGACCATCAGCACCTACGGGCAGCTTCTTGAAAGCTGCCACCGAGAGCGCGGAGAGGGCGCGGCAGAAACTGAGCGAATCAATTCGGAGAAGCGTACCTTGATCGAGGCGTGGCCACATATAAGGGTAGAAAAGCTTTTAGATTAGCCTGAAGCACAAGGCTGTAGTGGAATAAGAAACGATTCCTTATTACATGTCTTATGCTAGACTTGTATAATATATAACGCGGAATTTGATTTCATAATGAATTGCATTACGCTCGTGGCGCCTTTGCAAATATCAGAAATATCAAATAAAGCAGGTAAAAATACAAATTGATGTTAAAAGCTATAGAGCATCATCTATCAATAACAATAAACTGTTATATAAAGAAGATACCTATATCGTCAACTCTTTAATTACACCCTCAGGAGCGATGTCATCTGTTTTGATTTCATAACCATGCAGAGTGTTAGTATTTACACCAAGATCGCGCATAACATCATTCATCTTTAACTTTGCAATGGGATAGACTTGAGAAAGCAATATATCCCGATAAAGCTTATTTGTTACCAAAGAATCAGCAGACTTAGTGTCTGTCCCTAGCTTAAAATTTAAGATTGCCTGATGTTCAGCTTTATAAATGGCAATAACCTCATCACTATCTTTTAAGTGCCACAGCGAATCGAAGCTCATGCTTATAACAACTCTGACACGTTCCGGAGTTGAGCCGCCTTCAGCTCTCGAATCTTGTGCTTCCTCAAGTGCTAGAGTCGACGACTGATTGAGTTTCATAGAGATTGGCTTGTTCGTGCTTTTTAAGCGTTCAGCACTTACCTTAACAGTCTTAAAGTTAACAAGTTTCGGGAAGACCAGCGCGCTGTTTACATTCTGGTGTTCAACGTCATCCATTTTTGACTAACCTCGTTATCGAAATCGTTATCAATAAGATCTGCAACTACTTCATCTCGATATTCGCTGTGTGTACAGTGGTAGACAACCGAGGTTGATGACACAGCAGGTTTTTCCTCAGATGCAGTCGTTACCGGCTTTTGGTCGATTATTGGGAAATCAACGTTCGCTATTTTAGCGAAGGCGGTCATGGCTTCAATAGATTCTAATGCTGCCTTTAAAAGCATTGAAGTGGCACCGCATGGAAAGGAAATCCCCCTCTCCCATTTCGAGAATCCCGTAGCACCACCTTTGAATATCTTAGTAGCTTGTTTTTGCGTTAACCCGTAACGCTCCCGCACAGCAAGGACATCTGAGGGGGAAATATAGTCTGGTAATGCTGATTGAAATTTTTTAATACTCTCAGCATTCGCAGCTAGCTGGCCAGGAAGATAGCCAGATGTTTCACACGATTCGCATTTTGCATAATGCTGATTAGGCACAGCATAATCTTTCTTTCCATGCCGGAAATCGAATTTTCCATCGGAGTGCGGGAGAAGCTCTCCTGCGCCACATACAGGGCATTCCATTGGCTGAAAGATTTTTTTATCCATTATATATAGAAGGATGAAAACTAATTACCAAAAGCTTTTTGTTCGGCTCCACGAAGCCAAACTTAACATAAATTTCTGGAGCGTCACTCCATCGTTTTTGTGAATAACGATTCCAACGCATTGCATACGCATCACAATCGACCATCATTTTTACGCTTGTCTTACATCGCTCTGAAGAGGTTCTATCACCTACAGTCAACGCGTTAATAAAAGGAATGATTTCGTGCTCTTCTAGCTTTGGCGAAAATTTCCGCGATAAATCAGCATTTGCACTGTCATTCAAAACAAAAATTCGACTCACATCCGAATAATTCTTTTTCGCAGTCTCAAGGCAATACACAGGGCCGTTTGTGATGATCGAACGCCCATCAGGTTCTACAACGACGTCGCATAGGTGAGGCTGTTGCAGTCGCAGCTTACCGTCTTCATTATTGACCATAAAGGTTAGTCCGACAAGAACTAGATCAACGAGGGTGGATATTTAGTTGCCATATGGCACTAATGATTCAGAGCATTACATGAGCATTAGATAGAGCAAGATATGCCAAAAGCCACTCTATGGTGGCTTTCGGTTTCAGCGTTGGAAATTTCAAACTTCCGTTGGAAATTTCACTATTTGAAATTTTTAGAATCACATAACTACATAATTCTAAATGAATTTTTGGGGTGGCTGATGGGACTCGAACCCACGACAACAGGAATCACAATCCTGGACTCTACCAACTGAGCTACAGCCACCACTGTCTTACTTGCTGTCGCGTTGTTGTTGCTGCGACAGAACAAGATTA
>Ga0308168_1000584_pt1 | contig 42612 bp, 28 predicted proteins | sample PhyCR2_FD_202133 | JGI IMG/M metagenome (GOLD analysis project Ga0308168, IMG submission 202133) | Phyllosphere microbial communities from UC Gill Tract Community Farm, Albany, California, United States - DLSLRC.R2 | ecosystem: Host-associated > Plants > Phyllosphere > Unclassified | place: USA...
ATGTCCATCGGTGAAGCGAAAGCCCGCCGTGCGAAGAAAGAGATGGTTGAAGCGAACTTACGTCTGGTTATCTCTATCGCCAAGAAATACACCAACCGTGGCCTGCAGTTCCTGGATCTGATCCAGGAAGGTAACATCGGTCTGATGAAAGCGGTTGATAAGTTCGAATACCGTCGTGGTTACAAATTCTCCACCTACGCAACCTGGTGGATCCGTCAGGCAATCACCCGCTCTATCGCGGATCAGGCGCGCACCATCCGTATTCCGGTGCATATGATTGAGACCATCAACAAGCTCAACCGTATCTCCCGCCAGATGCTGCAGGAGATGGGCCGCGAGCCGACGCCAGAAGAGCTGGCCGAACGCATGCTGATGCCGGAAGACAAGATCCGTAAAGTGCTGAAGATCGCCAAAGAGCCAATCTCCATGGAAACGCCAATCGGCGACGATGAAGATTCGCATCTGGGTGATTTCATCGAGGACACCACCCTCGAGCTGCCGCTGGATTCTGCGACCACCGAGAGCCTGCGTGCCGCCACGCACGACGTGCTGGCTGGCCTTACCGCCCGTGAAGCGAAAGTCCTGCGTATGCGTTTCGGTATTGATATGAACACCGACCACACGCTGGAAGAAGTGGGTAAACAGTTCGACGTGACCCGCGAACGTATCCGTCAGATCGAAGCGAAGGCGCTGCGTAAACTGCGCCACCCGAGCCGCTCTGAAGTGCTGCGTAGCTTCCTGGACGACTAACAGTCCTGAACGTAAAAAAGCTCCCTACGGGGAGCTTTTTTTTGGCTTTTTTCCCCTCTTCCTGTAGCAAAAAACGCCCGGCGGCGCTTTGCTTGCACGGGCCTACGGATCCCGTAGGCCGGACGAAGGCAAGGTTTTCTCCCTCTCCCTGTGGGAGAGGGCCGGGGTGAGGGCACCAGACCGCACAGAACCTAAAGCCCCCGCGTCACCAGCGCCTCATCCAGCTCGCGATACGCCTCCACCAGCTTCTCCACCGTTGCCCTGTTGAGCCCACTCGGATTAGGCAACACCCACACCTGGGTCACGCCGATGGTAATACTCTGCTTTCCCCACTGCACGCCCCGCTGGCTGAACGCCTGCTCGTAGGCCTGCTTACCCAGGATCGCCAGCGCCGCCGGCTGATAGTCCTCAATCTTCTTAATCAGTTCTCGCCCGCCGCTGCGCAGCTCATGCAGATTCACCTCGCTCGCCTGCACCGTCGGCCGCTCCACCAGCATGGTGATACCGCAGCGCGTATCCAGCAGCTGTTGCTCCTCTTCCGGCTTCAGAAGTTTGTCGGTAAACCCGGCCTGATAAATCACCTTCCAGAAGCGATTTCCCGGATGGGCAAAGTGAAAACCGGTATGGGCAGAGGATTTGCCCGGATTGATGCCGCAAAACACCACCCTCAGGCCTGGCGCAAGGATGTCGTTGATCATGATTACTCCCGCTTAATGGTTCAGGCTCTAAGTATAAGAGATTGAAAATGGGTTGTTTATAAAAACAGCAGGCAGGCGGGTATGTCTGGATTGCGACGAGGAGTTACTTTATAATCCACCGCCACGGCCCCTTAGCTCAGTGGTTAGAGCAGGCGACTCATAATCGCTTGGTCGCTGGTTCAAGTCCAGCAGGGGCCACCAAATTTTTGCTTTAAATTCATATAATTAAGCCACTCTAGCGAGTGGTTTTTTTGTTTTCTCAAGCGCAGTTAGCAGCAAAATGACTACCGCTTTTTTATAGCGCCAATAAAAATCCGCCATTGATGAAATCAGAACCCCTCACGCAAAATGTGAGAAAGCCAGCCCAAAGTGCTAACTACTATTGATAGAATATACCTAGCCATAGGAACACGATGGAGCGAAACCGATTGCTTAAAGGGCAATCAAATTCGCGCTGGTCAGATCATCTATGTTAAAACTAAAGGTAAGGAAAACCGCGCGGTGCCGATAACTGAAAAATTATAGGCTGATCTGCCATCAAGCAGAAAATCGCCCTTGCTCTTTAGACCATGTTATTCACCTTTAGAAAGGCTATGCAGCGCGCTGGCATCGAGACACCTGCAGGGCAGCTAACGCACGTCTTGCGACACATCTTTGCGTCTCATTTCATGATGAACGGGGGAAATATTCTTGTGCTTCAGCGAATTTTGGGGCACACGGATATTAAGGTCACGATGCGTTATGCACACTTTGCACCTGATCATTTATCAGAAGCCCGTTTTCTTAACCCACTTAAGAAGATAGAACAATAGTTTTAAATAAATCATCATCGTTCCAAAAACGATATATTAACCCATAGCTCAATATGAAACCCAAATGAAATATTCCTGCCGAAAGTTAGTCGGCAGGATAAATATCAGCCTCTATTTTTTCTCCTTGCTTTCTTTTGATCTATTTTATTTTTTCTTTGACTCTTCGTTTTTTTATTAAATCTATTAAATATTTTATTTCTATCTAACTGAGAATAATCTGGAGACTGAGCCTCCAACTGAAAATCTCGCCCTTCATACTTTGCCAGATGAATTTCATCAAATATATTTGACTCACTAATATCTAGCATCAAAACTTGTCCACCTTGCTTTATATTACCAAAGCCACCGTATTTTAAATGATGCCCGGCGATTTCCAATTCATCAGATGAATATAAACACCCCATTAATTCAATTCGTTTGCTAAGATAACTAATAAAGTAATCCCAATCCTTCCCGATATACTTCAAACATGAGAAATAAAATCTTAAATCCGTTATTTTAACAACCCATGGATAATCATATTCTTTGGGCTTATCCAAGAGAATTGATAAGTCTGTAGCTAACAGTCCGAACTCATCTTTAGTAACGCAAATACAATATACCTTATCAAAATCCATTTTATTTAAAGTGTATAGTTCATTGCCTTTCTTATCGTATAATATTGTCGAATCATTTTCCAAGATCAAAGCTTTTAATTTGAATGCTTGATCGCAACCACTTTGAATTCCTGATTTCCTTTTAAAATCATCTTTTATTCTAGTAAAAGCTCGACTTGGATTTGCTAAAGGCTCTCGACGTGGAGCAGCTTTTGCTTCTATAATAAGAATATTACGCCCAACTTTAATAAACATATCATGTTCATTAGATGATTTATCATTTTCAAATACACTTTCAAGTATAATTGAATTAGGAGGTAATATTTCTTCAAAGGCTTTCTTTGTATCAGCCTCTAACTTTTTATCACGAGCTCTTCTGTACCTATCAGCATAGCATTTACTTTCTTTAAAGAAACCTTCAACCCTTCTCTCAATAGCAAAAAACAACTGGTTAAGGGATACTATTGTGTAACGTCCATCCTCAATCGTGGTAACTGGACTCTTGTCAATGATATTATCGTCAGTAATATATCTTAACTCTTCACCATCACCTTTTTTGATCACATAAAGTTCTTTGAATTTTTCAATGACTTCAGGTGAGAATCCAGTAATATTTTTAAATTCAAATATAGCTATTTTATTGATTGAACTTGAGAACACCTCAAATAATGCCCCGCATTCTTCTTTCATCTCTTGCAAAGCATCGTGATATTTATCAGCACCACAATTGGCAAATTCCAAACGTTTTTCATTAATTTTAGATATGGCATCTTGAATCGAATCAAAATTAGATTGAAGCAACTCACCTATTTTATCTGTGATAAAAACCATATCTTTATGGGTTATACCAAAATGCTCGAATATTTCCTTTTCAAAACCGGCATTTGTTTCGAGGATATTTCTTCTGATTTCATCAGTTGCTATTTTTTGGCTTTCGTAAAAATATGATAAAAAGGCAGGCATTGATACCTTTCTCGATTGGAACCAAAAATCGTCAATTCCTTTTGAAACATCTTTAGGATCTGGAAAGTAGGCATTTAAATATTTGAAAAATATATCATTTAGAAGTTTGGCAACTCTAGAATACTCAGGATCGGTGAATTCCTTTTTACCGATTTTTTCTTGTGAAGCCATGACTCCAGACAAAAATGCGACTTGGCGAGCAGGTGAGTTTAGTTTTATTTTCTTTCCAGACTGCGAGAACATGAGCATTTCATGAAAGAGACGATTTGAGACGCTAAAAACATCCAATTCTTTAGTAATTGCTTTTAATTCATCAATTTTCTTATCAAGTGTAATAAAATTAGAATTAGACACCTAACGCTCCTTGCTTTATGTTTTAACAGATTATCCAACATAATTAATTGGAATATTATTTTTTACGGGGGCTATTAATTTTAACTCTATTTAATTTTACTGTTAAATTTAATCAGAAATAAACTATAAATCAATTACAATAAATACTCACGTTTTATCTGTAAATGAGTGCCACACTTTAGCAATTTTTCGGCATAATCATTGATAAAAGTGGCAGCAGAGCGCAACGCCATGTGGCACTTTTCATCATTATTTGGCCTATATAAATCATAAAAATCAGTAAGCTGCTGATTAATCTCACCTTAAAATGGGACTCATAATCGCTTGGTCGCTGGTTCAAGTCCAGCAGGGGCCACCAAATTCAAGGGCTTAGACAGGAAACTGGCTAAGTCCTTTTTGTTTTTACCGCCCTGTTCCGGTCATAAAGTTATTCTCCATACGCCTTATCCTCCAGCCATCATTTCCCGATAATGTCTCGCCACGATATTATTCATTTTTGCTGCCGGGCATTCGAAATCATCACTGCAAGGTCCATCATGAAAACATTAACTAAAGAACAAAAAACTAAACCTCGCACGCGTCGTTTACGCAAAAAATTGAGAGTCGGAGAGTTTCAGGAGTTCGGCTTTACGATCAGCTTCCGTTTCGATAGCCAACAGTACAACCTTGATCAAGCTCTCGACCACTGGATTGAGTTCGTCGAGGCGCAGGGTTGGGGCTTTGCCGGAGGTGGTGGAGAGGGATCTGATATTCTGTCTGGCTATCTGGTCCGCTTTAAGCGAGGAACACTCAATGATGCTGACAGAGAACTCGCGCAGCAGTGGCTCGATAGCCAGCCTGGTTTTGCCTGCATCCAGTGTACCGAGCTGAGCGATGCCTGGCATGGGCCCTGGTCGGAGTGCTAAGTACCGAGAAAGCCGCTGGACTGGCTCGTTGATGGACAAAGCCGCCAGGGTTCCTACGCCCTGCTCTCCCCCACAGAAAGCAAAAAGCGCCACCGCAAGTCAATCTTGCGAGGCGCTTTCCAGAATCCCGACAACGGGAGGGTAAACCTTATTTCGCCAGCGACACCAGCATCTTCAGACTCGCAGAATAATAATCTTCCTGCGCCGTGATCTGCGGATCGCCTGCCGGCAGTTGCCCCATCGCCAAATCACGTACCGCCAGCAAACCACCGGCCATCATATAAGGCGCAGGATCGCCGGTGGTGACATTCACCCAGGCAGGCGTCTGGGTACGGGCAAACCGTCCCCAGTACGCGGTATACGGGGCCATCAGCGGGCTGGAGGCATTCGCCCACTTGATATACAGCGGCACGCGGATCGCATCGTAGCTAAAGCGCGCCGGCCACTCTTTGGCCGGGGTCACGCGACCGTCGGCGTAGAGCGACACCCAGTCTGCGGGCAGTTGGGTATTGCCGAAGCGCATTTTCACCAGCAGCTTCTGTCCGTCGTTGATCAAGTCACGCCACACCGTCAGATGACTGCGCTTCGCGAAATCCTCCCAGGCCGGGAAGATGAAATAGGACGGGTTAAGATTCACATAGCTGTTGAGGTTAAAGCCTTTCGCGCCAGGCAGCATCACGCGGTAACCGGCAAAGCTGATCACGTTGCGGGCCAGCAGCGATTTGGTGATGGCGTCCGAGGCGTTGAGATAGCTGCTGTCATTCCACTGGGTGCCCGCTTTTAACAGCGCCCAGGCGATAAAGGTATCGCCATCGGTAGCATTGTTTCTGTCGGCGATCGGATCCGGCGCAACCGGGTTATAACGCCAGTAAAACAGCCCCGTCTCGGGATTCTGCAGGTTCTTTTTCGTCCAGCCCCAGATTTTGTCAAAACCGGCGCGATCGTTGTTACGCACCGCCATCATCATGGCGAAACCCTGCCCCTCAGTGTGGCTCACACTGTTGTTGCCGGTATCAATGATGCGACCATCCGCCATCAAAAATCGCGCTTTGTAGCTGTCCCAGGCGGGGCCGGCCAGGGCCTGATAACTGAACAACAGCCCCAGCACCAGAATCAGGGTTTTACTTCGCTGCCACATGGCCGATCCTTATTGATTGTTTTGGTATCTGAAATGGATAACCGTAGCCGAGGGGGATGCCTCCCGCCACAGTGATACGTGTGATTTGCCGCCCTGCTCGCGCAGCCAGCGGGCGTAGAGCCCCTCCAGCACCGCGCTGAAGGCGTGGTTCCACGCCATCTGCTTTGGCTCTTCCGGCGGCACCGGTATGGCGGTATGCGCGATGCGGATCGCCGTGTCGCTGGCATCAATATCAATATAGCCCCAGTTGAAGGCCGCGAGCCGGGCATTGATCTGCGCTTCGAGCTCGCCCACGGTGTGGGCCAGCGCCAGCGGGAAACGTTCGCCCAGCGAGTCGCCCATCTGCACGAGGAACGAGCGGCTCTGCGCTTCGCCGACGTTGGCTACCATACTCTCAATCATCACGTGGATCAGCGAAAACCAACCGGACTGCGTCTGTTGATGCTGGTAATACTGTAAAAGCTGTTGGTCATTCATCACTTGTTCCCCAGAAGGTAGCGGAAGTAGAGGGTCGCGGTACTTTCGTTGTAATCCCCGAAGGTGTCATACCCCACCTGCCCGCCGATGGTCATGTCTTTATTGAGTTTGTAGTCGGTCGATGCGCGCAGGTTATACCCCAGCCCGTTCTCGCTGTTGCCTTTGTAGAACGCCTCTTTGGCGAAGCCGCGGGACACGTAATCTTCCAGCTGTCTCTGCATGGCCTTATCGGTCGGGAAGTACGGGCTCTCATCCTGGGAGTAGGACTGATACCCCACCGACGCCCCTAAGCCCAGCTTCCAGTTGTCGAACTTCTGGGTGTAATCCACCGGGAAGGAGACGCTGATGTAATCCTGCGGACTGAAATACCCACCCTGACCGTAGCTGAAGTAGCTCAGGTTCTTGTCAAAGTTCATGTAGTTCATGTTGATGCCGGCTTTTAACTCGCGATCGGCAGCATAGTACGGACGGAAGTACACACCCGCCGAACCGTTGACGCTGGTGTTGCTCGGGACGTTTTCCCCGATGTAGTCATACACGCCAAACCCGGCGTAGAAGCCCGCGTCGGTATTGTCATAGCTCAGCTGGGCGCTGCCGCCGTTTTTAGTGACCTGGCCCCACTTCTTACCGCTGTACTTGTCTTCCACCCCGACGTAGGACAGCAGGCTGTCCACCACCGCACGACGCTCGCCGGTCAGCACCAGCTTGAGGTAATCCGTCAGCTGCGGCGACCACTGCACGCCACCCACCAGGGTATTCAGATCCTGGCCCAGCGGCGTGGAGCCGACATCAATTTTGTACTGCTCGCCGGTAAGCGCCATCGCCACTTCGACGCCCTGGGCACTTTGCGAGCCCTGGGACGGCACCTTGATTTTGTCGATGTTCGGCAGCTCAGGCGGCGTGGTGGTAGAGGCGTTATACAGCTCCTCGGCCACCCCACCCTGGATCAGCGCCCCGGTACCAAACCGGCGGCTGGACTCCTCGGAAGACGTTCCGGCATCGAGGCTGATCGGCGTGACGTTCACATCCAGACGCGAGTCGCCGAACGGCACGGTGGACCACTGCAGCGGGGCCTTGATCTCCGTCAGCTTGCTCAGCCCCTCTTCACCGTCACGGGAACGCAGAGCGGTAGAACCCCGCGCCCAGGTGGCGGTTTTGTCGACCAGCATCTCCATCATGTTATCCACCTGACGCAGCGTGCCCGCCTGGGCGGTCTCCACCGGCAGATCGGTGCGCACGGTGCCCGGCGGCGCGGTCTGCGGATTACGCGCCAGCTGCGCCACCTGCCACGGCATCGCCTGGCCGTAGAGCGACGGGGAGTCCTCCACGGCGCCCGTGCTGGAGGTGCCGACAAACGGGTTGTCGGCCAGCGCCAGGCCACCCAGCATCGGGGCCGTGTCGCCGTTATTGTTCTGCAGGCCGAGCAGCTTGCCGCGCGCGGTGCGCAGATAGCTCATCGCCTGCTGATGATTGCCCTGGGCCTCGGAGACCCGGGCCAGCAGCAGCAAGCGTTCCGGCGTGCTGTCGTTGGTCAGCCCGGCGGAAAGCTGCTTCGCTTTCTCCACGTTGTTGCTGGCAAGGGCCACGTCGATGGCTCCCGCGCGTGCATCCTGCTGCGGCGTGTCGCGGGTCATCAGGTAGTCGTAAACCACCCCGGCCTCTTTGTTCATCTTTCCGGACTGATAGACGCGGGCCATGGCAAACATCAGGTCGGTGTTCTGCGGATCGTTTTGCATGGCGCGGATCAGCTTGTCGTAAGCCGCCGCGTAGTTGCCCTGCACGCGCAGACGATCGGCCTCGTTGATCACGTAGCCGTTGCGAATGCTTGCCAGCTGGGTCGGGGTACTGCGCGACTGCAGTTCCGGGCTGGCAAGCCAGGCCTGAGCTTCGCTGCCCAGCCCCGCCTGATTCAGGACCGCCACCTGATCGGCATAGTCCCCGGCGTTACCCTGCACGCCGCGGCGCATGTTGTCGTGGACCACGCTCACCGCAGTGGTGACATCGCCGCTCTGGGCCAGCATCCGCGCCAGCTTGCCGGCATCGGCCGGGCTTTGCGGCGGACGTGCCGCCAGCGCTTTCAGGGTGTTGGCCGCCGCGGTCCGGTCGCCCTGGGCCAGATAGCGTTCGGCGACGTCCATCTGCAGGTTGTAATTGACCCGCTGGGACAGCTCGCGCATGTCGCCGTTCTGGCTGGAGGCCGGAATGCGCGACAGCAGCGTTTGCGACTGCTGCCAGGCATTGTTTTCGCTGGCGAACAGGGCCGCCGCGTAGAGTTCACTGTTGCTGGCGTTCGGGCGGAAGGCTGGCGTCATGACGTTAGCCGCCTCCGCGCTGCGCCCCTGCTTCTGCAGCAGACGGGCTAAATCCAGACGCAGCCAGGGATCGGACGGATAGCGGGCCGTGCCCTGCTGTAACAGAGCGATGGCGCGCTGCGGATCGCCGTTAGCCGCGGCCTGCTGGGCCTGACGACGCAGCGGATCGGTCGGGTTGCCGCCGGAGACGCGCGGTTGCAGCCTCGCCTGCAGGCTGGCGGGCAGGGTCTGCAACATCGCCTGGGCTTCGGCGGTTTTGTTCTGCTCGCGCAGGACGTAGTAGAGGTTTTCCCGCGCCGAGCCGTTATTGGGTTGCTCGGTCAGCAGGCCGCGCAGCGTCTGTTCTGCTGCGGTGTAGTCTTTGTTATGCCGCTGGACGTCGGCGCGGAACAGCTTCGCCGCCGCCCCCTGCTCGCCGCTGCGTTGGGTCAGGGGCGCGCTCAGCGCCAGGGCCTGGCTGACGTTACCCTGCTTGTAAGCCGCCTGCGCCTGGGCCAGCTGGCCGTAGAATTCGGCGTCCTGCGCCTGCTGCTTACGCTCGTCAGAAGCCGCACCGCCAAGGCTGGCCGCACGGTTAAGATACTGCGCCCCTGCGGCGTAGTCGCCCTTGCGCAGGGCGACATAGCCCATCCCGGCCAGCGCATCGGCATCTTCCGGGTTGGCCTTCAGCACCTGCTCAAACTGGCCGCGGGCGGTATCGGTATTGCCGCTGTTCAGCGCCGCATAGCCTTCGCCTTTTGCCGCCCCGCCGATGCTCTTGCGGTAGTGATCCTGCACCGCGGTATCGTTCGGATGACGCTGGAGGAAGGTCTGGTAATAAGCTTCGTCACCCGCCTGCGGCCCCAGCCACAGCAGGGCCTGACGCAGGGATTTATCCGCATCCTGACTGCCGCTCGCCAGATCCTGCAGGATGTTCATCCCCTCGCGACGGGTGCTTTCCTGATAGGTCAGCACTTTGCCGAGCGCGATTTTGACGTTGTTATCCTGCGGATACTGGACGCGCAGCTGACGCAGCTCGCTCACCGCCTGTGGATAGAGGGACTTATCCCCCGCCATGGTCAGATAGTACTCCGGCGCCAGGCTCGGCGGCGGCTGGTTGCCGGTGAACAGGCTCTGCCAGGTGGCCAGCGCGGCGGGAATGTTGCCGCTGCGCGCCTGCTGACGGGCCAGCTCCAGCTGCCCACGCGGCACCTGCTGCATCTGTTTGGCGTTATCCAGCGCCTGCAGATTCGCATCCTGCGGCGAGACCGCCGTTAAGCGCTCGCGCCACTGGGCTGCCCCTTTGATGTCGCCGGCCTGCTGCGACCAGAGGGCCATCAGGTACAGCGCCTGGGTGTTGTTGGCGTCGACCATCAGCACTTTTTTCAGCGATTCCATCGCCAGATTATCGTGAGACTTTTCGTGCCAGTAGTTGGCCTGATCGAACAGCGCTTTCAGCGCCGGGTTATTGGCCGACTGCGCGGCATCCGCCGCCTGGGCACCCGGGATGCCTCCGATCGCCAGCCCGCTGACCAGGCAAAGTACAGGCAGATGTCCGGCGGTTTTGTTTTTATTGTCCATAGTGTTACCACCCTTACTCACGATCTGAATCCTGTGGGTTAAGACGTTTGTGCGCGCGTTTTTTCAGTAACGAGTAGAGGCTCAGGCCAATAATCGACGCGAACAGCAGTCCAAAAATCGCCAGCATGGCGGAGTGCTGCGTGGCATACCACACCACCATCATGTACCAGGGCATCTGGCCGCTCGGGAACTGCGGGCCGACGCGGAAGCTGCGCACGCCGTTCTCATCGGTGATGATCGCGGTATCGCCGCGGATCCCGGCGTTGATGCGGGCGGAGTTGAGGTCGGTATGCAGACGCGCCAGCTGGGCGTCGTCGCTGCCAATCGCCATCACCACCAGACGTTCCGGGTTCCACTGGGAGCGGAAGCTGACAAAGCCGCGCCAGGATTCGTTCGACGAGAAGTAGCGGTCGGCATCCACGCCCGACGCGTTCCAGTCGCCCTCCAGCAGACGCTGCGCTTTTTCCCACATTTTGGGCTCACGCACGCCAAAGCTGTGCTCGTTGCTGACAAACGGCGACTGCGCCAGCAGAGCGCGGTTAAAGGCGGTTTGATCCAGCGAGGAGACCGCCAGCACGTCGCTGTTGCTCAGGCGCAGCAGGTTCGCGCCGCCGGACGGCAGGCCAAACATCACGCGGTTATTGTTCAGCGCGGTGCCGGTGGCATTACCGGAACGGGCAGAGAGATCCAGCAGGGTGCTAATCTCGCTTTCGCTCGGGTTCTCCGGCAGCAGCAGCACCGTCTGGGAGAAGTCCGCCAGACGGGTGAACGGGAACGAGGCACCCACGAAGTACGACAGGTTCGGCAGCAGCGTGAAGTGGCGCGTGTTGCTCAGATCGATGCTCGAGTCTTCGTCGATACGGCTCTTGATGTTGTTATTGAGCAGGACGCTGCACGGCGCGGTCTCTTTGGTCTGGATATTGAAATAGAGCTGCAGCTGGTTGTCGCCGTAAATCAGGTACGGCTCCAGCGGCACCTCGACATTCTCCTGACGCGCATCGCCGCCGAGCTTATGCCACAGGCCTTCAAGCAGACCCTGTTTGTTGACCGGCAGGTTGCGCAGGAACGCACCGTTGAAGGTCATCGACAGGTACGAACGCTGCTCGTCAATCCAGCTTTCGGACGGAAAGCGGTAGGCCACTTTCAGCGGAATGGTGTCGCCATCCCACATAAACAGATCCGGCGCGGCACGGAAGGCCAGGGTCAGCGGTTCGTGCCAGATGCCGGTCACCGTCAGGCTCTGATCCTTACGCATCAGCTCGCTCAGCAGCACCGGGCGATCGGTCGAGATCCAGCGCGGGGCATCGTAAGGTTTGCTGACCGGGATGTTCTGCGCCTCAACCGGCAGGCTGGTGGTCTGGCCGTTGAACTGCCCGCGGGTCAGACGGTACGCGGCGCTTTTCAGCTGCTGCTCGTTGTTCCCCACCACCAGCAGCAGCTTGTAGATCGGGTTGCCGGGATTATCGACCACCTGCAGCGTGGCCCCGTTCGAGGCCGGCAGCGTTAAGCCGCCGATGGACTCACCCGGTTTACCAAACAGGATGCCGTTTTTCTCTGGCAGCTGGTCATGTAAAGCATCAAAGGCGATGCCGCGATAGTCCGCTTCGATACCCAGCCAGGAGGCGATCAGCGCTGCGGCACCCACCTGCTCCGGCAGGGTTTTGGCCGGGAACGCGAAGGTCAGCGTGGTCGGCGTCATCTGCATTTCGTCGAGGAACGGACGCGGGAAGTGGCTGAGATCCGCAGCAATGTTCAGCTGCTGCGCCTCCAGGTCCAGCCGCGTGTTCGGCATGATGGTGACCTGGTAGCTGTCGGACAGATCGCGCTGGCACAGCAGCGCATCACCGTCGTTAATTTTGAAGCTGATGTTGTTGCGGGATACCACCATCGCCGCCGGGATATCCAGCTGATAGCTGGAGACATTGCTGTCGGCGGAGCCCAGCGGCACCGTCCCCAGCGGCTGGCCGTTGAGCATCAGCTGCAGGGTGGTATTACGTGCCGCCATCGCCGGAGAGACCTTCAGGTTCAGCTCCAGCTGAGCGTTGGTGATCACCTGGTCCGCCGAGAGGGTAAAGTCGATCCCGCCCTGCAGCTGGCCGCCGCTCAGCACCACGCCGTTTGGCTGCCCCATCTGGGCAACGGAGATGCTGGTGGTGGTGCCGGGGGTGATGCCCATCGGTGCCGCAGACGCGGCATCGGGTGTCGGTATCGCAGGCGCGGCCTCAGGCACCGGGGTCGTCTCCGCGACCGGCGGGGTCTGGAAGGCAGGCAGCGTGTCGGGGGCGGGCAGCGTAGCCGGAGCCGTTTCGGCCGTAGCAGGCGTTGCATCAGCAGCAGGCTGCGCCGCATCCGTTACCGGTGGCGGGAGATCCACCGGCAGCAGCGATTCCACGGTGGTCGGCTCTTCCGCCGTCACCGGCTGCACCAGCACGCCGAACATCAGCGCCATCTGCAGCGCTTTACGGGTCATCCCTTTCATACAGCAGTGTCCTCGTTGGCGTTATTCCCGCGGCGGGCGTTCTCATGGCGATGACGACGCTTTTCACGACGGTCCTTCCAGGTCAGCCAGAACAGATCGAATACGCTGCGAATAATGATAAACAACGAGCGGAACGGGTTGTCCTGCGCTTTTGGCGGGTTGATCCACGCATCGGCGCGGGCCAGTACAACGCGCACCAGTTCGCGACGGCGGTCCAGCGGGATCTCGGCAAACATCAGGCGAATGTACTGCTCATCGTGGGCAATCACGCTCACCGGAATACTGATGGCCCCGGACTGCAGCTGCAGCTCGATCTCTTCGATTTCATCGGTCAGGTGACGGTCATCCACCACCGCAATACGGCAGCCGCCCATGGAGAGATCCAGGGTGTGGCTGCGCGAGGAGATGCCGCTGGCGTAGTGGATCACCACCGGCACGTTAGCATCAATACGGATGGTTTTACGCGTCTGACGGGTCTCACGGGCCACGGCAATGGCGGCCAGCAGGAAGATCAGGCTGTAGAGACCCCAGCCGACGTTGAGGGCGATAACCATCGGATCCACGCCGAAGTAATCATGGCCGACAGCACGCACAATCCCGGCCACCACCCCTGCCGCCAGCAGCACGGCGATGATCAGGTGCGGGCGGACAATGCTGAAATCGAAATAGCCGACGTCCAGCAGCGCGCCTTTATCGGTCACGTTGAACTTGCCGCGTTTCGGGAAGATCAGGGTGATCACCGTCGGCAACACCAGGTGGAAAGCCAGCACCAGGTCGTAGATCTCCCCCCAGAAGCTGTAGCGGAAACGCCCGTTGACCCGCGAGTTCACATAGATACAGAGGAACAGGTGCGGCAGCATGTAGGCGAAAATCAGGCTCGCCGAGGAGTGGATAATGTTCAGGTTAAACAGCAGGTACGCCAGCGGCGCGGTGAGGAACGCCACGCGCGGCAGCGCAAACTGGAACGAGAGCATGGCGTTGAGGTAGCAAAGGCGCTGCTGCCACTTCAGGCCCCGGCCCAGCAGCGGGTTATCGACGCGCAAAATCTGCGTCATGCCGCGCGCCCAGCGGGTACGCTGAATGACGTGCACCACCAGACGCTCGGTCGCCAGCCCTGCCGCCAGCGGAATATCGAGATAGGCCGACTTCCAGCCCAGACGCTGCATCTTCAGCGCGGTGTGGGCATCTTCGGTCACGGTCTCAACCGCAAAGCCGCCAATCTCCTCTAACGCGCTGCGACGGATCACCGCGCAGGAGCCGCAGAAGAAGGTGGCATTCCAGTTATCGTTGCCGCGCTGGATCTGCCCGTAGAACAGCTGACCTTCGTTGGGAATATCGCGGCCCGCGGAGAGGTTACGCTCGAACGGATCCGGCGAGTAGAAGTAGTGCGGGGTCTGCATCAGCGCCAGACGCGGGTCTTGCAGGAAGGCCCCGACGGTTGCCTGCAGGAAGATACGCGTCGCCACGTGGTCGCAGTCAAAGACGCAGATCAGCTCGCCTTTGGTGAGCTTCATGGCGTGGTTGAGGTTACCCGCTTTGGCGTGGGAGTTGTCGTTACGCGTGATGTACCCTACCCCGACGTTGGCAGCAAATACCGCAAACTCGTTGCGTTTACCGTCATCCAGCAGGTAGATCTTGAGCTTGTCTGCCGGATAGTCCAGGCACTGCGCCGCCAGCACCGTATCGCGCACCACGTCCAGGCTTTCGTTATACGACGGAATATAAATATCCACCGTCGGCCACTGCGCCATATCATCGGGCAGCGGGACGATCTTACGCTGGAGAGGAAACAGGTTTTGCAGATAACTCAAAATAATGGTTATCCAGATATAGAGTTCGGCAAGAAATAACCCGATGCCGAGTATGGCTTCTATTTCGGAATTAAAGTGCAGCGTCTGCGTGGCCCGGAACCAGATATATCGTGTGGACATTAGCACCGCCACAATCATCATAATGACCGACACACGGTGATGTTTGCTAAAGCCCAACAGCATCAGCGCCCCAATGCTGATTAAGCCGAAGATATACTGCTTCTGGCTATCCATTGGGGTGATAATAATTAATACGGCGATGGGTGCTAAGACCAATAGCAGTAAATAAAACAGCGCCTTTTTCATAGGACGTCCTGAAATTGTCGTCAGAAACTGGAGGTTCTCAGATTGGCGTGCACGGCGCCGTCACCCACCTGGATACCCAAAATACCCGCGATACGCTTACTCACCAGCTCGATATCAAACGCAGCCGCCGAGGTGGCGCTGAAATCCAGTATCGATTGTTGTGAGGCATTGGCCTCAGGCACGCTTTCATCCCGGTTGATCACACCCAGCAGGCGGTCACCGAGGCGTTGCTGTAAGAAGGCGGTGACGTCACGGCTGATATGGCGCCGGTTGTCACTCTGGTTTACCAGGAAATAGTATCCGGCCTTGTTATTTGGCGGTTCGCCGCCGGTCAGCCGGTGGTTTTCGATGTGGGGCAGCAGGGACAGGGAGGCGGTGTCGGCCAGTAACGTCACCAGATGCAGGTCGGCCAGCGGCGAGATCGCCTTCAGCGCCGGGTTCGGCCCTGGAGGGAAGTCGGCCAGGATAATCAGCCCCGGATAGTTCAGCAGAGAGCTTAAGCCTCGCGCCAGGAAATTGCTGTCGCTGGTGAGGTTATGCTCAAAGATCAGGCGCTGTTCTTCCGTCACTTCGCCATAGGGCAGGACGAACATATTGCTGCCCGCCGTCAGCACCGACTGGCTCCAGTCGGCCGACTCATTGGCACGCGCAACGTAGCCACGTCCGTCCGACAACGGCACGCCAAAGTGCAGACGCAGCGCGTTCTGTACATCGAAGTCAATGGCCAGAACTTTATTGCCGGAACGTGCCAGAGCATAAGCGAGGTTGGCCGTGACCGTGGTTTTCCCTACTCCGCCTTTTGGCGAGCAAATACACACTAACGGCATGAAGCGATTTTCTCCAGGAGCGGTTGTAACGGAAGATCTTTGACCGGATGGCTGGCAGTCACGGACGTTTTGGTCGCGAACAGCTGCTCAAAGCGCACCGGCTCCGCCGGTTTGGGCGGAATCACTGCCTCAGCAGGTGCGGGTACAGGTGCAGCTACCGGCGCGAGCGCGGGTGCTGGATGGAATGCAGATGGCGCCGCCGCGACAGGCGTCTCTTTCACGGGCGCGTGAGGGGTCGCCTCAGGGCGCAGCTGATCGAACAGAGAAGGCGCCGCCGGGTTAAGCTGCGTCTGCGCCGCTTTCTCTGCGCTGTCAGCATTTAAGCTCTGCAGGATAGACGGGGCTGAACCGGCAGGCTCCGCCACGGGCGTCTTCGTCAGGCTGGCAAAAGCCGCATCCAGTTCGCCGGGTTTAACGGCCTGCGGCACGGGCACCGCAACGCTACCGGCCTTAGCCAGCGCCGCATCACTGTCCACACCGGCCAGCTGGTTGATAATCGCCCAGCCGCTGTTCGACGCCTGTTTGTTTTGCGCCGACAGATCCTTGAAATGGATGTCACCGGTGCGCGTTTTATCCTTGAAACGCTGCAAATCATCATAATTTTTCATGGTATTACTCTTGATTCACAAGTCAGTATTTTTGTTTCCTGCATGACTTTGCCAGGGACAACCTTTTTGTGGGAATACGAACATGTAAAGGGGATCGGTGATTAACAATCGTCATCCATAGAGAACATCCCTTTACGGGCACTCATATTTGTATAGCAGATGTTCTAATGCATATTACGTAGAGCTAATACTATGTACAAGCTTATCGACAGATCGCGCAATTTCTCCACTTTCCGTCCTCAATAACCCATAACATCAAGATTAAATGTCGTTTTATTCTGACTGAATAAAATATTAATCCGGCGATAATGTAGCATGAGAAACATAATACCGACAGGTAACTATAATCACGGTGTATGAAAAAGGCGCTGAAGGGCTTCGAGGGAGCAGGCGTTTTAAAGGTCGCTAAGAAGATCGGGTGATGTGGTAGAAATCGGATGGGGAGAAACGATCCCGGCATGCAGGCCGGGATCGGAGGTCATTACAGGGCAGTCTGTCCGTATTTTGGCGAACGAGGCCCGTATAACAAACCGCCAGGGCCCGCGCTGAACAGACGAGCGCTGGTCACCTGAGCAACATCATGCGCTTTATCCGTGGCAGAGTGTGCAATCTGGGTCACCGCCGCGTTTATCAACATCCCCAATATGCCACCGCCATTATTACTCTGGCCCTCATTGCTTGAGGCCGTGGCAACGCCTTTCCACAGCTCTTTCCCGGTGCGTAAATCCACTAAACGCGCCGCTGCGCTCACGCGCGTGTCGCTGCTGATCACCTGGTATGAGGTGCCATAATCGGTGAGGGTGATGTACATCACCGCATCAGCGCCAAAGATATCGTGCAGTTTTTTCAGCGGGACCGCGCTGATATCGTCCGGGTTGGTTACGCCGTTTTGTTTAAACGTCTCTTCCACGACCGCAACCGGGAACACGTAGTAACCAGATTCAGCAAGAGGCAGAGTGACGCTGCTCAGAAAGCCGTGACTGGCGTTCACGTCCGGCGAGGTATTTTTCGGCGGCAGCACCAGGATGCTGCGCGGTTTGCTTTCCCGGAAGGCAGAATAATCAGCGGGCGGTGTTTTATTGCTGGTGCAACCCGTAACGATAAGCGTCAATGCCAGAGTCAGGAGGGCTGAAATTCCTTTCATGTTACGTCCCTTTATTTTTTCGTGGTCAGGAAATTAATATACGAAGCCGATTCCGGATATTGCGTTTTTTCGGCATTAAATTCGGCCATCGCCAGCTCTCTGTTACCCGTATTGCTGTAGAGCATCCCAAGTTGGGCATGCACGCCGGGAGGAACAGGCTTGCTGCTTGCCCGTGACGTTTCAATCAATTTCTGCAGAGACGCAATTTGCTCCTGCGGGCTGGTTTTATTGGTGTAGTAGTCATAGACCGACTCCTGATAATCCCCCCACGTATAGATCTTTTGCGGCGTGTTGGTTGCACACCCTGCCAGCAGCAATAGTGCTGCGCCAGTAACGAGCTTATTTACAGTTGCCATCATCAATTCCTTTTAATGTGTATTTGACGGGTTCCAGCCACCGTTCTCAGTCCCGGCCACCAGGTTATTGACCGCTTCGCGAATGGCAAGATCCAGCACTTTGCCGTTCAGCGTGGCGTCGTAGCTGGCCGTGCCGCCAAAGCCGAGCACTTCCCGATTAGAGAGCGTATATTCACCCGCGCCCTGCGAGGAGTAGACCACTTCGGAGGTGCGGACATTGACCACGTTCAGGGCCACTTTCGCATAAGCCACCTGCGATTTGCCGCGCCCCAGAATGCCAAACAGCGCCCTGTCACCGGTCTCTTTACGACCAAACTCCGTCACGTCACCGGTAATGACGTAGGTTGCGCCTTTCAGCTGCTGACGCTGACCACTGATGCCGGACTCGGTTTTGATCTCTTCCATGTTCGCGCGATCCAGCACGTTGAAGCGGCCGGTTTGCTGCAGGTGGGTAATCAAAATGGTCTTGGACTGATTCCCCAGATGGTCGACGCCGTCGGAGAATATTCCATTCATATAGCTGGAGCGGTTATCAAATTTGCCGACCGATATCAGGCTGCGCTGGCCCTGCCAGGCGGTGTTATAGGTAGCGACTTTCGCAACTTCGACGGAGCGGGAGGATTCCGTGGCACAACCTGTCAGCAATAACGCGCTCAGGCAGAGTGTGCTGACAATGACTTTATTGACCATGTTATTTGATTTCCTTATAAAATAGACGAGACGACGGGTAATTTGATTACCTTTTCTCTCAGGTATTATTATGGAGAGAGCGGCATCCATTATGACAGGAAGTCATTCAATTACTTAATATTTATCGTATTTTTTGGATTTTCTTTAGATTTGAGGGGATTTTGTGCAGCGGTGCGGTGTTTTTCCTTTAACGACCTGAACGTGGGCACATGCGGATGCAAGGTACATTCAATCCTGGTCAGGTTAACAACGCATTTTTAATGGGATCGGCTACGCAAAAAAATTATGCGCTCCATGAAAATGACGTGACGAGACAAGTTTAAACAACAGACTAAATTAATCCCTTTTCAGAAGAAAATTAATCATACAGATAACGATATGAATTTTGGCAAACGGCTTAGACGTATCCATAAAGAGTTTGATAAAAGCGAAAAGGGTCAAAAAGATGAACTACAGATATTATTTGAAGCCGCAGGGATCCTTTCACAAGAAGTAAAAGGACACGGCAATTCAGTGTTGGAGCACCGTCCATTTTCTCCAGAGCTTTTAAAGAGCCTATACCTTCATCACCACATAGGATTCCTGCAGCCCCAGCCTGCACCTGAACGGTACTGGCTGGGAGAGTCGGAATTCAGCACCGACATGCCGGTTACGGTCAGCGTGGAGCAGGAAAGACTGGTGATCGAGCCGGTCAGAGGCTGACGGTAAAAATATCCCGGCAAAGAGACCGGGATATTTTTATAAATGACAGTCTTTTAATTTATTAATTACATTAAGAATTGTTCCAGACGGGAGTACTGTTTCGTTTATACTATCGCTAGTGCTGGTACTCCATACAAGCCTATCTCCATCACTTGTTTTCATAAAATAGAGATAGCAACGATTATCTTCCATCGGGACACATGTCATATCAAATAAACCATCAATCAATTCTTCACCGTCACCAAGAAAATAATCTTTAGCATTCTTGAAAAGCGCATCCGAGCAAATATCCAAATCGTTGATACATAGATCATTAATTGATGCTTTCGAATAAAAACTAAACGTGGTTCTTAACTCAAAAACATCTACGGCATCAAACAGTTTTTCACCCCCAATATATAAAGTAAAAAGGCCATTTTTCCAGATATCACCCGGCTCGTTCCAGCATTCAACGACATCAAACTGGAGAGCAAAGCAGAATGGGTCGCCATAAATCATTTTATCCTGACTCCTAATTTCTTCTGGATTGAAGTTGGTATTTGATCACTGGTCAAAGCATTTTTATCTGCGGTACTTCCATTCCAGTGATACTCACCATTCGTACCAACAAACCGGTGTACATTTCCCTGACTATCAACTGCAAATCTAACTTCTTTATTGGAATATTGTTTTGTACTTGGGATCGATTGCTCAAAGAGGCTAATCGAATCCTTAGGCTCAATTGCTACCGCTGGGTGCCGTTCCGCCAGACCCAACGCCCCGTTACGCGATTTTGTTCCCGCCGTCCATTTCTCCCAGTGCTGTTAAAGAGCTTTTATCTGCATGACCGCGTGGTATTCCATCAGCCCCAATCTGCACCTTAACGGCAACTGGCTGGCAGAGGCGGGATTCAGCACCGACACGCCGGTCACGGTCAGGTGGAACAGGGAAGACTGGTGATCGAGCCGGTTAAGAGCTGACGGGTAAAAAGATCCCGGCATTGAAGCCGGGGTCTTCTGTTTAATTATTGCTCATTAAATGTTCGCCTTGCCTCATTTAAACTTGGGGAGTTTGCCCCGCCAGCAAAATCAGGATCAGCCGACTGTACAGGGTCATCTTCCCATCCGCAGACTGGACAAATTTCATAACATCCAAGCTCATCTATTGTTTTATTTCCACAGCATGGGCACGGGAAAGTATCGTTATTCATGATTGTTTGTTCCAATATTCGAGAGCTTTCTCTGGTTTAAACATTGTACGCGGTACACCATTAATATCTTTTGAGGCAAAGACATTAGTTGCAGGATTGTAATAAAGCGTATCTCCGTTGGGACGCGTTTTAATCAGAGTACCTGCCGGTGGGGCTGCCATAAAATTATGGGCAGCATCAACATATTGCTTAGCGTTCAGATACTCAGGAAACTCTTTCCCATGTTTTTTCCAGTGCCCATAGGCGTTACCCACAGGTTCGAATTGCTTATTTTTCGTCCAAATTTGGGTGTCTTTAGATTTACCACCTTTGGCTATCCCGCCACCACCACCTTTCAGCGGATCGCCATCAGCATCCAGCGCCTTCGGTTTCAGCTGATTGATGTCAAAGATATCGACCGGCAGCTTATCTTTCTTGCTCAGCGAGTTATTCTCAGCAACAACCTTATCCGTTGCGAAGCTGGCCGTCTGAACAGAATTTCATATTTACTATCAGTACTTTACAACCTATTTCCACCGCTACACCCCGCTGAACCGGATGTAACGCCCCGATACGCGGTTTTGCTCCCCGTTTTCTACTTCACCAGATATTGTTAAAGAGTCTGTAATTATAAATAAGACGTAGCAGTAATAACTATTTCATGATTTATTTTAAAAGAGAGTCTGTGTACTTTCTTACATTCATCATGATTTCATTTAAATCATGCTTTAATATAGTGATATCTTGTAGCAATGGTTTTTTAATATACTCCCATACATTTTTATCTTCGCTTTCATCCTTCACAAGGTGCTGTATTATCCCACCAATAATCCTCAACGATATGTCGTTTGAAACGGCAAAAAAACATCCACCACGACTACTGATATTCGAAGATGTAATGCAATAGTCAAATACTTGTTCAGGATACTCATCTTCCTCAGAAGGTTCAGGATAAGCCAAGTTATACAAACGCTTAAAAGCAATTTCTGTAGATAAATAAAAAATCTCATTATTTTGAGGTTGTGATATCAAAGCACAATCGCTATCAGTAATCTCATAGAGATCACTGGATAGTGTTGATGTCCTGATATCATCCGGATACAGATTTCCATTTATAATCAAATGGAAAAGCCCATTCTTATATGACTCACTCCACTGAGGGACAAGTTCTGTCCAAATAGCAAAATGATACGGATTACCAAATATCATGGTTATCTCCATTTTCCAGGCAAGTCAAACTCTTTTTTAACACTATTTGGGATATCGTTTTTTTTCAATGGAACTGTTTTATCTCCTGTGCTACCAGACCAGTGCCATGTTCCATCATTTGTATTGGTAAATTGATGAACATTTCCTTCACTATCAATTGAATACTTTTTTTTCCACTTGCAACTGACGCGCCAAATAGCTCGATAGAGTTCTTAGGTTCCGTCCCAGCATTGAAGCTATAACCTTGCTGCCCAGGGGTATGTTTCGGGTTTGACTGGTAGTTCAGACCATTCGCTGCCGGAGTGGTTGTAGGTGTAGGTAACGAACTACCTTTTCCTCCTTTCCCAATACCTGCTGCTATCCCAGCGGCACTTGTTCCTATTGTCTGGGCTAAAGAGTTGATCGCAAGCTGCTTCGCCTCCGACGAATCACCCGACATCAGAGCATTATGGATGGCTGCTGTCCGGTCCGCTTCCAACTGAATCGATGTTGCCTGAAGGATAGATAATTCGTTCTGTTCTTCCGGGCTAAGGCTGCCATTCAGGCGACCTTTCTCCATCAATGCATTAGCGCGATTGGCATAATCAGCCTGCAATTTGCCGACTTCATTTGCCTTGTTAACACACTCCTGCGCACCTTTACATTCCACAACGCTCTGGTGCTGTTCAGCATTAATTTTTTTATACTTATCAATGACACCTTTTTCGCAGACTGCACCGCCCTGACACTGAGCCATTTCCTGAGCACGGGATTTGTTTTGAGCAACACTCAGCGCATTATTCTCAGCCGCATTCTTCCCGGCACCCGCGCCCGCTGCCGCTGAGGACGTGCTGTCCCCCGCCAGCCCCCCGGCCATCCCCGCCGAAATCGTTGCCAGGACGCTGACCGTCTACTTCTGCTCTTCACTCAGCTTCGACAGGTCGGTCACGTCAGGATATAACACACCCGCTATCACTTTCGCCGCCAGCTCGCCCGTGGCCGCGCCCGCGACACCTGCCGCTGCATTGTTACCCAGGATTGCCGCCACCTCCCCACCAGAATGGCATGGGCAATGGCCTTACCTGCGACATCATCCTCACCAAGACCAGAATGATGACCGATGAAGGAAGCCAGTTCCGATGCCGACGCCCCCCGCCAGGGCACCGGCGATATCCATGGCCTGGCTGCCAATCTCGTTGATTAAGCCCATGGTCTGGATCGCTTCTGCTCCTTGTCGAATAATGAAGAAGAAGCAAGACAAATCCCGGCAAGCCTAGATTTTTTTATTTAGAAAGCCATTTTTTAAATTGTTCTAGAACAAAATCGTAAGCTTCCTCTTCCTGTAAAAATGAAGAAAGGAGTGATGGTCTATCTCTTTCAACATAATAAATATTCCATTGTGTATTTTCATGAACAACACACAAACAGTCACTATTTTTCAATACTCCCAACGAGTAACTGTTAGGATGAACACCAAGTATACCTAATTGGCGTTCAAGCTCTGATTTAGTCATTTATTCACTTCCTTTAAATAGTCTTTATCTAAATACCATTGAACTGGTTTTGGCAATTCATATTGAGTACTCTGCCCTTTCTGACCGAACCAAGGCAAGATTTTACCTTGGGATACATCATCAATGGGTTTAAATATTTCATATTGAAAATAAGGCTTTGTAGTTTCATAAGAGGATGGTAGTGCTCGTTGTTCAAAGGGCACACCTGCTGGTGATACGAAACTACCTCCAGGATAACCGTACCTATCAACTATCGTACCTGTTGGCAAAGTCACTTTTTCAACTGGCCCATAAGCTCCACGACTCGGCGGCCATAGGCCAAGATTTTCCTGAACGGCTCCTTCTGCTTTATTAAATTACCCAAAGCTCGAAGAGGCTCTGGCTGCCTGGCTGGCTGCAATATTGTCCTTAATAGTACTAACTACTGTCTTCGCAGCCATAGCTTCAGCTGCAGTTTTACCAATTCCTACTGCACCACCAGCCCCCACACCACCAGGCACTATCGCTTCCGAGGCCATGATCCCTGCATTGTTCAAGCACAGTACCGCATTATTGGTACAAGCTGCGATTGCGGCTTTCGCTGCAGCGGCTATTTCCGGAGTTGCTGCAACCAGAACACCACCGCCAAGTCCTGCCGGAAGTGCAACCATCAGAGCGTCCTGCATTGCCAGTCCTTTCTGACAAGCCGCTCCGCCAGGGTCGGTATTGCAGGACATGACGTTTTTCGCATGTTCCTGCATGGCTTTTATCTGGCCTTCTTCAGTTCCGCCGCCAAGTAAATTATTCTCCGCAACAACTTTATCCGTTGCGAAGCTGGCCGCAGGAGCAGTATTTCCCGTGCACCATCAGCAGGTTACAACATTTTTCCCCGATGCATTTCGCTGAACCGGATGCAACGCCCCGATACGCGGTTTTACTCCCCGTTTTCCCTTTTCCCCGACGCTGTTAAAGAGCCTGTAACCGCCCCATCCTGGCAGCGGTGAACGTCTTTGTCATTAGTGGTTGTATCAACACCAAGGTTACTGGCACCCCGTGACGGAGGCGCAAGCTTGCTTGTGCCTCTCACGGGTTCTGCGGGTGCGGGCGGCACAGAGCCCGCAGACGCACTATTATCTGGTCGGTTATCGCCCCAACCAGGGCAGGCCCAACCCGCTACCCCAGCCACCATCAAGGGTCGCTGGCTGGAACGCTGGGATTCCGGACCGGGCAGCCGGTGATTGTGACCGCTGAGAAGGGACGGGTGACTATCGAACTTGAGTTTAAGTTCTGACGGGTAAAAAGAAGATCCCGGCGCAGTGGCCGGGATTATTGTTAATTACTGATTGATATTGAAGGACTAATAGAGGCTAAAATATCTATAACATCGTCCATAGTTGAGAACATATAATGAACGACTCCATCATGCACATTACCGTTTTGCTCATTAAACCATTCTAGATACTTAGATTTTTCAACGCGATAAAGTCCTGTAAGCATCATCCCTTTCTGCTCTTCCTGCATTTTCAATAGGTCACCTTCATCAGTCACTCGGAAGGAATAAATCCAATCGAAAAGTACCTTAATTTTGCTGCCTTCAGCGTTATCCCCTGAAGATAAAATCAACTCAAGGGAACCACAGGAATATCGAAAATCCTCTAGTTGACTATTATGAAGAGAACCCTCAGCAAGGGGGATTTTAATCAATTTTTCAGTCATATATGATTACTCGTCATACCTAAACTTGATCCTATTCTTTCCTGATTGGATCTCCAATGTTGGGCGGCCATCAGTACTACGCTCACGTACGATAACCGTTCGCCCATCGGGTAGTTTACCGACCCTTCCACTTGGTATGTCTTTAATTTCTGTGGGAGATAAGGCATCGAATTCTTTATTAGCAGCATTACTACCACCTGTTCTTTCGAAAAGTTTTGAACGTCCTGTAGTCTCACTCCCTTTCGATGAGGTCGAAGTTAAATCCTCAACAGTAATATTCTGCTTTTGACTGTTCCGCGCATTCTCCTCATCTTGCGGTTCCCAGCCGCCCGGCGTTCCCGACCCGGCCCCACCAAATACAGATTTCTCCTCATCCGTCAGATTCTTACCTGCATTCGGCCCTTCTGTCTGCTCTGCATCATCAGCAGAACAGGCCCGCCCGAACGAGCACTGGGTCGCTTTATCCAGCGCATCCTTCATTTCCTTCAGCTTCTTATCCAGCGCCGATGCCATCGTCTGGTTGGCATCATTCACCGCATCGCCGGTGTTATTACCTGCGACCGGTGGTGGGGTAAGGGGGATTGCCACCGTATTATTCTCAACCGCATTCTTCCCGGCCTGTCCCCCGGCAACCGCAGACCCCGTGCGGTCCCCCGCCAGCCCTCCGGCCATCCCCGCCGAAATCGTCGCCAGGGCGCTGACCGTCTGCTTCTGCTCTTCGCTCAGTTTAGACGGGTCTTTCACGTCAGGATAGAGCATCCCCGCTATCGCTTTCGCCGCCAGCTCGCCCGTGGCCGCGCCTGCGGCACCTGCTGCCGCGCTGTTACCCTGGATTGCCGCCACCGCGCCGCCCAGAATGGCATGGGCAATGGCCCTGCCCGCGACATCATCCTCCCTGAGACCAGACTTATGGCCGATGAAGTAAGCCAGCTCCGGGGCCGACGCCCCCGCCAGCGCACCGGCGATATCCCCGCCTGCCAGCCCCGACAGCGCCGCCGTCGCCGCCTGGATACCCCGCTGGATGGTACTGCCCGTGCCGTACTTCTCCATTGCAGTCTTGTATTCGGACGTCTCACGCAGCGCCTTCTGATAGTCGACTTTGTCTTCCTCTTTGGCATCCGGCCCCGGCTCATGTTTACCGTCTTTCGCCAGCTTCTCCCGCGCCGCATTCAGCCCGTTGATCTCCCCCTGGGTCCGGGCAATGTCTGCCGCCTGCGAGCCAATCTCACCAATCAGCTGCACTTCCTGGAGACGTTGCTGCTCCTTCTCCTTGTCGAATATCGGGCTGATGCTGCCGTTCGCATGTTCCGTATCCCGGCTCAGGTTCGCCACGTCCTGCTGCTGGTTCGCCGTATCACGGACGGTCAGCGTCCCTTCGCTCACCGCCGCCCGGGTGGTGCCCTCTGCATCACCGCTGTTGCCGCCCCCGGCCAGCAGGCCGTTCGCCATGTTTCCGGCAAACTGGCTGCCAATGCTGCCCCCGGAGCTGATCCCCGCCCCCTGATGTTCGGTTTTGAACTCCGCCCGGTTGTGGATATCGCTGAAGCCCAGCGTGCCGGTGTCGAGGCGGTTCCTGTCCGCCTCCGCCGTCGAGGCAATCACCCCGCCGTCCAGCTGCGTGTGGTTGCCCACGGTCACGTCAAAGCCGCCCTTACCGGCAAAAATCCCGCTCTGCTCCTGCACCGAGTCGTAGTCGCTGGATATTTTGTCCCGGCTGGCGCTGATGCTGCCGGAGAAACCGCCCGCCCCGAAGGTGTAACCCAGGCCGCCGCTGACGCTGTGCTGCCTGCTGTCGTAATGGTCGCTGTCCTGCGTGCTGGCAATGGTCAGGTTGCGCCCGATATCCGCCACCACGGTTTCGCCGCTCACCTGGGCGCCGGCCAGCGTGGTATCGCGCCCGCTGTTAATCGTGAGCTGATTACCCGCATCCACCGTGGTCTCGTTCTGCCGGACGCCGTTGCCCTTCTCGTGCCCTTTGCTGCTGTTGGCGTTCGCGGAGATGCTGAACCCCGCGCCACCGGACCCCACCCCCAGCCCGACGCCAATGCTGCCGCTGCTGCTGCTGTTTTTACCCGACGTCTGCTGCGTATCCTGCGAGGCCAGCAGGTTCACGTCCCGGGCCGCATCCAGCGTCACGTCCTGACCGGCCTTGATCTGGCTGCCCGCCACGGTGATGTCGCTCCCGGTAGCCCTGAGGGTGACGTTGCTGCCCGCGTTGAGGGTGCTGCCCGTGGTGGTCTCACTCTGCATATGCGATGAGGATTTAGAAGACTGCGAACCCAGCGACGCGCTGATACCCACGGTGTTGTTATTACCGCTGTCAGAGGTTCCCCTCGCCTGGTCCAGCGCCACCGCCTGCCCGGCCTGCACGCCGGAGAGCGCCGCCTGCGTGCCCTTCAGGGCGGCCAGACGCGAATCGCTGCTCTGCTTCGCGCTTTGCGCCGTCGTGACCGCGCTGTTCAGCGCGCTCCCCGCCGTGCCCGACAGCGCCACCGTCAGGCCGCTGCTCTTCTGCTCATACTTCTCATCGCGGGTGCGTTTATCGTGGCCCGGCTCAATCACCACGCTGTCACCGCGAACCGCAATATCCTTCTGCGCGATGATATCCGCCCCACCGATGTGGGCCTGCTTACCTGCCGTGATGCTGACGTCGCCGCCCGTCGACCCGACGGTACTGAAGCTCCCGCTCTGGGTGGTGCCCTGCTCACGCAGGTCGTGAGTGGATTTGCTGCTGCCAATGGTGAAGCCAATCCCGCCCGTGCCCATCAGGCCGGACTTTTTGGTCTCCTTAAAGCGCCAGGAGGTGTCGGTGTTGGTGGCCGCCACGATGTCGACGTTGTTGCCTGCCGATAACGCCACGTCGCCGTCACCGGCCACTGCCGAGCCTTTCACCAGCAGGTTGTTTCCGGCCTGCACCGTCACGTTATCGCCGCTCAGCAGGGAACCTTTCTCCCGCGTGGCGCTGTCTTCGTTGATGGTGTGGGTGGTCTTTTTACTCAGGAACCCGCTGCTGGTTTTGGTTTTCTCGCGGTAGCGATAGTCGCTCTCGGTCGCGGTGGTCAGATTGACGTCCCGACCCGCCGCCACGCCGATATCGCCCTGCGCCGTCACCTCTGCGGCCTGCGCGTCCATGTCGCGTCCGGCGATGATGACCGCGTTGCCGCCGCTGGCGATCTCCGTGCTCTGCTGACGCACGGACTCATCGATGGCGGTTTTCTTCTTCGCTTTGCTGCTGGCGCTTTCAGAGGTGGCCTCTGCCAGCAGGTTCACATCGCGACCGGCCTGGATGCCGACATCCCCTTCGGCGGCAATGGCTGCGGCGCGGGCATTGAGATCGTTCTCGGCCAGCAGGGTAAGATCGTCTCCCGCCGTCAGGGTGCTGCGCTGTTGCGTGACGGACGCCGTCTCTGTTGTCGCGCTGTTGCGCGGCGAACGGGTCTCGCTGTGCGCAATCTCGTTGGCGGTGATATTGATATCGTTACCGGCCGCCATGCCGAGGCTACCGCCCGCCGCCACGTTCGCCCCGGTGATGTTGATATCCTGCCCGGCGCGCATTACCAGCCCGTCCGTTGCGGTGATGGACGAGGTGACGCCTGTATCGGTACCGCTTAAGCGCACGCGGCCCGCGTCCACATCCCACGCCTGCGTTTGGGTGACGTTGTTAATGCTGCCCGTAACGCTCTCCAGCCCCACGGTTTTACCGCTGATGGTGGAGCCGATATTGTTGATATCCCCCAGCGCGCTCAGATTGAGTCCGCCGCCTGCGCTGAGCAGTCCGGCGTTCAGGTTGCTGATGCTGTTGCTGCTGTCGACAGACAGGCCCTTCTGCGCCAGCAGCGTACTTCCGCTGTTGGTGAGGTTACCGCCCGCCAGCTGCACGTTAGTCCCGCTAATCACGCTGCCGCTCTGCACCGTGGCGTCCTTCGGAGAGAGGTACACCTTCGGTACCATCACGGTCTGGCCGTTAACGGCGGCGGTCTCCCACCACAGGATACTGTGGTCGAGGGCGGCTATCTGGTCTGCCGTCAGCGCCACGCCGAACGTCAGCCCCAGCGAGGTTTGTGCGTCGGCGGCACTGTCCATCAGGTAGCGCATCTGGTCGAGGTCGGAGCCCAAACCGTTGATATAGCGGGTTCCGGTCTGGTTCAGCACATAGTTACTGACGTACCGCGTATCAAAGGCGGCATCGCCGAGGAAGCGGTAATTTTTCTCCGGATCCAGCCCAACACGGTCAAGCATGTACGCTGACCCCAGGAACTGATTGCTGTCCGTGTATTGGCTGGCCGTTTCACGCGGGGCTGCGCCCGGATTAACGCCGAGCAGTTTCCACAGGTCGCCAAACAGCGAAGGATCGAGCTGTCCCAGCCCGTCGAGTTTTGGATTGACGTTGATCAGGTACGGGCTGTCCGGATCGGTGGAGGTGACAAAGTAGCCGTTATTGCCGGAAGGCAGAGGATAGTTGCCGTCAATGCCACCGGGTACGAGGCTGGTGCCGTCGGCAATGGCATGGCCGTCAGCGCTGTTCTGCCAGTCCGGCGCGGTGATAGCCATCGCGTTCGCATCAGCCAGTGACTGCCGATCCGCGCCACCCGCGATGCTCTGTGCTGACGGGGTATTGAGGTCCGGCGCAACCAAGGTATTGCTGATGCGTCCGGCATTTGCCGTGGTGTTGGTGTTGCTGATATCGCGGTCGAACAGAGGTGTAACAGTGCCACCCGCCTGAATGACCGCGCGGTAGATATCACCGAGTACCGTTTCCGTGGTTTTACCATCCAGCGTAAAACGAATTTTATCTGAAACAGGTTTAGGCAGGATCACGGTGCCAATATCATCACCTGTGACAGTGATAGGGCTATCAGGATCAGCATAACCCACCTGTCCCTGGTAGACATATTTCCAGTACTCCGCTGTCGTGGCGTTCTGCCAGGACTGGTTGGAGAGCGTATTGCCCGTCAGGAAAATATCACCGGAAGCGAGGATCGCACTGGCATTGTTCTCAAGCTGCTCAGCACTAATGGACAGATCGTTGCCAGAGCGAATACCCGCTACACCGCCAGTAGCTGAAACGGAGGTCACCGTCTGGCTGAGGGCGTATTTTTGCTCAGTCTGATCGGCTCGCATGCCCCAGGCGGTACTGCCTTTATTCACCGTACAGTGCGTGTTAACGCCCCCGGTACAGACTTCTGAAGGATACCTGGCAATATATTTCCCGTAGCTGCCGTCAGGCAGCTGAGAGATGTTGATATCGATGGTTGCATTCCCCAACCCGGAAATGGATGAAGGGTTTTGGGTTGTGGTGGTCGTGGCAGACAGGCCAACGCGGGTATTCAGCAAATGCCCGGTCTTAATGGTGATATCGCCGTTGGTGGTTTCGATATTCCCCGACGCGTTGATGATCTCGGTGTTCGCCGCGCCGGAAGCATCCTTCTGCATCACCAGGTTATTGCCCGCCAGCATATCGCCCCGCAGGTTTTCGATACGATCCGCAAACAGCGACAGGTTATTTCCGGCATACAGCAGCGCGGTATTGATCACCGACCCGGCGGCAGTGAGCACCATATTCCCGGCGGTGCCGGTAAAGCCATCGAGCGTGATATCGCCCTGGCTGGAGAGGCTGACATCGCCGCCGGCCTGCAGCGAGCCGCCGTCATTCATGGCAATCTGGCGGCCGGAGAGCGCGGTGGTGCCGCCTCCTGCGGTAATCAGGCCATTATTGGTCACCTTGCCCGCGGCGTTCAGCGTAATGCCGTTGCCCTGCAGGGTGCCCTGGTTGCTGAGGTCGCCCTGGCTGGTCACGGTCAGCTGGTTATTTGCCGCCACCACGCCCTGCGCCGTCCAGCTGTTTACCAGCTTCAGCGTCAGGTTGCCGAGAGCCACAATCTGACCCACGCCGCTGAGGGAGGCCGCTTCGGTCAGCAGGTCGCCGCCGCTGAACAGGTTGCCGTTGTCGTTGTTGATACTGTCACTGGTCAGCGTCAGGCTGTTGTTCCCCAGCAGGGTGCCGCTGTTGGTCAACGTCGGCGCGTTTACGGTCAGCTGTGCCGCCTGCAGGGTTCCGGCGTTGATCAGGCTGTTGCCGGTAAAGGTGGCCTCGCGGGCCGCCATCATGGTGCCGCTGTTAGCGAGTTTAGCCGCATTCATCAGCAGGTCCGTCGCCTGCAGCCAGCCTGCCCCGCGGTAGTCCGCGGTGGTCAGCGTCAGGGCATCGCCGGAGAGGATATTGCCGTTGTTTTGCACCTGCGTGGCGCTGTTGAGCGTGGTGAAACCCTTCCCCTGAATCGTGCCGTCGTTGCTCAGCGCTGGCGCGGTTACGCTAAGGGCGTTCTGGCTGAGAATGATGCCGTTGGTCTGGTTGGTCAGCGCGTCCAGCAGCGACAGCGTCAGGCCGCTGTCGCCCTGCAGACGTCCGTCGTTGGTCAGCGTGCGGGCATCAAGCTGCGTGTTATCCCCCTGCATCTGACCGCTGTTACTGATGTCGCCCGCCCGGACGGTGAGTCCAGCCCCGCTCAGCATTTTCCCCTGCTGCTTCAGGTTGCCGGTCAGCTGCAGGTTAAGTCCGTTAACGCCGCTGATCTCCCCGCCGTTGCTGAGCGAGTCGCCGTCAATAGTGAGGTTTTTCGCGCTCAGCAGCCCCTGGTTGTCGAGGTTTTTCCCGCTGAGTCGGGCATGGCCCAGGGCGGTGATTTTACTGCCGGTGACGGTCGCCATGTCACCGCTCAACGTCAGGGCCAGATCCAGCGCACTCTGGATGGCGCCGCTGTTGGTCAAATTTGTGCCTGTCAGGGCAATGTTTTGCCCCTGCAGCCGACCGCTGTTGGTGATGTCCCGGGCATTCACCGTCAGGGCCTGCTGGCTCAGCAGGTCGCCGCGGTTGTTCAGGGTGCCGGTCAGGAGCATGTCACCCGCAGCGAGCAGATTACCGTTGTTGGTGAGCTGCGGTACGTTGAAGGTCAGCTTGCCCTGACTCATCAGATCGCCGTCGTTCAGCAGGTAGCCGGTTGCACGGGCATTAAAACCGCCGGTGGCAAGCACGGAGCCGGAATGCCGCCAGTCGCCTGCATCAATGTTGAGATGTTGCCCCTGGGTGGTGCCTGCGGTGGCGAGCTGCCCGGCGGTGATATCCAGCGAGCCCGCGGTCAGCCAGCGCCCCGCCGCCCCCTGAGACAGCGTATCTCCGCTCAAGGCCAGCGCATCGGTGCCCTGCAACAGCCCGGCACCGTTGAGGGTGTTGGCCGCAACTGCCAGCGCACCGTCGCTGATAATCAGGCCGCTGTTATTGATCGTCGGAATGAAGAGGGTAAGACTGGCTGCGCTGTAGAGCGTGCCGTTTTGCTGATTGTCCAGCTCCCGGGTATCAAGCAGCAGGGACGAATCCCCCTCCAACAGCCCGCTGTTGGAGAGCTTCTGTGACTGCGTATTAAGTGCCGACGCGATCGCCACGCCGCTGTTGTCCAGCTGCGGCGCACTGAGGGTTATCGTGCCCGCGCTGCTTTTGCCGCTGTGCGCCAGGCTGTCACTGGCGTTGACCGTCAGGGCCCCTTTTGCGGCCTGGGTTCCTTTCAGATCCGCCTGTTTTGCGCTGATGCTCAGGTTACGACCCTGAATCTGCGACGCCCCGGTGGTAGTCACGCGCTGTCCTGCCACGCTGATATCGCCGGTGGCGTTAATCGCCCCGTTAAGCGTCTGCCTGGCCGCATTAAGCGACAACGCATTCCCCGCCACCAGCTCGCCGTTATGCGTCAGGGTATCGGCGGCCACCGCCAGGTTTTGCCCGGCCGTCATGCGCCCGTTAAGGGTGGTGCTACCCCGGGTATTGACGCTGATATTCTGTGCGGCATCGGTTTCGCTGCCGGCATCCTGGCTGAGCCGTTGTGCCGTGAGGGAGACATCCCGTCCGGCGGTCAGTTTGGTCTTGCCGTGCGAAAGCGTGCCGCTGGCATTCAGCACCAGGTCACGGTCGCTGTTCAGGGAGCCATCCTGCAGCGCCAGATCGCTCTGGCTGTTCAGGGTGATGTCGCCACCCGCTTTGTGATCCCCACTCAGGGCCAGGCTTTCACCCTTCGCGGTAATGGCCCCGCTGGCGAGGCTGTTTTTCAGGGTCAGTTTTCCGCTGGCATCCAGCGAAATATCCCCGTCGCGGGCATTGAGATTTCCCAGATTGACGCCCACCCCTTTCTCGCTGGAGACCAGGCGAATACGGTTGGCGTACATCCCGCCCAGCGCCCCGGTATCTACCGCCACTTTTGGGGCGTCGCCCTCGCCGGGGATCGGGCTGATGCTGCCGTCGGCCGCCACCCGGTTGGCTCCTGCCACCACCGTCAGGGATTTGGCGTGCAGCTGGGCGTTAATGTCGGTGGCGCGGGAGATGATCGACACCGCATCGCTCTGGCTGCCGTCCAGGCCCTGGCCTTCAATCAGGATGCTGCCTTTGCTGACGTCCAGCGACTGCAACCGGCCGTTGGCGTCGAGCACCGGCTTGCCGGTGGTCAGCGTGGCGTTGGGAGTATTGATAAACCCGCAGCCGTTACAGGTGATGCCGTAAGGGTTGGCGACAATGACGTTGGCGGCTTTGCCCGCCACTTCGGTATAGCCCTGAAGCTGCGAGCGGTTGGTGCCGGTGACTTCGTTGATAATGCCCGCCGCTTCCTGACCGGCCTTCAGGTTGGGGTTGGCCTGGATCAGGCCGCCAAGCTGGGTCTGATTCACCTTGCCGGTGGCGTTGTTGAGGATCAGCCCCTCTTTGCCAACGTTGTAATCCTGATACTGGTTATGCGAAATGCCCGCGGCATTCGGCGGGGCGATATTGACCACCGGCACGCCGTTGCCGGCGTGATCCAGCTGCGTATTGCCGGTCGGCGTAAGGGTTGCCGCCACGGCCGGAAGCAGCGGCTGCGTGGCGAGCAGCACGCTCAGTAAGCTGCTCAGCACCCGACGGGATAAACTTGCCTGTTCCTTTTTCATCGTCCCTGTCCCTTAAAACGCCACCGACACGCGGTAATAAATATTCAGATGATCCGGCCCCAGCCAGTCCGGGTAGTCCAGCGGCGTCCCGACGGTGAACTGGCTGGAGAAGACGCGGTTCACGCTGGTCAGCCCGACGGCCGCACCCCACAGGGTGCCGGAGGCGTAACGGTCGAAACCGTCTTTTTTCAGCCAGCCGCCGTCCAGCGCCGCGATTGCACCGATCTGCCCGATCCACGGCAGGGTGAAGAGCGACGCGTTGATTTCGTTACGCCAGTAGCCGCCGTTATCGCCGGAGAGATACTGCTCTTTGAAGCCGCGCACCGAGGTCTCGCCCCCCAGGGTTAAACGCTCGCTGCCGTACAGCCGGTCGGGAGACCACTGGAAATAGACGCTGGAGAGCCACCACAGCCTGTCGGTCAGCGGTTGCTGATAGCTGCCGTTGATGCTCCACTTGCGAAACTCCGCTTTCGGCACATTGCCGTGCTTGTCGTTATCATCCTCGGCCCCCAGCCAGGGCACGCCCTGGGTGAAGGTCGGGTTAAAGGTCGCCACGCCGGTGGCAATTTTTTGCGTGTGGTTAATGCCCAGCGAAAAGCTGGAGAGCTTGCGGCTGCTGGTGGCGAGCAGGACATCGTCAAGGTAGTTATGGTTGATGCGGTGGGTCAGCCCCACCGCGGCGCTGGTCTTGATATCGCCGTTGCGGAACAGCACCCAGGAGCCGTTCAGCCGGTGGGTTTCGTTATCGCCGGTCGAGCGCCAGTGGTAGCCGTTGTTATCAATGGTGCTGAGATAGTTGCTCCAGCTGTAGCTGTAATCGAGCAGGCCATAGCCATAAGGCACGCTGACCCCCGCGGCAAAGTTCTGCGCATCCTTGCTGCTGGAAAAATCACTGCTGCGCCCGCCGCTGATAAACCATTTATCGGCGATCCCCAGCAGGTTGTTGCCGATAAGCACCCCGCTGAGCTGACCGGTGCCGGTGCTCTTTTGCCCGCTGTTATCAAAGCTCAGCGAGCCGGTCAGCGGGAACTCCGGGGCAGCGGTCAGGTTAACGATGGAGTATCCCTGCTGGTCGCCGGGCAGGATCTCAATCTGAACCGGGGTCTGGCGCACCCGGTTCAGCTGCTCCATCCCCTGTTCAATGTCGCGCAGGTTGAGGATCTGGCCCACCCGTCCCGGAAAAGCCATCTTCAGCGTGCGTTCCGGTACCCCCTCCAGCTGAATTTGCTGGAGCTTACCTTCCAGCACCGCGATATGCAGCTTGCCGTGGGTCAGATCCTGCTCGGTCAGAAAGGCGCGGCTGGTGATATAGCCCCGGCTGATATACCAGTCGGAGACCGCGTGGGTCAGGTCGTTGAGGGCTGCCATATCAAGGCACTGGTTGCGCCAGGGGGCAGTCAGACGGCTCTGGGCAGCCTCCGGCATGACGGTGGTGCCGTCGAGCACAATCCGGGAGATCACAAAACAGGGGCCGTCAGGAGGAGTAAGTGCAGGCGAGGAAGGCGTCCGGGGAAGTACCGTGCTGCGTTCCAGCTCGTCGCGCTGACGCTGGTTTTGATCCAGCAGCAGCTGTTGCTGCTGCTGAACGGCGCTACGATCGGCGGGCGACAGGAGCGCCGCGTGAGCATTGCCGATCGGCCATAACAGGATACCGACCAAAAGCCCGGTAAATTGGGTCATCCTTACCTTCACTGCGTCCCCCTGACTTTTGTCCGTTTTCAGACCGGCGTACAAAAAAGGGGCAAATTATGTCAAAAAGTAACCCCTGTAAATATAAGTAAACGCCCGCAAGGTCATTTTTCGGACTTTTCCGCTGTTTCAGGAATTTATTGAATTATCTCAGCCGCATTACCTGGCGCAAAATTAACGCATTCCCCCGTCGCGCCATTCATCAGACATGTGTATTATTCCCTGTTGTTTTCCTGACAACTATCCTTAACTCAAATACTTAAGCGCAAAAGCGAAAAGCATCATGAGCACACCGATCAAACGGCTGGAAATCATTAAAAATGCCATTGAACTGGAAGATGACGACATCATCGAGAGTCAGCTGGCACGGTTAAAAAGCGAAGCCTTTGACGATGAGCTGCTGGCGATCGTCGTGGCGCTTGAGCAAAAAAACTACACCCGGGCGATGGCGGCCATTACTGCATGGCTGCAAAGCCAGCGTGCCGTCACCCCCTGGCGCGATCCACAGTTGGCCGCCAGCAAGCTGGAGCTGAAAGCGCTGGAAGAGCGCCTGCGCGATCTCATCGATCGCCGTAACGCCCGCGTTCAGCAGCTGGATGAATTCAACGATCTCTATCTCACCCGTCTTGGCCCGCTGATGAGCCACATCCTCGCCCTGCGTAAAACCCTGGCGGAGCTGAATCTGCGCCGCCAGCAGGCAGAGGCGCGCCGTCGGGAAGCGGACTATCGCCGCTGCCAGCAGTATGTCGCCCAGGCGGTGGAGGTGTTGACCACCCTGACCCGACACTGGCGCGATCTGCCCGCCGACTCGGTGCAGGCCGCCACGGCGCGCAAGCATCTGCAGCAGCAAAGCAACCTGATTGCCAACCTGCTGGCCGAAGCCCAGGAGCTGGAAACGGGCCTGACCCGCGAAGAGGAGCCTGCCCGCCAGGCGCGGGACGAGGCTAACGACGAGTACGAAAAATACCGCGAGCAGCAGCATGAAGCGGAGATCCGCCTGCGCAAGGGCAAAGACCTCTCCGAAGAAGATCAGAACGAGTTAAAACGGCTCTGGCGCCAGGCGAGCAAGCTCTGTCACCCGGATCTGGTGGCTGACGATCTGAAGGAAGAGGCGAACGCCATGATGGTGCAGTTGAACCAGGCGAAGCAGCGTGGCGACGTGAAAGCGATTCGCTCGCTGGTGGCCCGTCTGCATCAGGGGCTGGAGCCGATGATGGCCAGCGACAGGCTGAACGATCTGACGCGAATTCGCAAAAAGATGGCCCAGGTTCGGGAACAGATCGCCACCCTGGTGAGCGAGCTGGCGGAGCTGGAAAAAGAGGAGTCCTGGCTGCTGGTCTCCTCGCTGAGCAATATGGAAGCCTACTTTGCCCAGCAGGAGAAGGCCCTGCACGAGGTGCGCGCCTCGCTCGAACATCAGGTCAGCGAAGCGCAGCTCGACGACGTGGCCTGATTATTTGGCGTGCCAGTAAGCGCTGGCACGCACCAGCTTCTGATCGATGGCGTCGGTTTCAAACAGGCGACTCAGGTTTTTCACCACCTTCCCTTCCCCGGTCAGCCAGATGAAGTAATCCTCCGCCGGCACGCTGAGCGTTGCCAGATGGTCTGCCACCGCCTGCTCGTTATGCCCCACCACCCAGGTGATGTTGAACTCGCTTAAATGCGCCAGGTAGTCCTGACAGGCGGCATCGCCCATGGTGACCACGGCATGCACCTCCGGGCGCACCGGCAGCGCGCGCAGGGCCTCCAGACGGCGGCGCAGCGCGGGCATACCCGACTCATCGCAGACGTACAGCTGCCAGGCGTAATCTTCCGGCACCACCAGTGAACCGCGCGGGCCGCCGATGGAGAGCGTATCGCCCGGCTTTGCGTCCACAGCCCAGTTGCTGGCTACCCCACCATCGTGAATAAAGAAATCGAGTACCAGCTCATGGCGGGCCGCGTCATACAGCGGGGTGTAATCCCGCGCCTGCGGACGCACGCCGTTACCCCAGTCCACACCCTCATCCGTGACCACCGGTGGAACAAAGGTTGACCCCTTTTCCGGGAAAAAGACTTTGGTATGGTCGTCGAAGCCGCGGGAGCTAAAGCCCTCCAGCGCCTCGCCGCCTAACACGATACGCTGGAAACCGGCACTCACGCGCTCAACGCGAAGCACGTTTAGCTCGCGAAAGCGCAGGTCGTTACGGACACGTTGGGGGTAGCGGGGAGTTGTCATAGTTAGCCTTCGTGAAAGTGAAAACGATATATCTAAAATGAAAGTCAAATGATAATGATTGCTATTAAACCGGATTGCAAGAATTTTTTTGATATAGTATGCGATTGCGCACGCCCGGGATAAACACGATATTTAAATCATTTAATATCATCAACTTAAATAAATAACCCCTGTTAGCATTGCTACTTAACGAATTTTAGATATAAATTAGATATATCAAAAATACGGAGAAAGACGATGCGACACTCTCATGGCAGCGACAACCATCATCATGCGCACCGCGGACGGGGCGGCGAACACCATCACGGCGGCGGACGCCGTCAGCGTTTCTTTGGTCACGGTGAATTACGGCTGGTGATCCTCGATATCCTGACCCGCAACGCCAGCCACGGTTACGAGCTGATAAAGGCGATCGAGACCCTGACCCAGGGCAACTACACCCCCAGCCCGGGCGTGATCTATCCGACGCTCGATTTTTTGCAGGATCAGCAATTCATCACCCTCACGGAAGAGGAGAACGGGCGTAAAAAGATTGAGATAACCCTTGCCGGGCAGCAGTGGCTGGATGAAAACCTGGAGCATCTGGAGCACATTCAGGAGCGCGTCAAAGCGCGCTGCGTGGGGTTCCAGCTGCGTAAAAACCCGCAGATGAAGCGGGCGCTGGATAACTTCAAGGCCGTGCTGGATTTGAAGGTGAATCAGGAAGAGACCAGCGACGCGCAGATCAAACAGATTATCGGCGTGATCGACCGCGCGGCGCTGGAAATTTCCCAGATGGATTAAGCGGTGGCTTCTGCGCGAACGCGGAACACTTTCACCAGATCTTTCAGGTTCAGCGCCTGCTCGTTCAGGGATGAGGCCGCCGCAACAGACTCTTCCACCAGGGCGGAGTTCTGTTGGGTGGTGGCGTCAATCAGGCCAATCGCACTGTTGATCTGCGAGATCCCTTCCGTCTGTTCATGGCTTGCCTGGCGGATCTCGCGCAGGATGACATCCATCTCCTCGACGTTACCCACCATGCCATTGATCAGCCCGCTGGCTTTTTCCACCAGCGCCATCCCGTCCTGGGTCTGGCTGGTGGAGCTTTCAATCAGCTGACGGATTTCACTGGCAGAGGTGGCGCTCTTCTGGGCCAGCTGGCGAACTTCACCGGCCACCACTGCAAAACCACGACCATGTTCACCCGCGCGTGCTGCCTCTACCGCCGCATTCAGCGCCAGAATATTGGTCTGGAAGGCAATGGAGTCGATCAGGTTGATGATGTCGGACATCCGGTTGGAGGTTTCGTTAATCAGGCGCATTTTGCTGGTCACCTGCTTCATCATCTCACCGTTATTTTTTACCACTTTGGCCGCATCCGCAGAGAGGCTGGTGGCTTCACCGGTGTGCGAGGCGGTGTTTTTCACCGTCGCGGTGATCTGCTCCATCGACGCTGCCGTCTGTTCCACCGAGCTGGCCTGCTCTTCCGTTCGTGCAGCCAGATCCTGGTTACCCGCCACAATCTGCGCCGCCGCGGTTGAGATATTTTCCGAGCCGAACTGCACCTGCTGCACAATCTCCAGCAGACGGTTTTTCATCTCCATCAGCGCAGTGAGCAGCTGACCGGTTTCGTCTTTACCGTGTGACGCGATGCTGCCGGTGAGATCGCCATCAGCAATGGACTGGGCAATATTGACCGCCTGGCCCAGCGGACGGGTAATCGAGCGCACGATAAACCACCCCATCAGGCTGCCTACCGCCACGCTGAACAGGGTGATCAGGATCAGCAGCAGGCGGTTGCTTCTGAAATCGCCGTTCACCTCCACGCCTGCGCGCTGCATCTCTTTGTCCTGAATGGTAATCAGCTCCTGCACTTTTGCCTTGTAGGCCTGCTGCAGGCTGAGGGTGTTGGTCATCATCTCCTGAATCGCCCCCGCCCGATCGTTGTTCTGCACCGCCTGCAGGATGCGATAGCGGGAATCGAGATATTGCTGGCGTACCCCGCTGATATCGGACAATACCTGCTGGGACGCTTTATCCTGCAAGGCCTTGTTCAGATCAACGAGGATCAGGGTGATACGCTCGCTGATCGTCTTCAGCTTCTGTTCTGACTGCTCCCGGTACTTGCCCTGGTCATCCAGCAACATGAGCTGTTGGGTGCCAATAAATTCCTGGAAGTTTTCGATTAACTGGTTCGCTTTTACCGTTGTCGGATAATCGCTGGTGATAATGGATTGCATCCCGTTATTCGCCCGGTTAAGGCTCAACAGAGATAAACTCGCGCTTATCCCCATCAGGACAATAAAGAACCCAAACGCCAGAAATAATTTCGTGCCGATCTTTACGTCATGTAAGAACATATTTACTCCATCGATGTGATTATTTCTCAGACGATCAGCGTTATCGGTAACTTTAGGGCTAACTTTATGAGTTTGATCGCTTTTTTCTTTCGTGAAAGAAACTATGGATAGGTGCAGACTATTAATTTCTGCTCATCGATCGTTATGTAACCCTCTGAAGCGGTATTTGTGACGGCTCATTGGGGAAAACTAACGCAGGCGGGGATAATTACCTGATCTGTTTTTTTAATTATTTAATATTAAATTAACACTCAGCCATATAAATAATTACAAATTAACAAATAAAAAAGCCGCTCACTCCGGCGGGAGCAAACGGCTTTTCTGGAACGTTACTGACTCAGTGAAGCACGGTAACGGCATCTTCCAGACGTTTCGCCCGGTGTTTCACCATCGCAGAGACCTGGGCGCTCGTTTCGACCAGCGCTGCGTTTTTCTGGGTAATAGAGTCCAGCTCGGCCACGGCACGGGTCAGCTCCGACAGCCCGGAGGCCTGCTCCGACGTCGAGTGGCTGATCTCGGCGATCAGCCGGGTGACGTTCTGTACCTTCTCCACGATATCGTCCATCGTGCGTCCGGCGGCATGCACCTGCTCGGAGCCCGACATCACTTTGCTGGCGCTGGCGTCGATCAGCTTGCGGATATCGTTGGCGGCACTGGCGCTGCGGCTGGCCAGATGGCGCACTTCCCCGGCGACCACGGCAAATCCTTTCCCCTGCTCGCCCGCTCTGGCCGCTTCCACGGCCGCATTCAGCGCCAGGATGTTGGTCTGGAAAGCGATGTCGTTAATCAGCTTGGTGATAGAGCCGATACGCTGGGTGCTGTCGGCAATTTCGTCCATGGTGTTCACCACGGTTTGCATCGCGTGCCCGCCCTGGGTGGCCGCATCGCTGGCGGCAATGGAGAGCTTATCGGCATCGACGGCGGTACGGGTGTTGTTCTGCACCGTCATTGCCAGCTGATTCATCGTCTCTACGGTCTGCTTCACGTTCGATACCGTCTGGTGGGTACGATCGTTAAGGTCATCGTTCCCCTTCGCCAGCTGGTCGCTGCCGTCACGCACATTAATGACCTGGCTGGAGACATCATTGATCAGCCAGCGGCACATCAGCCCGAGTTGCCCGACGGCGCGCAGGGTCAGCCCCAGCTCGTCGCTGCGGTTAAGATGTTCAACGCTATTACGCTCGCCGGTCGCCACCTTCAGCGCCTGACGGGCGACGTTTTCGACCGGACGCACAATCTGCTGCTCAAACAGCAGGGTTCCCAGCAGCATGACCAACGCGCTGACGCCCAGCGCCGTCCAGCTCGCGCCGGTGGCGAACAGCGCGCCTGCGAGCACCAGGAAGAGCGCGGCCATCACGCTACGTACCCGCCAGCGCAGCGGCATCGCGGGCAGCTTGCCGGTCCAGCCTTTCGCTACTACCAGCCCTTTATGCACCCGTTTTTTGCTGCGCCCTTCGTTGAGTGCCTTATAGAGAGGTTCGACGGCGGCAATCTCGTCCGGGGTGGCTTTCACGCGGATGGACATATAGCCGGTGGTCTGGCCGTTGCGCACCATCGGCACCGCGTTCGCGCGCACCCAGTAATGATCGCCATTTTTCCGCAGGTTTTTCACGATGCCGCTCCAGGGTTCGCCCTGTTGCAGGGTGTACCACATATCGGCGAAGGCGGCTTTTGGCATGTCAGGGTGGCGAACGAGGTTGTGCGGCTGGCCCACCAGTTCATCCAGAGAGTAACCACTCACCTGGACAAAGGTGTCATTGGCCTGGGTAATGTAGCTGTGCAGATCGGTGGTGGACATGAGTGTGGTGTCATCTTTCAGTGGGTACTCACACTGTGTGACAAATTGTTGAGGCGACATAGGCATCCCTTGCAGGTTACTTGAATGTTATTTTTTTGACTTAACGTTTTTTCGGCGTTAATGGTTTTATCTTTAGTTGTTAAACATGCCTCAGATCGCAAAACGCAACTAAACCGCATTTTTTGTGTGTTTCCCTAATGTATTGATATTAAATGGTTTCGCTGTGAAACTACTCCCAAAGGAGGATCGTCCACTCCGCCTGTCCGACGCCCTTTCGCACTAAAACAGGGCGAATGCACTACAAAAGCGCATTCTGATATGGCAAAAATCCGTCGCGTTGTCGCTGAAACCCCGTTTCGCATGATTAAATATTGTGTAACATTATTTTAACCTGGCGTTTATCCCGATTTTTGCCCCCTCACCGGATGTGGCGCAAAGCCTGCAATACTTAATCCAGTATCATGTGATACGCCATTCCCGGGAGCACATCTTGAACAGGTTACCCTCCAGCGCATCGGCTCTTGCCTGTACCGCGCACGCACTGAATCTCATTG
>Ga0308168_1000586_pt1 | contig 42577 bp, 38 predicted proteins | sample PhyCR2_FD_202133 | JGI IMG/M metagenome (GOLD analysis project Ga0308168, IMG submission 202133) | Phyllosphere microbial communities from UC Gill Tract Community Farm, Albany, California, United States - DLSLRC.R2 | ecosystem: Host-associated > Plants > Phyllosphere > Unclassified | place: USA...
GCGCCAGCGTCCCGAACGTCTCTTCATCGGGCTTGCGCGCAGCGAGCATCTTGATCAGTTGCGATCGTGGCTGCAAGCCGAGCCATACGATCAGCTGTTGATGCTGACGCCGGATATTCAAGCGTGACAACGGTTCAGTTTTAACCATGCCGAATACTTGAAATCGTTTGGGTCAGCCCCACCTCATAGTTGAAGTCAAAACTATTGAGTATGGAATGCCAGCCGTCCGCCGCCGGGCGGCACTTCGCAAATCTGATCGAGTGAGGAGTTACCATGAACATGATCTATAACAGCGAACAGTACAGCGTCGTCGAGTTTGGCGTCGACCATAACCTCGAAGCGCTGCGCTTCGGCGGCTATGAGATCGTCGACAAATCCGGCCGGCGCGAAGCATTCATCGGCGGCAAACTTGCGCAATCGTTCCGTCGCGACGTGAACACGCTGATCGCAAGCGAACCGACGATGGAAGAGATCGACGACTTCCTGGGTTCCTACGACACCCTGATGAGCCAGCCGGTCGTACTGCACTGATCTTCCAGCCCCCGGGCCTGTCTTCGCGACCGGCCCGGCCGTTGTCCGTTTCCGCTGCCCATTTCCGTTTTTCTTTTCGTTCCGCACGCTTCCCTGTTTTATCGCCGGCGCATGGTAAGCTTGACCCATGTGTCAGCTACTCGCCATGAATTGCAATGTCCCTACCGACATTGTCTTCAGCTTTACCGGCTTTGCCCACCGCGGCGGCCGCACCGATACCCACCATGACGGCTGGGGCATCGCCTTTTTCGAAGGCGCGGGCGTGCGCCATTTCGTCGATCACCAGGCTGCCGTCGCCTCGCCGATCGCCGAGCTGATCAAGCGCTACCCGATCAAGTCCCTGAACGTCATCGCCCACATCCGTAAGGCGACCCAGGGCCAGGTGGCGCTGGAAAACTGCCATCCCTTCGTGCGCGAGATGTGGGGCCGCTACTGGGTGTTCGCCCATAACGGCGACCTCAAGGATTTCGATCCGGTCCTCGACGGCCCGTTCCGCCCGGTCGGCAACACCGACAGCGAACGCGCCTTCTGCTTCCTGCTGCAACAGCTGCGCGAGCGCTTCGGTAACCAGCATCCGGGATTGCCGGCCTTGCGCGCCGCGATTGCCGACCTGGTCGCCGTGATCGCCCGCCACGGCACCTTCAACATGATGCTGTCCGACGGCACCGCCATGTTCGCGCACTGCTCGACCAAGCTGTGCTACGTCGTGCGGCGCTACCCGTTCACCGCCGCCAGCCTGGCCGACGAAGACCTGTCGGTCGACTTTTCACAGGTCACCACGCCCGACGACCGGGTTGCCATCATCGTCACCACGCCGCTGACCACGAACGAGCAATGGACCGAGTTCGCACCCGGCGAACTGAAGGTCTTTGTCGACGGTCTGCCGCAAACGTGAACGTAGTGACACGTTTTATACAGGAAATTAATTTCGGCTAGTCACTATTAAGGCGGAATGCGGTAAAGTAGCTTCATAGCACTTCGTTGCGTTCCATCAGTGAATCAGAGAGCCGACATGACCGATACCGTGAGCCTGGACCAGGCCGACCTGCCCCTGCGCGTGCGTGACTTTTACCTGGGCCGGCAGCCTGTGCTCGACCGTAACCAGGCGCTGTACGGCTATGAACTGCTGTTCCGCAGCGCCGGCCAGGACGAGGGCGCATCCGGCGCCGGCTTGCCGGCCACCGCCACCGTCATCGCCCACGCCGCCCAGCTCGGCCTGGCGCGCGCCATCGGCGACGCCGCCTGCTTCCTGAACGTCGACCGCGACGTCCTGTTCAGCGACATCTTCGCCTTCCTGCCGCGCGAACGCACCGTGCTCGAGATCGTCGCCACAATGGACCCCGACGACGCCGTGCTGGCGCGCATGCAGGAACTGGCGCGCCACGGCTTTCGCTTCGCGCTGGACGGCGTCGGCGGCGACAGCGCGCGCCTGCAGCGCCTGCTGCCGCTGGCCGTCTTCGTCAAGCTCGACCTGCGCAGCACGCACCGCGACACCCTGAGGGGACTGGTGTCGCGCCTGCAGGGCCTGGGCAAGACCGTGATCGCCGAAAAAGTCGAGACCCGCGACGAATACCACGTCTGCCTGGACGCCGGCTTCGATTATTTCCAGGGCTTCTATTTCGCGCGGCCGGCGGTGCTCGGCGGGCGCAAGCTGTCGCCGTCGCAGGCGACCGTGCTGGCGCTGATGAACCAGGTCATGTCGGATGTCGACAACGCCGACATCGAGCGCGCCGTGAAAAAGGACGTGACCCTGGCCCTGAACCTGCTGCGCCTGGTGAACACGCCGGCCGTCGGCGCCCCGCAGCGCATCGATTCCCTCAGCCAGGCACTGATCGTGCTGGGCCGGCGCCAGCTGCAGCGCTGGCTGCAGATCATGCTGTACGCCGAGCCGGGCAACCGCGGCCACAACCAGACCCCGCTGCTGATGCTGGCCACCACGCGCGGCCGCCTGATGGAACTGCTGGCCAAGCGCCTGCGCCCGGGCCAGCGCTACCCCGGCGACACCGCGTTCACGGTCGGCATCATGTCGCTGATGGACGTCTTGTTCGGCATTCCAATGCAGGACATCCTCGACCAGATCCCGGTCAGCGACGAGATCCGGCTGGCGCTGCTGAAGCGCCAGGATTTCTTCGGCCAGCTGCTCAAGCTCGCCGAAAGCATCGAACAGTCGGATGACGAAGTGCTGCCTTCGCTGAAGGAGCTGCAGATTTCGGGCGACGACATGGTCGAGCTGGAGATGTCGGCGTTCCAGTGGAGTGACAGCGTGGTGCGCTACGCAATCTGATTTGTAGCGGAAGTATTCAGGGCTCGACGATATGCACGTCGCCCGCGCGAAGGCGGGGGCCCAGGTTGGTCGTGGACCGAGAGCGTCAGCCGCGGGCATGCATGTGACTTGGACCCCCGCCTGCGCGGGGTGACGGGTAGAAGCCAACGAGGAATAAGCGCACCAGCAGTTCAAGCCGACCAAGCAACTCACCCGAGTAGGAGCACCATGTCCTCCGTGCTGTTAAGCGTCACCAATCTCGTCAAATCCTACGGCACCCGCCGCGCCGTCGACGGCGTTTCGTTCAGGGTGCTGGCCGGCCAGACCGTCGGCCTGCTCGGCCCCAACGGTGCCGGCAAGTCCACGGTCGTCGCCATGCTGTGCGGCCTGCTGCGGCCCGACGCCGGCGAGATCCTGCTGGACAGCCAGCCGGTCGCCGCCGGCGCCGCCGCCGTCAAGCGCCGCATCGGCATGGTGCCGCAGGACCTGGCGCTGTACGAGGACCTGTCGGCGCGCGACAACCTGCGCCTGTTCGGCGCGCTGTACGGCCTGAAGGGCGGGCCGCTGGCGGCGCGCATCGAGCACGTGCTGGGGCTGGTCAACTTGCAGGACCGCGCGCGCGACAAGCCGGCGACGTTCTCGGGCGGGATGAAGCGGCGCCTGAACATCGCCGCCGCGCTGCTGCATGAACCCGACCTCCTGATCCTCGACGAGCCGACCGTCGGCGTCGACCCGCAGAGCCGCAACGCCATCTTCGACACTTTGGAAGCGCTGCAGGCCCAGGGCCGCGCGCTGATCTATACCAGCCACTACATGGAAGAGGTGGAGCGCCTGGCCGACCACATCGTGATCATCGACCACGGCAAGGTGCTGGCCGACGACACCCCGGCCGCGCTGCACCGGCGCCTGCCGGCGCGCACCGTGCTGCGCGTCGACCTGGCCGAACCGGCCGCCGAGGGCGTGCTGGCGGCGCTGCGCGCGCATGCGGGCGTGACCGCGCTGGCACAGGACAACGCCACGCTCGACATCGGCCTGGTCGACAACGCAGACGCCGTGCCGGTGCTGGGCTGGCTGCAGCAGAACGGCCAGCGCCCGCTGCATTTTTCCACCGCGCGCGCCTCGCTCGAAGACATCTTCCTGAACCTCACCGGCCGTACCTTAAGAGATTGAACGAAGGGGACTGAGAATGAACGCCTTTTTCGCCCTGGTCCGCAAGGACCTCATCCTGTACGTGTCGGACCGCCGTGCGCTGCTGATGCACCTGGTGCTGCCGATCGTGATCGCGGCCTTCTTCGGTTCGGTGTTCGGCGGCGGTGCCAAGAATGGGGTCATCGACGTCGCGCTGGTGCAGCAGGACGCCAGCGCGGTCGGGCGCCGCATCGGTGCCGGCCTGCAGGCCGATCCCAACCTGCACGTGACGGTCATGAGCCGCGCCCAGGCCGAGCAGGCGGTGCGCAAGGGTAGCCAGGCGGTGGCGGTGGTGCTGCCGGCCGGCTTTGCCGAAGCGGCGGGCAGCGCCATGTTCACGCCCGGTCCCAAGCCGGTGATCGAGCTGCTGTACGACCCGTCGCAGACGGCGGTGCTGGCGATGGTCAAAGGCATGCTGACCCAGCAGGTGATGTCGGTCGTCAGCGCCGAGATGTTCGGCGGACCGATGGGCCGCACGCTGACCGAGCGCAGCCTGCAGCAGCTGGACGCCGGCCCCATCGCCGATCCGGCACTGCGCAACATGCTGGCGGCGGTGCGCACCTACCAGGCGCAGCCGCAGCCGCAGCAGCAGACGCAGCAGATGAGCGCGAAGGGCGGGGACGCCGCGCCGCGAGGCCTGTCGATGCCGTTCACCACCCGCGACCAGGGCCTCAGCAACGCCCCGGCGCTGCAGGGCTACAACCCGTATGCGCATGCCTTTTCGGGCATGGGTGTGCAATTCATCCTGTTCATGGGCATGAACATGGGCATCGCCATGCTGGCGGCACGCCGCGACGGCATCTGGAACCGGCTGCTGGCGGCGCCGGTGTCGCTGGCGCTGGTGGTGCTGGCGCGCGCCGTCTCGGCCACCATCATCGCCTTCTGCCTGCTGTGCATCGTGTTCGCGGTGGCGGTGCTTGCCTTCGGCGTGACGGTCAGCAGCGTACCGGGCTTCCTCGGCATCGCCTTGTGCTTCGGCGCGCTGACGGCCGGCTTCGGCCTGCTGGTCGCGGCCTTCGGCAAGACCCCGGAAGCGGCGCGCGGCATCGCCATGTTCGCGACCCTGATCATGGTGATGCTGGGCGGTGCCTGGGTGCCGACCTTCGTGTTCCCGGCCTGGGTACAGCAGGCAACCATGATCGTGCCGACGCGCTGGGCGATCGCCGGCCTGGATGCCGTCACCTGGCGCGGCCTGGGCTTGCCGGAGGCGATGCCGGCGATGGCGGCGCTGCTTGGCTTTGCCGCGCTGTTCATGGCGCTCGCCATATGGCGCTTCCAGAAGACGCCGGCTTAGAGCGCCTAACAAAAACCTCCATGGCTGCGTTGCATCGTCTCGCCGTACTGACGTACTGTCTTCGACGATGCGTCGGCGGGCCGCATCCCTTACCCTGAAGGTTTTGTTAGGCGCTCTTAATGCAGCTTGACGTTGGCGACGGTGGGGACGTCCTCGCTTACCGCGATCACGGCATCCTCGAACGACGGCGGCCCGAACTTGCCGCGCGCATCGCGGCTGAAGCCGTAGTTCTCGCTCGGGATGCCGATGAAGTTGCGGTCCAGTTCGCCGTTGCCGTTGACGTCCTGGAAGGCCAGCACCGCCCAGTTGCCGGCCGGGACGTCGCGCACCGCGATCGTGTTGTCGCCCTCGCGCGCTGGTGCCGAACCCAAGTACAGGCACTGTTTCAGGAAGCGCGCCTGGTCGCACACGGCGACCTTGACGCTGCCCTTGCCGGCGGCAACGCCGGTCACGTGCACCTCGACGGTGGCGGCGCCGGCCAGGAAGGGCAGGCACGAAAGAATGGCGCCCAGCGCCGTGTTGCGGAAAGCTGCAATCATAAAAGTGAAATCCTCATGTTATGGTAGGCTGTGATCATATCTTTAACGGAATCCCCCGACCGCCATGCTGTGGAATGCCTTCATCGTCGTACTCACCGTCGCCTTCATGGAACTGTTCTCCATCGTCGCGCACAAGTATGTGATGCATGGCTTCGGCTGGGGCTGGCACCGCTCGCACCACGAGCCGCGCCACGGCTGGTTCGAGAAAAACGACTTGTTCGCGGTCGTGTTCGCCGGCGTGGCCATCGCCCTGATCTATGCGGGCAGCATCGGCCACCATCCGCTGGAATGGATCGGCGCCGGCATGACGGCCTACGGCCTGCTGTACTTCGTCGCCCACGACGGCCTGGTGCACCGGCGCTGGCCCTTCCAGTACGTGCCGCGGCGCGGCTACCTGAAGCGCCTGTACCAGGCGCACCGCATGCATCATGCGGTGGCCGGCAAGGACGGCGCGGTGTCCTTCGGTTTCCTGTACGCGCCGCCGGTCGACGCCCTCAAGCGCCGGCTGCATGCATTGCATGCGGGCCCCCTGAAGAAGGCGCAGGCTCCGCACCCGGACGGCGCCACAGCTGCGCCGGACGCGGCCCCGTTCGAGCCCAGCGGGAACTGAGCGCGCCCGCGCCGCCCTTCGCCAGTAGCCACAGCTTGGTGGCTTTCGAGGTGCCGGCGCGTTCGTCCCAGGCGTGCGCACCGCGCCGCTTGACCACGATCCCGATCTCGCGATAGACGTTGCGCGCGCTGGCGATTGCCCAGGCCGAGCGCAGCGGCAGCGCCGCGATGCCGTCCAGGGCCGAATCGTAATACGGCTCGGCATGATCGACCAGGCGCGCCGCCAGCCGCGCCAGCGCCGGGCGATGGCGCTCCAGTGCGATCTCGTCGCGCGGGATGCCTGCCTCGCGCAGCCAGGCCGCCGGCAGGTAGCAGCGGCCGACGCGCGCATCCTCGACGATGTCGCGCGCGATGTTGGTCAGCTGGAACGCCAGGCCGAGGTCGCAGGCGCGGTCCAGCGTGGCCTCGTCGTGCGCGCCCATGATCGAGGCCATCATCAGGCCGACCACGCCGGCCACGTGGTAGCAGTAGCGCAGCGTGTCCTCGATGGTTTCATAGCGCACTTCGTCGACGTCCATGGCGAAGCCGGCCAGGTGGTCGTAGGCGTAGCGCGGTGCGATTTGGTGGCGCCGAGCGACGTCCTGGAAGGCGGCGAAGGCGCGGTCTTCCATCGGTTCGCCGGCATAGGCGCGGCGGGTCTGCTCGCGCAGCAGCGCCAGTTGGCGCCGCGCTTCCTGGGGCGTCTGCGCGACGGCCGCACTATTGATGCCCAGCTCCTGGCCGTCGACCACGTCGTCGCAATGGCGGCACCAGGCATACAGCATCAGCACGCCGCGCCGTGTCTCGGGATCGAACAGCTTGGCCGCCGCGGCGAAGCTCTTGGAGCCGACCTCGATGGTCTGGGTCGCGTGATCCAGCAAGGATCCATCCGACTGCGCGCTCATGCGTGCACGCCCTCCAGCATCAGCCCCGCAGTCGCCTTGGCCGAACCGATCACGCCCGGCACGCCCGCACCCGGATGGGTGCCAGCGCCGACCAGATACAGATTCGGCAGGTCGGCATCGCGGTTGTGCGGACGGAACCAGGCGCTTTGCGTCAGGATCGGCTCCAGCGAGAATGCCGAACCGAGGTGGGCATTGAGCTGGTCGCGGAAGTCGACCGGCGTGAAGATGCGGCTGGTGACCAGCTGGCTGCGCAGGCCCGGCATGTAGCGCTGTTCCAGGTAGTCGAAGATGCGTTCGCGGTACAGCGGTCCCTCGACTTCCCAGTCGATCGGCGCATTGCCCAGGTGCGGCACCGGCGCCAGCACGTAGTGGCTGCCGCATCCCGGTGGCGCCAACGACGGATCGGTGACGCAGGGCGCGTGCAGGTACAGCGAAAAATCGTCGGCCAGCGTTTCGCCGTTGAAGATGTCCTTGATTAGCTCGCGGTAGCGCGGCCCGAAGCACACGGTGTGGTGCTGCAGCTGGCTGTGATGGTGGTCGAGCCCGAAGTACAGCACGAACAGCGAATTGCTGAAGCGCTTCTTGCCCAATGCCGCACCCTCGGCCTTGCCGCGCGGATGCTGGCCCAGCAGCGCTTCGTAGGTGTGGACCACGTCGGCATTCGACGCCACCGCGTCGGCGGCGAACACGCGTCCGTCCTGCAGGCGCACGCCGCTGGCGCGGCCGCCGCTGGTCTCGATGGCGGCCACCGGCGCATTCAGTTCGATCCGGCCGCCGATGTCGGTGAACAGCTTGACCATCCCCTTCACCAGCGCGCCGGTGCCGCCGCGCGGGAACCACACGCCCCATTTACGCTCGAGCGCATGGATCAGCGTGTAGATCGACGAGGTGGCGAACGGATTGCCGCCGACCAGCAGCGAGTGGAAGGAAAACGCCTGGCGCAGCTGCTCGTCCTGGATGAAGCTCGAAACCATGCTGTACACGCTGCGCCAGGCCTGCAGGCGCGCCAGCTGCGGGCCGGCCGCGATCATGTCGCGGAAGGACAGGAAGGGCACGGCCCCCAGCTTGAGGTAGCCTTCCTCGAACACGGCCTTCGAATACGCCAGGAAGCGCTGGTAGCCGGCGACGTCGGCCGGGTTGCGCGCGTGGATCTGGCGGTCCAGCGCCTCCTGGTCGTTGGCGTAGTCGAAGTGGCGCCCGTCTTCCCAGCACAGGCGGTAGAAGGGCGAGACCGGCAGCATCTCGACGTAGTCGCTCATGCGCTTGCCGGCGGCGGCAAACAGTTCTTCCAGCGCCGACGGGTCGGTGATGACGGTGGGGCCGGCGTCGAAGGTGAATCCCTGGTCTTCGTAGACGTAGGCGCGGCCGCCCGGCTTGTCGCGTTTTTCGAGCAAGGTGGTTTGCACGCCCTGGGCTTGCAGGCGGATGGCCAGTGCCAAGCCGCCGAAACCGGCGCCCACGACCACGGCGGTCTTCGATGCGTTCATGCGGGAGTCCTGATCTGGTGAGGGTGAGTCTTGCGTGCCGCGGACAGCGCCTGCAGCACGGGTACGGGAGGTTTGCCGCTCAGGATGCGCGCCTTGTCGGCCAGGCTCAGGCGCCCGGCATAGAAATGCGCAATCAAGGGCGCCGGCAATTGGTAGAACTTTTGCATCACGCGCCAGCGCGCGTCCGGGCTGCCGGCCAGGAACAGCATGCGGTTGAGCAGGCGGAAAAAGCCCTGCTTGTCCCACTCGACGCGGGCCTCGGCGCGGATGGCCGCGAACAGCGCGGGCGCATCGGGCGCGGGCAGGGCGCCGATGGCGTCGGCCAGGCGTACCGCCAGACGTACTGCGTGAGGCAGCGAATAGCCGGTGGTGAAGTGGAACAGGCCGGCGCGCAGGCCGGCGCAGGGCTGGCCGCCCTGGCGGTCCCAGAAGCGTTCGATATCGCCGGCCAGTACGATCGGCAGGGCGCCCTGTTCTTCGCGCAGCACGGCCTCGACCTGCCAGCCGCGCGCCTGTACGTAGGCCGCGATGTTGGCGCGCAGCTGTCCGGGGTCGCGGCCGGCATCGTCGATGTAGTGGGTATCCTCGACCAGCAGCCGGTCCGGCCCGAAAGGAAGCACATAGACGAAGCGGTAGCCGCCCTGCTGGGCCACGCCGGCATCCATGATGATGGGAGAAGCCAGGCCGTGCGGTGCCTTCAGCTGCAGTTCCTGGCCGAGGAAGGTCTGGTAGCCCAGCGCCAGGTCGGGCGTCGGGGCCGGGCCGCGGCCATCGATCACGGCGCGCGCATGCAGGACCTCGCCGCCGGCCAGTTCGACCCGGGTCGGGTGCACCTGGGCGACACGCGCACCGGTGCGCAGACACGCACCCAGCGCCGGTTCCAGCACGCGCGCGAAATCGTCGGACAGGATGCTGCAGTAGTCGCCGTCCAGCGTGCGCTCCAGGTCCGGGAAGATTACCTGGTAGCCGGGCCAGCGCCACGACACCAGCGGCGCGATCCAGGCGCGCTCGGCGGCGCTCAAGTCGCTGGCGTGGAAGGACCAGGTGTGGTTGCCGCCGAGGTGCGTGTCCTGTTCCAGCAGCAGGATGCGCAGCTCGGGGCGCCGGGTGCGCAGGCGCCAGGCGATCAGGCCGTTGGCCAGGCCGCCGCCGGCCAGGATCAGGTCGTAGGTCGGTGTGCTCATGCCGGGGCCGTGTCTGCGTGGGCAGGATGCGGCGCCTGTCCCAGGCCGAGCGCGGATTCGACGATGTCGGCCGCGCGCGCGGTGCCGCCGGCGCGCGCCACGCTGGCCGCCAGCGGTGCCAGGCGCTGCTTGAAAGACGGCTCGGCGAGCAGGCGCCGCAGGTGCCTGGCCAGCGTGCCCGCGCCCGTAAATCGCGCCGAGGCCTGGATGCCGATGCCGGCATGGCGCACGCGCGCGGCGCCGCCCGGGTGGTCGAAGGCGATCGGCAGCGCCAGCATCGGCGTCTGCGCCGCGATCGCATCCATGATCGTGTTCCAGCCGGCGTGCGAGATCACGGCGTCGGCCCGTTCCAGCGCGGCCAGCTGCGGCGCAAACGCGACCACCCAGTCGGCGCCAGCGCGTTCCAGTGCGCGTTCCTGCGCCCCATCCAGCGCGCCGCAATGGGCGAGCAGCAGCTGCACGTCGGCCTGCCTGCACGCCTTGGCGATGCGCTTGAACAAATCGACGCGGCCGCCCTGCATGGTGCCGAGCGAGGCGAACACGAAGGGGCGGTCGGCGGCGATGGCGGGCAGGGGAGACAGCGCCGCGCCGGCGATGGTGGCGCCGGTCTTATGCAGCGGCCGCAGCGGCCCCACATGATGGAAGTGCGGCGGCAGTTCCTTGCGCGGGAATTCGAACTCGGCCACGGTCTGGCTGACCTGGGCCAGCGGCGACAGGCATTCGTGCAGCATGCCGCGCACCGGAATGCCGAGCCGGCGCGCCTGCGCCTCGATCGCGCGCCGGTGAGGTCCCATCATCCAGTCGTAGACGCGGGTGCTGCCCTCGACCATCTTCAGCGAGCGTTCATCGGTACCGTAGCCGAAGGGCATGACCGGCAGCGGCACGCCCGGCTCGCGGTTGACCGGCAGCGCGCAGGCGACCGACACGAACGGGAGACCGAGCGCTTCCGCCACCATGCCGCCGGCCGCTTCCATCTGGTCGGCCAGGAGCGCATCGATGCCGAGTTCTTCGATGGCGGCAGGCAGGGTCTCGCACAGCATCGTGGTCGAGTGCGCCATGTCGTCGATCACGCGGCGCAGGCCCAGCGGGCTGCCGGGATTGGCGGCCAGGCGCAGCGAAGCCGCCAGCGTGCCGGCCGGATGCGAATCGAGGCCGACCGCGTGGAACGCCAGGCGCGGGTCGCGCACGTAGGCGGCGGCGTCGGGACGATGGAGGAAGGTAACGCGGTGGCCACGCTCGGCCAGGGCGCCGGCCAGCGCGCCCAGCGTCGTGAAATGGCTCAGGAACGCGGGGCCGACCACACCGAAGTGTGCCATACGGTGTCCTCGTGGCTCAGTTGGGCGCGTAGGACGGCGCCGCCGCCGAAAACGCCGCTGCGGCGGTGCTGCCGAACAGGCCTTCGACGAAGCGGCGCGTGCGCTGGCGGCTGCCGAGGGCGGCGCCCAGGCAGCGCTCGGCGTCGGCCAGGTGGCCGGCCAGCTGGCGCCGCGCTTCATCGAGGCCGACGGTATTGATCAGCGTGGGCTTGCCGGCGTCCTTGCCGGTGTCCTTGCCGGTGACGGCGCTGTCGTTGCCGGGCACGTCCTGGAAGTCGTCGCGCAGCTGGAAGGCGTGGCCGGCGGCCAGCGCAAAGGCGCGCAGCGAGGCCGCGACGTTGTCGTCGGCCTGGGCGATGATGGCGGCCATGTCGACCGCGACGCCCAGCAGCACGCCGGTTTTCAGTTCGTTGGTGGTGGCGATGTCGTCCACCGTGGCGCGCTTGCCGTGCAGGTCGAGGAACTGGCCCTTGACCAGGCCTTGCGCGCCGATGGTCTCGGACAGCTTGCCGACCAGGCGCGCGCGCACCGCGGGCGGGATGTCCGGCGCCGCCGCCAGGATGCCGAAGGCGCGGCTGAGCAGGGCGATGGCGGCCAGGATGGCGACGTCCTCGCCGAACTGCACGTGCACGGTCGGCTGGCCGCGGCGCAGCTGGGCGTTGTCCATGCAGGGCATGTCGTCCAGGATCAGCGAGGCCGCATGCACCAGCTCGACCGCGCAGGCGACGTCGACCAGCGCCGGCGAGACGCAGCCGAGGTCGCGCGCGACCAGCATGGTCAGCAGCGGGCGCATGCGCTTGCCGCTGCTGAGGGCGCCGGCGCGCATCGCCGCGCTCAGCTTGTCGTCGCGCGCACCGCCCTCGAGCAGCCAGTAGGCGATGCGTTCCTCGACGGCTTCGCGCATGGCGCGCAGCTCGGCCGCAGGATCGATGCGTGCTTCCATGGCAAAGCCATCGAAGGCCTCGAACGTTTTGATGCCATCGAATCCATCGTACCGCCTTGTCTGTGTGCCCATTGCATCCCCGCCGCGCTGAATAATCGAAATGACGAATTTAGTGAATGATACCGGAAACAATCTTAGTCATTCATTAACTCTCTTCAACCGTGCGGACCCCAAATGCGTCGTCCCCGCGAAGGCGGGGACCCAAGTTTTGCATACGTCACGGTAACGCGTGCAACTTGGGTCCCCGCCTGCGCGGGGACGACGTGATCAGGCAAACGGAAGAACGAAACTGCGCGTGTTCGACCGGATTTTGTGCTTACAAGTTCGGTGCCAGGTGACGCTCCAGCTCATCCTTCGGCATGCCGCGGCGTTGCACCATGTCGTCGAGCTGGTCCTGGCCGATCTTGCCGACCACGAAATACTTCGATGCCGGGTGCGAGAAGTAGAAGCCGGACACTGCCGCGCCGGGGGTCATGGCGAAGGACTCGGTCAGGCCCATGCCGATTTCCTCGGCCTGCAGGGTCTTGAACAGCTCGGCCTTGACCGTGTGCTCGGGGCAGGCCGGATAGCCCGGCGCCGGGCGGATGCCGACGTATTCTTCCTTGATCAGCGCCTCGGCCGACAAATCTTCGCCGGCGGCATAGCCCCACAGGTCGGTCCGCACGCGCTCGTGCATGTACTCGGCAAAGGCTTCGGCCAGGCGGTCGGCCAGGGCCTTGACCATGATCGACGAGTAATCGTCGCCGGCGGCTTCGAAGCGCTTCTCGATCTTCTCGGCACCCAGGCCGCCGGTCACGGCGAACATGCCGATGTAGTCGGCAATGCCGGACGCTTTCGGCGCGATGAAATCGGACAGGCACTGGTTCGGACGCTGCACGCCATCCACCACCGGCTTCACGCCCTGCTGGCGCAGGCCGTACCACGTGAACGCCACCTCGTCGCGGTTTTCATTGGTATACACCTCGATGTCGTCGTCGTTGACGCTGTTGGCAGGCAGCAGGCCGACCACGCCGCTGGCCGTCAGCCAGCGCCCTTCGATGATCTTCTTCAGCATCGCCTGGCCTTCCTCGAACACCTTGGTGGCGGCTTCGCCGACGATCTCGTCGCTCAGGATGGCCGGGTAGGGGCCGGCCAGGTCCCAGGTCTGGAAGAACGGACCCCAGTCGATGTAGCGCGCCAGCAGCGCCAGGTCGACGTTCTTGAACAGGCGCCGTCCGATGAACTTCGGTTTCACCGGCGCATAGTCCAGCCTGGCCTTGTTGGCGCGTGCCTGCGCCAGCGACACCATCGGCAGCGCCTTCTTGTTGGCATGCTGTTCGCGGATGCGGTCGTAGTCCTGCGCGATCTCGGCGACATAGGCGTCACGGGTATCGGCGGTGACCAGCGACTGGCCAACCGACACCGAACGCGAGGCATCCGGCACGTACACCACCGGGCCGTCGTAGTGCGGCGCGATCTTCACGGCGGTGTGGGCGCGGCTGGTGGTGGCGCCGCCGATCAGCAGCGGCGTCTGGCGCTCGCGGAACCAGGGGTCGCGCTGCATTTCGCGCGCCACGTAGGCCATTTCTTCCAGCGACGGCGTGATCAGGCCCGACAGGCCGATGATGTCGGCATTCTCTTCCTTGGCCTTGGCCAGGATCTCGGCGGCCGGCACCATCACGCCCATGTTGACGATCTCGAAGTTATTGCACTGCAAGACCACCGACACGATGTTCTTGCCGATGTCGTGCACGTCGCCCTTGACGGTCGCGATCACCATCTTGCCCTTCGGTTTTGCGACCACGCCGGTGCGGCGTTCTTCTTCCGCCTTTTCCTCTTCGATGTAGGGCACCAGGTGGGCCACGGCCTGTTTCATGACGCGTGCGGACTTGACCACCTGCGGCAGGAACATCTTGCCCTGGCCGAACAGGTCGCCGACCACGTTCATGCCATCCATCAGCGGGCCTTCGATCACGTGGATCGGACGGCCGTTGTCGTTGGCCACCTGCTGGCGCGCTTCCTCGGTGTCTTCGACGATCCACTGGGTGATGCCGTGCACCAGCGCGTGCGCCAGGCGCTTGCCCACCGGGGCGTTGCGCCATTCGAGGTTTTGTTCCTGTTTGGCGCCGCCGGCCTTCAGCGTGCCGGCGATCTCGATCATGCGCTCGGTGGCGTCCGGACGGCGGTTCAGCACCACGTCCTCGACGCGCTCGCGCAGTTCCGGCGCCAGGTCGTCGTAGACGCCGACCATGCCGGCATTCACGATACCCATGGTCATGCCAGCCTTGATCGCGTGGTACAGGAACACGGTGTGGATCGCTTCGCGCGCCGGGTCGTTGCCGCGGAACGAGAACGAGACGTTGGAGACGCCGCCCGACACCTTGGCATGCGGCAGGTTGTCGCGGATCCAGCGGGTGGCGTTGATGAAGTCGACCGCGTAGTTGTCGTGCTCTTCGATGCCGGTGGCGATCGCGAAGATATTCGGGTCGAAGATGATGTCTTCCGGCGGGAAGCCGACCTTCTCGACCAGGGTGTCGTAGGCGCGCTTGCAGATCTCGGTCTTGCGCTCGAAGGTGTCGGCCTGGCCCTTCTCGTCGAAGGCCATCACGATCACGGCGGCGCCGTAGCGGCGGCACAGGGCGGCCTGGCGCAGGAATTCGGCTTCGCCTTCCTTCATCGAGATCGAGTTGACGATGGCTTTACCTTGCACGCATTTCAGGCCGGCCTCGATCACGCTCCATTTCGAGGAGTCGATCATGATCGGCACGCGCGAGATGTCGGGTTCGGACGCGATCAAGTTCAGGAAACGCGTCATCGCGGCCTGCGAGTCCAGCATCGCCTCGTCCATGTTGATGTCGATGACCTGGGCGCCGTTCTCGACCTGCTGGCGCGCGACCGACAGCGCCTCGTCGAACTGCTCGTTCAGGATCATGCGCGCGAAGGCCTTGGAGCCCGTCACGTTGGTACGCTCGCCGACGTTGACGAACAGCGAGCTGTCGTCGATGGTGAAGGGCTCGAGGCCCGACAGGCGCAGCGCGGTCGGCACCTCCGGCACGGTACGCGGGGCCGCTTTCGACATGCTGTCGGCGATGGCCTGGATGTGCTCGGGCGTGGTGCCGCAGCAGCCGCCGGCGATGTTGACGAAGCCGCTCTCGGCAAATTCGCGCAGCAGCGAGGAGGTATCGGCCGGCAGTTCGTCGAAGCCGGTGTCGCTCATCGGGTTGGGCAGGCCGGCGTTCGGGTAGATGCAGACGTAGGTGTCGGCGATCCTGGAAAGTTCCTGCGCATACGGGCGCATCAGGGCGGCGCCCAGCGCGCAGTTCAGGCCGACGGTCAGCGGCTTCGCATGGCGCACCGAATTCCAGAAGGCGGGCACGGTCTGGCCCGACAGGATGCGGCCGGACGCGTCGGTCACGGTGCCGGAGATCATCAGCGGCAGGCGGGCCGTAGCAGGGTGCTCGTCGAAGTACTGGTCGATCGCGAACAGGGCGGCCTTGCAGTTGAGCGTGTCGAAGATGGTCTCGACCAGCAGCAGGTCGACGCCGCCGTCGATCAGGCCGCGCAGCTGTTCGTAATACGAGGTCACCAATTGATCGAAGGTGACGTTGCGCGCGGCCGGGTCGTTGACGCTAGGGGAGATCGAGGCGGTCTTCGGGGTCGGGCCGAGGGCGCCGGCGGCGAAGCGCGGCTTGTCGGCCGTCGAGTATTTACTGCAGGCGGCGCGCGCCAGTCTGGCGGCTTCCACGTTCATTTCGTAGACCAGGGACGCCATGTGGTAGTCGTCCTGGGCGATGCCGGTGGCACCGAAGGTGTTGGTCTCGATGATGTCGGCGCCGGCGGCAAGGTAGCGCTCGTGGATTTCCTGGATGATGCGGGGCTGAGTCAGATTCAGCAGTTCGTTATTGCCTTTTACAAACAGCTCGCGCGCACCGCTGTTGGCGGGTGCCGAGAAATCCGCGAAGCGTTCGCCACGGTAGGCGGCTTCGTCAAGCTTGTACTGCTGGATGATCGTACCCATTGCGCCATCGAGGATCATGATGCGATGCGCCAGGATGGCGCGCAGCTGGGCGTCGACGGGAGAGAAGGCGGGGAGGGCAGTGGTCATCGGTATGCTTTCCTGCGGCAGCCTCGGCGGCTGGGGCGCAGTGTCTATATATTAGGCGGTCTACGATTATACCGTTCCTGGCCGAGTTTGTTCCCGCCGCTGGCAGCCGATGCAATACGCATCAAGCCTCTGTCGTGTAAAGCCATGTAAAGACATTTGTAACGTATTGTTTCGTAGTTACGTTTGTTACAGTGAGATACAAATTGCGGCAAAACAGCAATTTCCCGGATACATACAGCGGCGACAATAAACAACATGGAACCGCCACTGCGTGCGGTCCCTAGTCCAAATTAACGGAATGGGCGGACCCGTCGCTCCGCCGCCTCAATGGGAAGATTGCCATGAACAAAGAATATGTGCCCGAGTGGGACCACGCTGCTGCACGCACTGAAGACACCGCGCCGGCCAAGCAGCACGCTGCCGCAGGCGTGAAGCAGATCGTCACGATCCGCCTGGATGTGGACATGCTGGAATGGTTCAAGTCGGCAGGTCCGGGTTACCAGACCCGCATCAACCAGGTGCTGCGCGAGTACATGGAAGCCAATCGCGTGCGTGCGCACGGCGAATAAGCTACAGCGACAGTAGAAATAAATCGGGCGGTAAATAAATCGGGCGGTGATATTGATGTCATAGCATCAATATCACCGCCCGCTGTCGTTGTGGATGCTGCGTTCTATTCGAACGCCAATCCCTCGAACGAAAAGCCCTTCAGGAATTCGGCTGCGGCCAGGCGCTTGCCGCCGGGCTTCTGCAGTTCGGTCAGCCGCAAGGCGCCTTCACCGCAGGCCACCACGATGCCCTGGGCATCCGCCGCCAGCACCTGGCCCGGCGCACCCTGGCCGTCCGCCGGCTGCGCATGCCAGATCTTGACCGTCACACCGCCCGCCTGCCCGTGCGCGCCGGGGAAGGGGTTGAAGGCGCGCACCTTGCGCGCCAGCTGCACGGCCGGCAGGCTGAAGTCCAGCTTCGCTTCTTCCTTGCTGATCTTGGCGGCATAGGTCACGCCTTCTACCGGCTGCGGCACCGCGTCCAGCGGCCCGGCCGCCATCCGGCGCAAGGCCTCGACGATCATGCGTCCGCCCAGCGCGGCCAGCTTGTCGTGCAGGCTGCCGGTGGTGTCGCCGTCCTCGATGGCGATGCGTTCCATCGACAGCATCGGGCCGGTGTCCAGGCCTTCTTCCATCTCCATGATGGTCACGCCGGTGTCGAGATCGCCGCTTTCGATCGCGCGGTGGATCGGCGCGGCGCCGCGCCAGCGCGGCAACAGCGAGCCGTGAATATTGATGCAAGGCTTGATGTCGAGGGTGGCGCGCGGCAGGATCAGGCCATAGGCGGCCACTACCATCACGTCATAGTCCGTCGCCAGCAGGCGCGCGTGCGCAGCGCGCGCTTCCTCGGCGCGCTGCGGATCCTTCGCATCCATGCGCAGTGATAGCGGCTGCAGCACGGCGATGCCGTGCGCCAGCGCCACCTGCTTGACGGCGGACGCCTGCAGCTGCATGCCGCGCCCGGCCGGACGGTCGGGCTGGGTCAGCACCAGCGGGACGGCGAACCCGGCCGCCAGCAGCTCGCGCAGGGCAACCGCCGCAAATTCCGGCGTGCCGGCAAAGACGACTTTCAGGCCGGCCATCACGCGCGGCGGCCGCTGCGTTCTTCCTTGAGCAGCTTGGTCTTGATGCGGTTGCGCTTCAGCGGCGACAGGTATTCCACGAACACCTTGCCCATCAAGTGGTCCATCTCGTGCTGGATGCAGACCGCCAGCAGGCCGTCGGCTTCGATCTCGAACGGCTTGTTGTGCTGGTCGACCGCACGCACCTTGATGCGCGCCGGACGCTCGACGCCGTCATACACGCCCGGCACCGACAGGCAGCCTTCGTCGTAGACCTGCTTTTCTTCGCTGGCCCAGACGATTTCCGGATTCACGAAGACCATCAGGTCATCCTTGGTCTCGGTGATGTCGATGGTCATCAGGCGTTCATGCACGTCGACCTGGCTGGCGGCCAAGCCCACGCCGGGGGCTTCGTACATGGTTTCGGCCATGTCCGCGACCAGCTTGTCGAGGCGCTCGCCGAATTCGGTGACCGGCTTGGCCACTTTGTGCAGGCGCGGGTCGGGATAGCGGAGGATATTCAGTAAGGCCATGGCTTTTTCTATTCGTTTAAAACATACAGGCGGCACCCCGTTCCCGGGATGGAACGCGGTTTGTCTTGCTAGTTCAAGGATTTCTCGGCAGAATTTGATTCAGTGCGGCAACCTTTGCCGTGTATCGCGCTGTGGCAGCCATTCCGTCAATGCCGCACTTTTCGGACTCTCTGATGAAAAATTTTAGCACAGGCGCTGCCTCCTCGCTCCTGGTCCGCAGCGCCGCTGTTGCCGCGCTCGTCTGCGCGACGCTCGCGCCGGCCCAGGCCGCCACCAATTGCACCTTCCGTCCCAATGCGCCCGACCAGCACCGCGTGGTCAAGGGCGATACCCTGTGGGACATCTCCGGCACCTTCCTCGAGCATCCATGGTGCTGGCCGCAAGTCTGGGGCATGAACCGCGACGAGATCCGCAACCCGCACTGGATCTATCCGGGCCAGATCATTTATTTCGACCGCGCCCACGGCCGTTTGACGCTGACCCGCCCCGGCCAGCTCGACCCGCATGCCGGCCAGCCGCCGCTGGCGCGCCTGTCGCCGCAGCTGCGCATCCAGGATATGGGCCAGGACGGTGCGGTACCGGCGATTCCGGCGGCCGCGATCGAACCCTTCCTGACCCAGCCGCTCGTGGTCGAGGCCAATGCCCTGGACGCCACCCCGCGCATCGCCGCCACCCAGGAAGAGCGGGTCTGGCTGAGCGAAGGCAACCGCGCCTATGTGCGTGGCGACCTGCACGGTGCCACCAGCTTCCAGGTGTTCCGTCTGGGCAAGCCGATGATCGACCCCGACACTGGCAAGGTCGCCGCCTGGGAGGCCGCTTTTGTCGGCACCGTGCGCGTGGTGAGCATGGCCAAGCCGGGCGTCGACGTGCATACCGTGGAAGTCACCCGTTCGCTGCAGGAAATGGGCGTGGGCGACCGCCTGCTGCCGATGCCGCCGGCCCCGGTGCGCAACTATGTGCCGCATGCGCCGGCGCAGCCGGTGGCGGGGCGCGTGATGGCGGTGCCGGACGAGATAATCAACGCCACCCAGAACCAGGTCGTGGCTGTCAATCGGGGTTCGCTTGACGGACTCGATGTCGGCGCCGTGCTGCAGCTCTATCATCTGGGCCAGACCGTAACGGACCCGGGCAGCAAAGGCTTCCTCGGCTTCGGCAAGGACAAGTTGCGGCTCCCGGACGAACAAATTGGCGAACTGTTCATCTTCCGGGTCTTCGGGCACGTGTCGTACGGCCTGATCATGCAAGTGACGGGGCCGGTGCGAATCGGCGACGTGGCGAAATCACCGGAGTAACCCGCCGTGCACGACACGGACTCTTTTAACGATGTGTCCGTGTCGATGTCGCCAGCCCAGCTGGCGGCCTGGATGCGGCTGGAACGCACGCACGGCATCGGACCGCGCACCGCGCCGGCCTTGTTGGCCGCATTCGGCAGTCCCGACGCCATCTTCGCCGCCGATCACGATCTACTGGCCGCGCACCTGAGCCCGGCGCAGGCGCGCGCCATCCTGCAGCCCGCTTCCGCCGATACCCTGCGCCTGGTCGACGCCACGCTGCGCTGGCGCGACCAGCCCGGCCACACGGTGCTGGCACTGGGCCAGCCCGGCTATCCCGACTTGCTGGCGGCTATCCCCGATCCACCGCTGCTGCTCTATATAAAAGGACGCCCGGACTTGCTGGCCGGCCCTGCGCTGGCCATCGTCGGCAGCCGCAACGCCAGCACCCAGGGCAAGGCGAATGCGCTGGCCTTTGCCGAAGCGTTATCCCGGGCCGGCCTGGCCATCGTGTCCGGCCTGGCGCTGGGTGTCGACGCGGCCGCGCACGAAGGCGCGCTCAAGGGGGCGGGCAGCACGGTCGCCGTGATCGGCACCGGCCCCGACCTGGTCTACCCGGCGCGCAACCGCGCGCTGTGCGAGCGTATCGCCGCCGATGGCTGCATCGTCAGCGAATACCCGGTCGGGACGCCGCCGTTGCCGGGCAATTTCCCAAAACGTAACCGGATCATCAGCGGGCTGGCCGCGGGCGTGCTGGTGGTCGAAGCCGCGGCCCAGTCCGGCTCTTTGATCACGGCGCGCCAGGCCGCCGAGCAGGGCCGGGAAGTGTTCGCGATTCCGGGCTCGATCCATGCGGCGCTGTCCAAGGGCTGCCACCTGCTGATCCGCGAAGGTGCCAAGCTGGTCGATGGCGCCGGCGATGTACTGGAGGCGATGGCCTGGTCGCCGCTGGCCGGGCGGCGGCCCTTGCCGCGGCTGCCGGCGGTAGCGGCGGAAGCGGAATCGGCAGCGGTTTCATCTGTAGAAGAGGACAGCCTGCTGGCCGCCCTCGGCCACGACCCGGTCGACGCCGACACCCTGCTGGCGCTGGTCGGCGGCACGCCGGGCGAACTCAGCACGCGGCTGCTGTTGCTGGAACTGGCCGGCACGGTCGAGCGCCTGCCGGGCGGGCAATTTCAAAGAATCGTGCGCACTGAATAAAATGATGAAAACGGAGAATATGCGGCAGGAATAATAAAACGGAATGCCAACATAAAATGTCAGGGCTACATAGCGAAGTAAATAAGGCCGATAAACAACGTTGATGTTTTCCGCCTGGCAACTGTCCGCGTGCCACACTTGTGCCGCGCCGAGCTTAACTGCTACAGTAGCGTCACTATGTTCGACATCCTAGTCTACCTCTACGAGACGTATTATCGTCCCGATGCCTGCCCCGAGCCGGCAGCCCTGGCGCGCAAACTGTCTGCCGTCGGTTTCGACGATGTCGAGATCACCGAGGCGCTGGACTGGTTGAACGGACTGACCGAAATGGCCAGCGCCGTCGATCCTTTCCTCGAATCGAGCGGTACCCGTTTTTATATTGCACAGGAAACCGATACCCTCGGCAGCGCTGCCATTGGCTTCATCCAGTTCCTCGAACTGGCTGGCCTGCTGAGTGCCATGCAGCGCGAAATCGTCATCGAACGCGCGCTGGCGCTGGACGAATCGCCGGTCACCCTCGGCAAGCTGAAGATCATCGTCCTGATGCTCCTGTGGAGCCAGGGCAAGGAGCCGGACGCACTGATGTTCGACGACCTGTTCGGCTCCGACGACGAAGACGCCGAGCCGCGTTTGTTGCACTGAATACGCGTGCGGCGGATGGACAAAACGGGGCTGCGGCCCCGTTTTTTCTTGCATTGAGGCAAGATGCAGCGTATTTTGCCAAAAAGTAAGACAGGCACAGTCTACTTGCGGACAGCGCGTCAACGCGCTTATCATTTGCCGCTATCTGCCAATTGTTACTAATAAGATATCAACGGGACAAGATTCCCGTCAGGCCGCATCCAGCGACTGCTGTATGATGCGCGAGCCGCCGCCACTGAACACGTACGAGACAACCCTATGACTAAAGCCCTCATCATTGCCGAAAAGCCTTCCGTGGCGAACGATATCGCCAAGGCGCTCGGCGGCTTTACCAAGCACGATGAGTATTTCGAATCCGACGATTACGTGCTGTCGTCGGCCGTCGGCCACCTGCTGGAAATCGCGGTGCCGGAAGAGTATGACGTCAAGCGCGGCAAGTGGAGCTTCACCCACCTGCCGATGATCCCGCCGTATTTCGCGCTGAATCCGATCGCCAAGACCGAATCGCGCCTCAAGGTGTTGAATAAGCTGATCAAGCGCAAGGACGTCACCACCTTGATCAACGCATGCGACGCGGGCCGCGAAGGTGAACTGATCTTCCGCCTGATCGCCCAGAACGCCAAGGCCAAGCAGGCCGTCAAGCGCCTGTGGCTGCAGTCGATGACGCCGAACGCGATTCGCGACGGCTTCGCCCACCTGCGCAGCGACCAGGAAATGCTGCCGCTGGCCGACGCCGCGCGCTGCCGCTCCGAAGCGGACTGGCTGATCGGCATCAACGGCACCCGCGCCATGACTGCCTTCAACTCGAAAGAGGGCGGCTTCTTCCTGACCACCGTCGGCCGGGTGCAGACGCCGACCCTGTCGATCGTGGTCGAGCGCGAAGAAAAGATCCGCCGCTTTGTCCCGCGCGACTACTGGGAAGTGCGCGCCGAGTTCGGCGCCGCCGCCGGCATGTACGAAGGGCGCTGGCTCGACACCAAGTTCAAGAAGGACGAAAACGACCCGGAGCGCCGTCCCGAGCGCCTGTGGAGCAAGGCGGAAGCCGATGCCATCGTCGCCGCCTGCCAGGGCAAGCCGGGGTCCGTCACCGAGGAATCGAAGCCGACCACCTCGATGGCGCCGGCCCTGTTCGACCTGACCTCGCTGCAGCGCGAAGCCAACGGCCGCTTCGGCTTCTCGGCCAAGAATACGCTGGGCCTGGCCCAGGCCTTGTACGAAAAGCACAAGGTGCTGACCTACCCGCGTACCGATGCGCGTGCGCTGCCGGAAGACTACATCGGCACCGTCAAGACCACGCTCGAGGTGCTGAAGGGCAATGCGAACTACCACCAGTTCGCCAAGCAGATCCTCGATAAGGGCTGGGTCAAGCCGAACAAGCGTATCTTCGACAACAGCAAGATCTCGGACCACTTCGCCATCATCCCGACCGGCGTGGCGCCCAAGAACCTGTCCGAGCCGGAACAGAAGCTGTATGACCTGGTCACGCGCCGTTTCATGGCCGTGTTCTTCCCGGCCGCCGAGTTCCTGGTCACGACCCGCTTCACTGAAGTCGCCGGCCACCAGTTCAAGACCGAGGGCAAGGTGATGACCAACCCCGGCTGGCTGGCGGTGTACGGCAAGGACACCACCGGCGACGACAAGGACGGCGCCAGCCTGGTCCCGGTCGCCAAGGGCGAGCAGGTCAGCACGGACAAGGTCACGCCGAACGCCCTGGTCACCAAACCGCCGGCACGCTACAACGAAGCGACGCTGCTGTCGGCAATGGAAGGCGCGGGCAAGCTGGTCGATTCCGACGAGCTGCGCGACGCCATGGCCGGCAAGGGCCTGGGCACGCCGGCCACGCGTGCGGCCATCATCGAAGGCCTGCTGACCGAGAAATACCTGATCCGCGAAGGCCGCGAGATGATCCCGACCGCCAAGGCATTCCAGCTGATGACGCTGCTGCGCGGCCTGGGCGTGAACGAGCTGACCGCGCCGGAACTGACCGGCGACTGGGAATACAAGCTGTCGCAGATGGAAAAGGGCAAGATTTCGCGCGAAGAATTCATGCGCGAGATCGCCGAGATGACGGAAATTATCGTCAAGCGCGCCAAGGAGTACAGCAACGACACCATCCCGGGCGAGTACGCGACCCTCAAGACGCCGTGCCCGAACTGCGCCGGCGTGGTCAAGGAAAACTACCGCCGCTTCGCCTGCACCCAGTGCGATTTCTCGATGACCAAGGTACCCGGCGGGCGTCAGTTCGAGATCGAGGAAGTCGAGGAACTGCTGCAGAACCGCACCATCGGTCCGCTGCAAGGCTTCCGCTCGAAGATGGGCCGGCCGTTCGCCGCCATCCTGCGCATCGTGCGTGACGAAGAGATCCGCAACTTCAAGCTGGAATTCGACTTCGGCCAGGACCAGGACGACGGCGAAGAGGGCGAAGGCGTCGACTTCACCGGCCAGACCGCACTCGGCCCGTGCCCGAAGTGCAATGGCGGCGTCTACGAGATGGGCCTGGCCTACGTGTGCGAACACCAGGTCGCCAAGCCGAAGACCTGCGATTTCCGCAGCGGCCGCATCATCCTGCAGCAGGAAATCCTGCCCGAGCAGATGGCCAAGCTGCTGAACGAGGGCAAGACCGACCTGTTGCCGGGCTTCGTTTCGCAGCGCACGCGCCGGCCGTTCAAGGCTTACCTGGTGCGCGGCAAGGACGGCAAGATCAGTTTCGAGTTCGAGGAGCGCAAGGCCAAGCCGGGTGCGAAGGGCAAGGCTGACGCGGGCGAGGGCGAAGAGGGCGGCGCGGGTGGCGGTACTGCGGCGGTGGCGGCCAAGACCACGGCGCGCAAGCCTGCCGCCAAGCCGATCGCCACCAAGGTAGCTGCCAAGGCGGCGACCAAGACTGCGGCGGCCAAGACGGTAGCGGCGAAGAAGGCGCCGGCGAAGAAGGCGGCGGCGAAAAAAGTCACCGCCTGATTTCGGCCCGCTTCCTCCGAACGTCGCCCCTGCGCAGGCAGGGGCCCAAGGTGCACGCGTTTCGACTGCGCATCAAACTTGGGCCCCTGCCTGCGCAGGGGCGACGGTTTTCAGGGTAGCGGTTTTGTACATGCCGACCTGACGGACAATAAAAAACCGCGACCCATCCGGCGTCGCGGTTTTTTTTACCCCCGGCGCCACGAAGGGCGCGACTCTCATCTGCCGGTGTCAGTCTTCCTGCAAAGCACGCAGCGCCGCCTCGCCATTGTGGATGGCTTGCACACGGCGCACGATCTCGGCGCGCCAGGCTTCGTCGGCATCCTGCTCGGGTTCGTCGCTGTCCGTCAGCAGCAAGCGCAGCAGGTCGTGCTTGTCCGCGGGGGACAGTTGCTGGATCTGGACAGCCAGTTCGGCAACGGTAGACATTCGTAATACTCCTGACACAAATATGGTTGAATGATATCTGGAACTTTAAGGCATGTCGACAGGTAACATGTTGTCTGTGGGCTTTCTGTCAATCAACTTATTGTCGGGGTCAATACCGGCGCGCGCCGGCCTTCCCGTCACGGTAAAATTCACGGTTTGCGAGGTCGCCGTCACTCGGCGCCGCTCGCGCGCCAGCGGGTTGCCGTCGCCGTCGTCGACACCGAATTCGATGTAGTCGGCCAGCGCGGCCGGCTTTTCCTCGCCCAGTTCGCCGGCGCGCACCTTGCCCGCGCTGGCGTGGATCGTGACCGCATAGCGGCCGTCCGGCAGGCGCCGCGCCGTGGCGCTGTCGGCGCGATTCTCGTACAGCACGATCGATTCGAACAGGTCGTCGATCAGGTAAGCCTTGTCGGGCGGGGTGACGGCGCGCAGGCGCTCGACCAGCGTCGACACCGTCGGGTAGGGCGCCGCCCGGAAGGCGAAGTCGGCCAGCAGCCCGTGCAGCACGCCATTGACCACGTCCTCGCCCAGCAGGTCCTGCAGCAGGTACATCGCCAGGCTGCCCTTGCGGTAGTGGATGTAGCCCTGGTTTTCGTTCTGCGCCAGCGGCAGTTCCTTCTTGTTCTCGGTGGCGCGGCCCATCAGGTATTCATCCAGGTCGTAGCGCAGGAAGCGCCGCATCTTGCCGGCGCCGACCGTGTTCTTCATCGTCATCAGCGCGGTGTACTCGGCCAGGCTTTCCGACAGCACGGTGGAGCCGCGCGCGTCGGCGCCGACGATCTGGTGGCCCCACCACTGGTGCCCGACCTCGTGCGCGCTGACGTAATACGGATAGTCGATGTCCTTGCGCGAATCCGGGTCGACCTTCGCGATGAAGCCGGCACTTTCCGAGAACGGGATGGTGCCCGGCGCGGCTTGTGCAAAAGAAGCGTAGCGCGGGAATTCGGCGATGCGCAGCTCGCGCTGCTGGTAGGGGCTGAAATGCCTGGCGCCATAGGCCAGCGCCGCCTTGGCGCCGCGGATCATGCGGTCGACGTTGAATTCGTGGCCTGGGTGGTAATAGACGTCGATGGTCGTGTCCTGCCAGCGGTCGTGGCGCACTTCGTAGCGCGCCGACTGGAAGGTGTAGACGTTCAGGATCGGCTTGTCCATGCGGAAGTGGAAGTAGCGGCGCCCCTTGGCCATCCATTCCTGCTCGAGCGTGCCCGGGGCTACCACGGTCTGGTCCGGGCTGGTGCTGACCACGGCGTCGAAGCCGATCCAGTCGGCGTCGTTGCCGAGGTAGTTGTTGGCGCGCGCGGTGCCGTCTTCGCGCGCGGCCATGCGCGGGCGCGGCCCCAGGCCGTGGCGGCGGCGGTCGCGGTCGTCCTGCAACTCCATGGATGGCTGGTAGCCGATGTGGGGCAGGATCGCGTTCGAAAAATAGGTGCCGTTGCCGACCACCGCGGTGTCGCGGCCCAGGCCGAGGATGCCGCCGGGGGCGTCTTCCATGTCGAAATCGAGTCCCATGCGCCCGCCCGGCGGCAGCGGCACGTCCAGCACGTAGCGCCAGACGCCGTGCGCCGGGTCGGCCTGCACAAGCCGTGCCGGCTGCGACAGGCGCGGCTGCAGCTTCGGCCCCGGCTGCATCGTCACCACGATGTCGCGGATCGGCTGGCCGCTGCGGTTGTCCAGCTGGTAGAAGCCATGGATTTTCAGCGTGCGGGTCTCGGGCACGATGTCGACCTGCAGGCGCACGTCGGCAATGCGCGGCTGCGCCAGCGTGGCCAGGCTCTTCTTGTAGCGCTGTTCGTACTCGGCGCTCAGCGCATCCTGGCGCCATGCCGTTTGATAAGCGCCCAGGTGTTCGAGGTTGTACCACAGCAGGGCGCCGCTGCCGCCGAACAGCAGGGCGCCGATGCCGAACGCCGCCAGCACCGGCAGGCGCAGGCGGCGCCGCGCCAGATGCAGGCGTTCCTTGAAACTGTCGCTGACGCCGCGCGGCCATAGCACCAGCGCCAGCGTCGCCAGCATCAGCGCCGCGCCGCCCCAGTAGGCCAGCAGCGCGCGCCGCAGCGGCAGCGCGTTGCCGAAGCCGTTCATCGCCGAATAGGTGATGTCCGGCAGGTTTGCGTACAGCAGCATCGGATGCCCGAATCCGAAGCCGGACAGGGTGAGGGTGGCGACGTAGTACAGCACCAGCGCGAAATACGCCATGTAGCGCTGGTTGATGATGGCTTGCAGCGCGATCGCCAGCACCGCCAGCAGCGCGTACTGCGGCAGCAGGATGCCGAACAGGGTGTGCAGGTACAGGCCGGGCTCCAGCGCCAGGTAGCCGTGGGCCAGCTGGATCGCCATCCCGCACAGCATCGCTATCCCCAGCAGCAGCGCCTGCAGGCCGACCAGCGCGATGGTCTTGGCCACCAGCGGCAGCCAGCTCGGCACCGGCAGCGCATCGATCATCTGGCCCATGCGCGCCTCGCGTTCGCGCCACACCATCTCGCCCGCATACAGCGCGGTGACCACCAGCACGAACAGCGCGAACACGTCGCGGATCAGCTCCAGCAGCATGTAGGTGACCGGATAGGTCCTGGTGCCGTAGATGGCGCCGAGACCAAAGGAACTTGCCACCAGCACCAGCACGCCGGCCAGCGCGATCACGGCGAAGTACACGTTCTTGACCGCTTCGCGGAAATTCAGCCAGCTGCTCCTGGCCAGCAGCAGGCCCAGGCTGCGCGCGGCGAAGTCGGGACGCAGGCGGATGTCGGCGATGGCGTGAGCCGGTACGGGACGATTACCCTCGGGGCGCGCCTGGCGCCGTCCGGACGGCGTCGAGACGAAGGAGAAGCGCCAGTAGCCCAGCACCAGCACCGCCAGCGCGAACAGCGACCACACCAGGCGGTTGACCAGGAACACGCCCTCCAGCGGGATCTGGGCGGCGTTGCGCTCGGCCACGCTCCAGTACTCGGTCAGGCGCAGCAGGGCAGTGGTGCCGAACGGGTCGATCAGGGCGGCCAGCGTCTTGTAGTCGAGGTCGCGCGCCAGCGAAGGCGCGATGATGTAGCCGATCATCATGACCACGCTGGCGACGTACACCGGCAGCATGCGCCGCGTCAGCGCCGCCAGCATGAAGAAGATGGCGCCGAAGATGAACAGGTTGGGCAGCAGCGTGAACAGGTAGGGGCGCAGGTAGCCCGCGAATGAAAACGGCCCGACCCGGGCCGGGTCGATCGCCGGCAGCAGGCTGCCCAGCAGGTGGCCGAGCAGGATCGCCGAGAAGATCACGGCCAGCGTCGCCAGCGCGCCGAGGAAGCGCCCGAACACGTAGGCGTGCTTGGGGATCGGCGCGCTGAAGAAGAAGTGGTGCATCTCGTGCTCGAAGTCCTGCTGCACCGAGCGCCCCATCAGGGCGGCCGCCACCACCACGCCCAGGCAGCCGAGGACGGAGGCGCAGATCGCGATCTGGCGCGGGGCGTTGATCAGGACCCGGCCGCCGAACGAGATGCTGGCGTCGCGGAAGGCGCCGCCGGCCGCACCCATCCACAGCATCGCCAGCGCCAGGAAGACCAGGAAATAGACCCAGGTGGAAAGCAGCTTGAGGCGCTGGCGCGCTTCGAAAGCGGCGATGGCGAACAGGGCACGCATGGCGTCAGCAGTTGCCCGGCAGGGCGTTGTGGCGGCCGGCGATGGTGGCGAAGTAGACGTCCTCGAGGGTCGGGTGGATCGGCTCGACATCGTCGCCCGGGTAGCGTTCGGCGTACACGTGGACAAGCGGCCGGCCGGTCAGCAGGCGCGTCGAGATCACGGTGTGGCGCTTCTGGAAGTCGGGCAGGTCCTGCTTGGTGACGAAGCGCGCCCAGATGCGGCCCTCGATGCCTTCGATCAGGCGCGCCGGTTCGCCGCACAGCAGCACGTGGCCCTTGTTGATGATCGCCATGTTGGCGCACAGGTCGGCCACGTCGGATACGATGTGGGTCGACAGGATCACAGTCTTGTCGTCGCCGATGTCGGACAGCAGGTTGTGGAAGCGCACCCGTTCCTGCGGGTCGAGGCCGGCGGTGGGCTCGTCGACGATGATCAGCTGCGGGTCGCCCAGCAGCGCCTGGGCGATGCCGAAGCGCTGGCGCATGCCGCCCGAGAAGGTGCCGAGCTTCTGGTGGCGCACCTCGAACAGGTTGGCCTGCTGCAGCAGGCCGTCGACGACTTCGCGCCGCGGCCCGCGCTGCGACAGGCCTTTCAATTGCGCGAAATGGTCGAGCAATTCATACGCGCTCACTTTCGGGTAGACCCCGAAATCCTGCGGCAGGTAGCCGAGCAGGCGGCGCACCTCGTCCTTTTCGTCGAGCAGGTCGATATCTTCGAGGAAGACCGAGCCGCTGTCGCACTCTTGCAGCGTCGCCAGGATCCGCATCAGGGTCGACTTGCCGGCGCCGTTCGGCCCCAGCAGTCCGAACATCCCCGGCGGGATGCTCAGCGACACCCGGTCCAGGGCCACCACGCCATTGGCGTAGGTCTTGGACAGGTTGCGGATGTTTAGTTTCATGAAGACTCCTGGCGTTTTCGGCTTTGTGAAAATGTGTGTATTTTCACGATTGTTGCATTGTATTAAAAACGAACGCCGACCGGAGTGCCGTTGCGATACACGGCGCTTTCATTCGCCCAGAGTGCAAAAAATCGGGGCCAGAGCGCAATGGCCCGACGCCCGAGCATACGCCTGGCAAAAGTGAATGTCTACTTTGTCAACATTTGCGTGCTTATCTCGTGCATGGGCATAATGGGCCATGGACATCCCCATTCCCAAGGAAAAAATCCTGGCGATCACGCGCCAGGGCCGTACCCGGCTCGAAGCGACCGACTGGTTTCGCGTCGCCGCCGGCCTGCATTATCTGGCCGGGCTGATGACGCGCGAATCGATCGACTTCAAGGCGGTCGACCGCGACTGGAACCGCTTCATCTACCACAGTATCGGCGGCGGCCACACGATCACCAGCGTGCTGCAGTTCATGAGCGGCGAGAACGTGCTGCCGACGCTGCGCTCGGCGCGCTTCATGGCGCTGTTCGCCGAGACCTGTCCCGAGGTGCCGGTCGATTCGATTCCCTTCCTGCTCGAACTGAACCTGGGCGTGGCCAGGAACATCTCGCAACTCGAGGTCGCAGGGCCGCTGCACGACTGGCTGCAGGCGCATAAGGCCCAGCGTGGCGAGGACGCTCGCGGCGAAGGCATATAATGGCGCTTTCAGGCGTACTTAAATTGCAAGCTATGGACAACCTTCAACGAGCCATCAACCCTTTCGATAACTTGATCGTCGGCTTCGACAAGGCGCTGCGCGTGGTGGGCGGCGTGGCCAAGGCGGCGCGCACGAATCCGGGCACGCTGGCCAGCGACTGCGAACTCAACAACCAGGAAGCGCGCCACAGCGCCGGCCTGATGCGCGTCAACCACGTCGGCGAAGTGTGCGCCCAGGCGCTCTACGACGCCCAGGGCAAGCACGCCTCGACCCCGGCGATGCGCGCCCAGATGGCGGAATCGGGCCGCGAGGAAGAAGATCACCTGGCCTGGACCGCGGAGCGTCTGTCGGAGCTGGGCTCGCAGCCGAGCCTCCTGAATCCGCTGTGGTATGCCGGCGCCTATGCCCTCGGTTCGGTGGCGGCCCGCATGGGCGACGCGGTCAGCCTCGGTTTCGTGGTCGAGACCGAGCGCCAGGTCGAGGCGCACCTGAACAGCCACCTCGACGAACTGCCGCCGCAAGACGCCAAGTCGCGCGCCATCGTCACCCAGATGCGCGACGACGAGATCGAGCACGGCGGCAAGGCGCAGGCGATGGGGGCGGCCGAGATGCCGCTGCCGGTGAAAATGGCGATGCGGGCGATGGCCAAGGTCATGACCACCACCGCGTACTACATCTGATCAGCCTTCGACGATTTCGAAGGAGTGCGTGATCTCGGCCGTCTTGGCCAGCATGATCGACGCCGAGCAGTACTTGTCGTGCGACAGGTTCACCGCGCGCTCCACCGCCGCCGGTTTCAGGTTGCGGCCGGTGACCGTGAAGTGGAAGTGCACCTTGGTGAACACCTTCGGGTCGACGTCGGCGCGTTCGGCCTTGAGCGTCACGTCGCAGCCGCGCACGTCCTCGCGGCCGCGCTTCAGGATCAGGACCACGTCGTAGGCGGTGCAGCCGCCGGTGCCCAGCAACACCATTTCCATCGGACGTGGCGCCAGGTTGTGGCCACCGCCTTCGGGTGCGCCATCCATGCTGACCAGGTGGCCCGAGCCGGTCTCGGCCCGGAAACTCATCCCGGAAGGGCCGTTCCAGCTGACTTTGACTTCCATTGCGTTCTCCGCTTTTTTTGTGAGGCTGTATTGTAAGCCGATATTTGTAAGCCGATATCGCAAGGCGTTCAGACGGCCAGCACGTAGCGCTCGCTCTTCATGCGCCAGCTGGCAAAGGCGAACAGCGCCAGCGCCGCGACGGCCGAGCAGGCGAAGGTCAGCACGTAGGGCAGCGGGCCAAGCTCGCCGCCTTTCGAGATCTCGCGCATCAGGGTCTGGTTCGACAGCATCGGCACCGCGTACATCCAGGTTGCCGTCTTCAATTCCATCATCGATACGACCAGGCCCGGCAGCATCGGCACGAAAGTGAGGATGGACACCGTGCTCTGCGCCTCCTTGAACGAGCGCGCATTCATCGCGACCGCGATCTGGGCCGCCGCGGCGAACAGCGGCAGCGGGACCGAGGCCAGGCACAGCTTGGCCAGGTCGCCCCAGCCCAGGCGCCAGCTCATCCCGATCTCTTCCAGCGGCAGCCAGGACAGGCCGATGTGCGCCACGATCAATTCAAACGTGATGCCGACGACCGCCAGCGAGGCCGCGGCCAGCCACTTGCCGCCGACCAGCTCCCAGGTGCGCACCGGCTGGGCCATCAGCACCTCGAGCGAACGGCGCTCGCGCTCGCCGGCGGTGCTGTCGACCGCGGCCGCCATGCCGCAGAAAAAGGCCGGGAAGAACAGGAAGCCCATCAGGCTGCCGATGAAGCCGGCCGAGCGCGCGGCATTGGTGCCGGTGTCGTAGCGCTGCAGGTCGATCGGCCCCAGCGTGACCGGCGACACGCCGTGCGCCAGCAGGCGCGCGCTGGCGATGTTGGCGTTGTAGGCGCGCAGCACGTCCTCGACGTCGCGCCGGCGCCGGTCCTGCTCGGTGGCCGAATCGAACCACAGCTCGATGCGGGCCGGGCGCATGGCATGGTAGTTGTCGCTGAATTTGGGCGGCAGGCGCAGCACCGCCACCACTTTTTTCGCGCGCAGCATCTCGCCGATCGCCTCTTCGCCGGCGTCCGGGATGTCGCGCACCGTGATGTTCTTCTGGCGCAGTTGCGACATCAGGGTCGGCGCCTGGCCCCCGCCGATCACGGCCAGTTCGATGCCTTCGCGCTCGGCGCGGGTGGCGCGCTCGATGTTCTGGTTCAGGATGTAGCCGAACATGATCGGGTACATCAGCGTGAACATGACGAGCAGGCCGAGCACGCGCTTGTCGCGCAGCGTTTCGCGCACTTCCTTCAGGAAGACGACCAGCAGTTTCGACCTCATGCCACGATTCCTTCATCGCTGCCGACCAGGCTGACGAAGGCGTCCTCCAGGCTGGCGATACCGGTGCGCTGGCACAGCTGCTCGGGCGAGCCCTGGGCCACGGTATGGCCCTTGGCGATCACGATCACGTCGTCGCACAGGTGGCTGACTTCCTGCATCACGTGGGTCGCCATCACCACGCAGCAGCCCTCCGCGCGCAGGCTCGCCAGCGCATGGCGTACCGCGCGCGTGCTCATCACGTCGAGGCCGCGCGTCGGCTCGTCCAGCAGCAGGTGGCGCGGGCGGTGCAGCAGCGCGCGCGCCAGCGCCACCTTGATGCGCTGGCCCTGGGAAAAGCCCTTGCTGCGGCGTTCCAGGATGTCGTCCATCGCCAGCATCGCGGACACCTCGTCGATGCGCCGCCGCAGGTCGGCCTTGTTCATGCCGTTCAGCTCGCCGAAATAGGTCAGGTACTCGCGCGTCGACAGGCGCTCGTACAGGCCGAACTGGTCGGTCAGGAAGCCGATGTTGCTGCGCACCTTGAACGGATCGCGTTCCGGGTCGACACCGTCGACGGCGATGGTGCCGTGGTCGCGTTTCAGCATGCCGACCAGGGTGCGCAACAGGGTGGTCTTGCCGGCGCCGTTGGGGCCGAGCAGGGCCGTGATGTGGCCGTCGCGGGCCGTGAAACTGACGCCGCCGAGCGCCTGGACCGGGCCGAATTGTTTGCGGACTTCATGTGCTTCGATCATGTTCCGGGTCTCGATTCAAGGTTGGGGGCCGGCGCTGCCGAGCTGGAAGGTGGGCGCGGGAATCTCGTTCAGGCAGCCGCCGTCGACTTTCCGCTCCGGATGGTCGAGGAAGGCGCGCAGCAGGCGCGGCGCGCAGCCCAGTTGCGACACGCCGTGGCCGGCGTTGGGTGCGCTCAGGAGCTGGGCATGCGTCATGGTGCGTGCCGCGCTGGCGGCGCGATGCGGCGCCGTGACCGGATCGAGTGCGCCGGACAGCAGCAGCACCGGCGCCTCGATGGTGGTCGGTGCCGGCAGCGTCACGGCCGGCACGTTCATGGCGCGGCACAGGCCGGGCAGGCGGCGCGCGAAGTCGCGCGTGAGCGGGGCGTCGTCGCTGGCGGCCAGTGCCGGCGTGAAGCGCGGCATGTCTTCGGCGCAGATCACCGCCAGGTAGAGCAGGGTGGCGGACGAGCCTTCCGGGGTGGAGTCGGCGCCCAGGTTGCGGCGCGCCACGAAGGGCTGCCAGCGGCCCTGGGCCGCGCTGTGCACCAGGAAGGGCAGGCGGCGCGCGTCGGCCGGCGAGTACAGCATGCTGTGCACGGTGCCGAGCAGGCGCGCGCCCGTCATCTTGACGTCGACCTGGCGCGCGGTGCGCGGGTCGGGCAGCGAGAGCGCCATGCCCTTGCCGACTTTCGCGACCAGGCCGTCGAACTCGGCGCGCAGGCCGGGATAGGCCTTGCGGCAGGCCAGGTCGGCATCGCACTGGCCGAACAGCTTGTCGAGCGCGGCCTGGCTGTCGCGGCCGCCGGCCGGGATCACCTGGTCGGGCGCGGCGACGGCGTCCAGGATCAGGGTCCGCACATTGCCGGGATAGGCGCGCGCATAGGCCTGGCCCAGGCGCGTGCCGTAGGAGCCGCCCCACAGGTTGATCTTGCCGTAGCCGAGCGCGCGCCGCACCTGTTCGATGTCGCGCGCGGCGTTGGCGGTGGTGTAGGCCGCGAACGGCGCCTTGCTGGCCCGGATGCAGCGGACCAGGGCGGCCTCGACCTGGTCGTCGCCCAGGCTGCTGTCCTCGTCCAGGCCGGGCTCGCATTCGAGCTTGCCGGACAGGCCGGTACCGCGCTGGTCGATGAAGACGATGTCGCGCGTCGGCCGCACGCGGCGCATGGCGGTGTTCAGGATCGGCAGTACTTCGCTGCCGGCTTCGCCGGGGCCGCCGGCCAGCACGAACAGCGGGTCGGGGCGGGCGCCCTCGCGCAGCGCCGCGGCGATCGTCACGTGCAGCCCGATGGTCTGCCCGGGTCGGGCCGGGTCGAGGGGGACGGGCAGCTTCAGGCAGCGCAGCGCTTCTTCGACGCCGGGCAGGTGGCAGCCGTGCGTCTGCACTCTGGTGGAAGCGTGCTGCGCCTGGGCGGCGGTGGGCAGGATGGCGGCCAGCAGCAGCGTGCCGAACAGCGTGCCGAAATTCAGGCTGGGTTTCAAGACACCTCCTTGTCAGGTGGGGCCATACTAAGTTGGCATTCTTTTCATGGTCAATGAAAAGTTGCGCGTATGCATTAAGAAACGTCCTACTATGCCTGTCTTTGCAACAGAAAACTAAACCTGGCGCAAGACGAAGGCTGACTTGACTGAAGTAGACGAAACCGGCTATGATCGTCGGCTTTCCATTTGCTCTGGAAAAGACAACAAGGCAGAGTCCGCTGCTAGTCGACGAGCGGAACCACCATTTGAGCAATTTATCTATTAGGAAGTCAACATGAAAACTTTTTCCGCTAAGGGCCATGAAGTCCAGCGCGACTGGTTCGTGATTGACGCGACGGACTTGGTCCTCGGACGTGTTGCCAGCGAAGTGGCACTCCGACTGCGCGGCAAACACAAACCGGAATTCACTCCGCACGTCGATACCGGTGACTTCATCGTCGTCGTCAACGCAGGCAAGCTGCGCGTGACCGGCACCAAAGCCACCCAGAAGACCTACTACCGTCACTCGGGCTACCCGGGCGGCATCTACGAAACCAACTTCCTGAAAATGCAACAGCGCTTCCCGGGCCGCGCCCTGGAAAAAGCTGTCAAAGGCATGCTGCCGAAGGGCCCGCTGGGCTATGCAATGATCAAGAAGCTGAAAGTGTACGCGGAAGGCACCCACCCGCACGCTGCACAGCAACCACAAGCACTCACTCTCTAAGGAACTGACATGATCGGTAACTACAACTACGGCACCGGCCGTCGCAAGAGTGCAGTCGCTCGCGTGTTCATCAAGGCCGGCACCGGCCAGATCATCGTCAACGGCAAACCGGCCGCCGAGTACTTCTCGCGCGAAACCGGCCTGATGGTCATCCGTCAGCCGCTGGAACTGACCGGCAACGTCGAGCGTTTCGACATCAAAGTCAACGTGCATGGCGGCGGCGAGTCCGGCCAGGCAGGTGCAGTGCGCCACGGCATCACCCGTGCACTGATCGACTACGATGCAGGCCTGAAGCCTGACCTGGCACGTGCCGGTTTCGTCACCCGTGACGCCCGTGAAGTCGAGCGTAAGAAAGTTGGTCTGCGCAAAGCACGTCGCGCAAAGCAGTTCTCGAAGCGTTAATTCAGCTTCACCTCGCGGAATCGCAGCACGCATGTGCTGCTTCCCACGAAAAGCCGCCCGCTGCAAAAGCCGGCGGCTTTTTTGTTTTTCATCAAACCGGGGTCAGAGCCCGATTTTTGGCAAAAGGTCTTTGGCAAATAATGTTCGCCAGGGATATTTCCAAAAATCGGGCTCTGACCCCGGTTTGGCTTTTGTCAAATCAGCGGCGGCGGGCCAGGGCCACCAGCCCGATCCCCAGCGCGGCCCACAGCATGCGCTTGCGGTTCGGGTAGCACTCGATGTGGCGCGTATAGAAGCTCGATTCGATCGCTTCATTGCCCCAGGTGCCGCGCACCGCACCGATGCCGCGGGTCGGTTCGAACAAATTGTCGTAACCGTCGTCCGGCTTGTTTTCGGTCTGCAGCCGGAAACCGGCGCCGCGTGCCAGCATCAGCCGGTCGACCAGACCGGGGCTGAGCTTGTCGAGGAAGATCGCCAGCGCCGCCTGGCCGCCGACGACCAGGTTACGGCGCGGGTGGGTGGCGGCGAACAGGATGGTCTCGGCCACCACTTCCGGCGCATAGATCGGCGGGATCGGCCGCGACTGGTGGCCGCCGAGCTTGGCGCGCGCATTGTGGAAGAAGGGCGTGTCGAGGAAACCAGGCTGGATCAGGGTCACGGTAATCGGCATCTTTTCGTGCGCCAGGTCGAGCCGGATGCTGTCGGTGAAACCGGCGATGCCGTGCTTCGAGGCCACGTAGGCCGAGTGCAGCGGCACCGCCCGATCGGATGCCGCCGAACCCATGTTGATGATGGTGCCGCTGCGCTGGCGCCGCATCGGACCGAGCGCTGCCTTCACGCCATAGATCTGGCCCATCAGGTTGACCTGGATGATGCGTTCCAGCTCCTCGATCGTCATGTCGACCACCGAGGCATGTTCGTTCACTGCAGCATTGTTGAGCCAGGTGTCGATGCGGCCGAAACGGCGCACCGCTTCCTCGGCCAGGTGCTCGACCTGCGGCCAGACGGCGACGTCGGTCACGACTACGTGCGCCTGGCCGCCGCTGGCCTCGATCTGCCGGGCGACATGCTCGAGCGCCTCACGGTTGCGCGCCGCCAGCACCACGCGGGCCCCGCGTGCGCCGAAGGAGAGGGCGCTGGCGCGGCCGATCCCGCTGGACGCACCGGTAATCACAACCACTTGTTCAGCTATCGGTTTCATTGGAGCTCCAGAAAAATCGTTTGTGCATCGCAGCAGAAATCCTAGCATTGCCGCGTTTGCCGCAGCGCGAGGCTGGCGCACTGTGCCTGTCAGGCTGTTAAAATTGCGCCAAATACGCGAATGCATAGCGCTTACTTATTACTCGAGAAGGAAAGAACATGATCAAAGTTGGCATCGTTGGCGGCACCGGCTACACCGGCGTGGAACTCCTGCGGCTGCTCGCGGCCCATCCGGAAGCGCAGCTGACCGCCATTACTTCGCGCAAGGAAGACGGCCTGCCGGTCGCCGACATGTTCCCGTCGCTGCGCGGCCATGTCGACATCGCCTTCTCGAGCCCGGACAAGGCCGACCTGAAGCAGTGCGACGTGGTGTTCTTCGCCACCCCGCACGGTGTCGCCATGGCGCAGGCGCCGGAACTGCTGGCCGCCGGCGTCAAGGTGATCGACCTGGCCGCCGACTTCCGCCTGAAGGACCAGGCGACGTTCGAAAAGTGGTACAAGATCCCGCACACCGCCCCGGAACTGCTGGAAGAGGCCGCCTATGGCCTGGCCGAGCTGAATCGCGATGAGATCAAGAATGCGCGCCTGATCGCCAACCCGGGCTGCTATCCGACCACGATGCAGCTGGGCTACTACCCGCTGCTGAAGGCCGGCATCGTCGACGCCGGCAACCTGATCGCCGACTGCAAGTCGGGCGTCTCCGGCGCCGGCCGCAAGGCCGAGATCGCTACGCTGTTTTCGGAATCCAGCGACAACTTCAAGGCCTACGGCGTGCACGGTCACCGCCACACGCCGGAAACCTCGGCCCAGCTGCAGCGCTTCACCGGCGACAAGGTCGGCCTGGTCTTCACGCCGCACCTGGTGCCGATGATCCGTGGCATGCACGCGACGCTGTATGCGCGCCTGACCCAGGACATCAGCAACGAAGCCCTGCAGGCGCTGTTCGAAGACCAGTACCGCGATGCCGAATTCGTCGACGTGATGCCGTTCGGCTCGCATCCGGAAACCCGCTCGACACGCGGCTCGAACATGCTGCGCATTGCGCTGCACCGTCCGGACAACGGCAATACCGTGGTGGTGCTGGTGGTGCAGGACAACCTGGTCAAGGGCGCGTCCGGCCAGGCCGTGCAGTGCATGAACCTGATGTTCGGCCTGCCGGAAAGCACCGGCCTGAAGCAGATCGCGCTGCTGCCGTAAGAACTTGCCGGGGTCTCCCTCGGAATTGTCGAACAGACGCAGATCAAGGCCTCGAGCGGTGGGCACGGTAAATTGACGATGTTGCACTCAGTCATTTTTCGTGTTGCTCACTTTGCCAGGGGTCTGCCATGTTCGGTCGTAACGCCAAGAGCGAAATCGATAGCCTGATCGGTATTTCCGCACGCATCGAAGGGGACCTGATTTTCACCGGCGGCCTGCGCATCGACGGCGAGGTGCACGGCAACGTGATCGCCAGCGAGGGCGCCGAGAGCGTGCTGATCGTGTCCGAGCATGCGCGCATCGAGGGTGAGGTACGCTGTGCCACCTTGGTGGTGAATGGTTATATTGCCGGGACTGTTTATTCATCGGAACTTCTTGAATTGCAGCCGAAAGGCCGCATACATGGGGATGTCCATTACCGCCTGCTGGAAATGCACGGCGGTGCCCTCGTCACAGGCAAGCTGACCCATCAGCCGGCAGCGCTTGCCGGCGGTGCCGAACCGGTGTTTCATTTTGGGGCGGCCGAAGCAGGGGCTTCAGCATGACCGGCGACAAGGGTCTATAATGGACGAATTCCGAAATTCATCAGGAGCTTATCCATGACCGCAATCGCTGAATTGCACCGCTCGCAAGAGCCGCAAGACGCCCCCCCGGCTCCCATCAACTTCTCGGACAGCGCAGCGCAAAAGGTCGCCCAACTGATCGAAGAAGAAGGCAATCCCGACCTCAAACTGCGCGTGTTCGTGCAGGGCGGCGGCTGCTCGGGTTTCCAGTACGGCTTCACCTTCGATGAAATCACGAACGAAGACGACACCGCGATGGAAAAGAACGGCGTCACCCTGCTGATCGACTCGATGAGCTACCAGTACCTGGTCGGCGCCGAGATCGACTACAAGGACGACCTTGAAGGCGCCCAGTTCGTCATCAAGAACCCGAACGCCACCTCGACCTGCGGTTGCGGTTCCTCGTTCTCGATGTAAGACCTTCCAGCACTTGCTGCCTTAAAAAGGCCGCCCCGGCATTGCCCGGTGCGGCTTTTTTGTTTTATCGCTCGACTTTTCAGTGTTTGCGCAAACAATTATTGAATGACAATGAAATGCGCCAAGGTTAGACTGGCATGCACGCCCTCAACCTGAAAACGCACATGTCTGCCAAGTTTCTTCTGATCTTCGGTGTTACCGCAATCACCCTGTTCGCCACGCCCGCGGCTCCTGCGGCGCCCGCCGTCGCCGGCGCCCAGGCCGCCAAGCTGGACGACGGCAGCGGCGCCTACCGCAGCCGCCGCTACCGCAACCTGCTGGCCGAGCGCCTCGGCGTCAGCCCGCAGGACACCCACCGCAAGATCGAAAGCGCCTTCCAGCAGCTGTTCCATGGCGACGGCCAGGAGCAGCGCATCTATTTCGAAACCGGCGCCAACGCCGACGGCCCGCTGGCCTACGTCACCGACTGGGCCAACAACGACGCCCGCTCGGAGGGTATGAGCTACGGCATGATGATCGCGGTCCAGTTAGGCAAAAAACGCGAGTTCGACGCGCTGTGGAACTGGTCCAAGACCTATATGCAGACGACCGACCCGGCCAATCCCTCGCGCGGCTATTTCGCCTGGTCGATGGGCACCGACGGCAGCGCGCGCGCGGTCGGCGCCGCACCCGACGGCGAGGAATATTATGTGATGGCCCTGTATTTCGCAGCGAAACGCTGGGGCAACGGCAAGGGTATCTACAACTACCAGAAGGAAGCCGACGCCATCCTGCGCGGCATGCGCCATCACCCGCTGTTGACCGCCACCACGCCGTTCCGCATCCACCCGCAGGATCCACCCTTCGTCGAGCCCGACATGCCCTGGCCCAGCCCGAACAACCGCAATGAGCAGGCGCAGGCGGCAAAAGAGGGCAAGCCGTGGCCACCGCACCGTCCGCACCACGCGCCGCGCCAGGTGACGGTCGGTCCGATGGTCGACGAAACCCATGCGATGGTGCGCTTCGTGCCCGAGACCAGCATCCCGGGCAGCGACCCGTCCTACCACCTGCCGGCCTTCTACGAGCTGTGGGCGCGCTGGGCGCCGCCCGAGGAACGCGCGTTCTGGGCGCGCGCAGCCGCCGTGAGCCGTGACTATTTCGTCAAGACCGCCCACGCGCAGACCGGACTGGGGCCGGACCGCGCCGACTTCGACGGCACGCCGCTGCCGATGTGGGATGGCACGCCCGGCGCCTTCAGCTACGACAGCTGGCGCACCATCAGCAACTGGTCGGTCGATTACAGCTGGTGGGGCAAGGATGCGAGACAGACGGCGCTCAGCAACCGCGTGCAAACCTTCCTGGCCGGGCAGGGTATCGACCGCTTTGCCGACCGCTACACGCTGGACGGCACGCCCATGTCGACCCGGCATTCGACTGGCATGCTGGCGGCGGCCGCGGTCGGCGGCCTGGCGGCGACGCCGGGCCAGGTGCCCGACGCCTTCCTGAAAGCGCTGTGGGACACGCCGGTGCCGGCCGGCGAGCAGCGCTATTTCGACGGCATGCTGTACTTGATGAGCATGATGCACCTGGGTGGGGAGTTCCAGATCATCGACCGGCCGCAGCCTTGAGCGCTTAAGGTAAGGTCCATCCCGTTTCATGATTGAGACACGATGGCGCGATCTTAGCAGCTGTGCAATTCATTTTGGATACAGTAGGATCGTCCGCATCGATCAAAGCGAAGGAGAGCGCAGCATGAAGCAGACCGGCAATACCATTCTCGTCACGGGCGGCGGCTCGGGCATCGGCCAGGCGCTGGCCCAGCGCTGGCACGATGCGGGCAACCACGTCATCATCACCGGGCGCCGCCGCCAGGCATTGGACCAGGCGATTGCCGGCCGCGAGCGGATGCATGCCTATGTGCTCGACGTCACGGCGCCGGACGCTGTCGCGTCCTTCGCCCGCCAGGTGACGCAAGAGCATCCTCGGATCAATGTGCTGGTGAACAATGCCGGTATCTACAGTGCGGAGAAGATTAGCGCGCATCGCGACCTGTCCGATGCCGAAGGCATGATCAACACCAATATCCTTGGCCCAATTCGGATGATGAATGCCTTCATCGACCACCTCGCCACGCAGGCGGAGGCGGCCATCATCAATGTCTCGTCCGGTCTTGCCTTCGTGCCTTATCCGGCCGCGCCCACCTACAGCGCAACCAAGGCGGCGCTGCATGCGTACACGGCCGCGATTCGCCCTCTTCTCGAGGGCAAGGTGGAAGTGATCGAGATCGTGCCACCCCAGGTGCAGACCGAACTGTCGCCGGGGCAGTCGAACGACCCGAACAGCATGCCGCTCGACGCCTTCGCCGATGAAGTCATGGCATTGTTGCATGCGGCGCAGACGCCCGCCGAAGTGTGCGTGGAAGGCGTCCGCTACTTCCGCGAGGCCGAGGCCAATGGCCAATTCGACGAGGCCTTGCGCATGCTGGCAAAGTACAGCTGATCAAGATCCCGAATACGGCGCTCCCGGTACCTGCAAGCCCCGCCGCACCCTGATGGGAACGGTCAGCGCAGGATGCGATCCAGTCCCACGATGGCCGCGATCGCCAGCGAGGCGACCGCGTAGCACGCAAGCTGATCCTTCCAGCCCAGTTGCAGGCGCTTGCTGCCCCTGACCGCCAGGATCAGGAGGGCGCCGGCGACCAGCACCGGCAGCGTCCATTTGCCGATTCCCAGGAACAGGCTGATGCGGGCTTCGTCGTTCGGCAGCAGGAAGCTTACCAGGCCGGCTACCAGGCGCATGAACGTGGCCGCGTACAGGAAGGCGAACGCCGCAGGCGCCGCACTGCGCAGGAGCAGCGCGTAGGCGATCACGGCTTGCAAGACGGTCACGAACGGACCGGCTGCGTCCGCCAGCGCGCGTTGCCAGGGTTCGGTCGGCGACAGGTAGCGCACCGTGTTCAGTCCGAAGCGCATGTCGAAGCCCAGCGCAGCGCCCATCAGCCAGTGGAAGGATTCGTGGATCAGGTTGGTGACGAGAAAAACCAGCACCAGCAAAGGAAAGAAGGACAGTTTCAGCTTCATCGCGGCGGCATCCCGGTTGCTGGAGCGGTAGATAAATACTGTATTGACATCGGTGCATCGAATGTACACCAGAAACCTTTCAATTACGCAATTGGAGACGGCCTGATGCGAAATTCCGGATCATCGACCGGCCACAGCCGGGTCACCGGGACGAGCGGGCGTACCGGGCAGCGCGAAATGGTGCCATGCGCGGCGCAGCTGGGTATCCGAACTGAATCCGGCCGCCGCTGCCGCCTGCGTCACGCTGTCGCCCGACGCCAGCGCCGTCTGCGCCACGGCCAGGCGGATCCGGCGCAGGTACTGCAGCGGCGCGATCTGCGCAT